>OJMG01002992.1_pt1 | contig 13498 bp, 17 predicted proteins | sample 1597141 | NCBI WGS metagenome assembly OJMG01 (sample SAMEA2452119, study PRJEB22498) | human gut metagenome | biome: human feces; feature: human gut; material: feces | place: Australia | collected 2012 | reverse complement strand
AGTCCGAGGCGAGGGTCGCTTACGTCGTAGTCGGGGTTGTCCTTGAAATGGTAGGCGAGGGCATTGACCAGTGTGCCCGAGTAGTTGCCATGTCCCGGGTGCACGACAAGCCCGGCCGGCTTGTTGACTACCAGCAGGTCGGCGTCTTCATAAACGATGTCGAGGGGAATGTCCTCCGGAATGATTTCCAGTTCGTATTTCGGGCGGTCCATCACCAGCGAAACCACGTCGAACGGCTTGACACGGTAGTTCGACTTTACAGGTTTTCCGTTGACGAGGATGCAGCCGGCTTCGGCAGCCTGCTGAATGCGGTTGCGCGATGTCTTGTCGATATGGCATACGAGGAACTTGTCGACTCTCAGCAGTGTCTGTCCCTTTTCAGCCACAAACCGATAGTGTTCCCACAACTCTTGTCCGCCGCTTTCGACGGTTGAATCCGACAATTCTTCATCAAAATCGTCGGCTATGAAATTATCGGGTTCTTGGGTCATTATTCGAATATGTCTGTATCGTTTTCCGAACTGTCGCCTGATTGAAGCTCGTTTACAGTTTCGTTGTATTCATTGAGTAGTGCTTCGTCGTTGATGCCCAGCGAACCGTCGCCCACAATGAGCGTGAGGCGGGCGTCAACCGGAATCTTGTCGCCTGCATGGAGCGGCAGTCCGTTCATTTTCAGTTCATAAATCAGGTCGCTGTATTCCGACGGAATCTTTTCGATGTCTATGTTCTTGATGCCCAGTCCGTTCAGCGTGCTCATGCCCTGGCGTACCGACATGTCGACTACTTGGGGAACGGTCACTATCTGTGCCGAGAAGCAGCGGATTGTGGCATAGACGGCCCGGTTGTTCTTGATTTTTGAGCCGGCCTTAGGCACTTGCTCGATGACCATGCCGGGTTGTACCGATGTGGTGTAGATGGAGTCCGTGATTTCGAACTTCAGGTCCTTTGTTGCGAGGGCGCGTGTCGCTTCGTCGACCGTCATGCCTTTCAGATCGGGTACGATTTCGTACTGGTTATGGTTGGTGAACCACGCCAGTCCCTGGTAGGCGATTACGAGGAGCACGAAGTCTACAGCAACTATCAGCAGGATGTTGAACAGTATAGGATGTTTCTTTATGAATCCTTGCGGACTCTTTTCCGATTTGTTTGCCACAATTAATTAATGTATTATTAATCCGTAAATGTTGTTTCTTTTGCAAATTTACTAAAAAAAGTGTAGCCACCTATTTATATAAAGAAAAAATCTTGCGTCCCGCATGGGATGCAAGATTCTATCTTCTGTCAATTCGGTTTCGTAAAGGGCTTTTAGAAATCGAGTTTGGCCTTTTCTTTGGCCGGGTTGCGGTATTCAATCTTACCTTCGATGTATTCCTGGGTAGCGATGAGCACCGGTTTCGGCAATTTTTCGTAGTAGCGAGAAATTTCGATTTGCTCTCTGTTTTCAGAAACTTCTTCAAGATTGTCGTTCAAGGTTGCAAATTCCTGAAGTTTCTTTTCAAGATCATGTTTCATCTCCACGGCAATCTGGTTTGCACGTTTGGCGATGATGCAGACTGTTTCGTAAACATTACCGGTATCTTCCGATAACTTAATTACATCGCGTGTCACCGTATTAATCGGCGCGTTTGATCTCTTATAATCCATTCTCGATAAAAAGTTTATAAAAAGTAATTTTTGTTGTTTCTTTTAATCATGTACAAATCGGCTGGCGATTTTGAAAATGTTGTCGGCCTCTTTGCGGTTCGGGCCTTCCGGATAGTCGTTGATGAAGGAGTAGTACTCGTCGATAACCACTCTGAAGCGTTCTTCCTTCTTTTCGTCGACACTCTGGCGGGCTTCCTGATATCTTGCTTTCAGGATAATCATCTGAAGCTGTTCCTTATATTTTGTGTAAGGATAGTTTTTCAGAGCGTTCTGGGCAACGATGACTGCGCTCTCGTAGTTGTTGCCGAGATAGTTTCCGAGGTTGTAGTAGAGCTGTGCATTGTCGATTTCCTTTTGCACCAGCTTGTCCTGCAACTCGAAGATGGCGTTTTGTGCGATAGTCGCCTTGTCGCTGTGCGGGAAATAGTCGAGAAACTTCTGAAGCTCTTCAATAGCCTTGTAGGTTTCTGTCGAGCTGTGGTTCCGGCGAATCGAGGTAGCAGCCGTATCCTGCATAGAAGCGTGTCAGCTCGGCGTATTTCCCTTTCGGGTAGTGGGTGTAGTAGGTCTTGAAATAGGAACTTGCCGTCATGTAATCCTTGTTTTCGTAGTAGCTGAGGCCGAGCAGGTAGAGCGACTCTTCCGCCTTGTCAGTACCTTTCAGGATTTTGACTACGTCTTCCAAAATAGTGGCTGCCTGCACAAACCTTCTTTCTTCAAACGCCTTTTTTGCATATTCATATTTATATTCTACATCCGTGCTTTTTAGCACCTTGTTGTATTCTCCGCAACTTGTCATCGCCAGAGACGCCAACAAGGCATATATTATATGTTTTCGCATTGCCGTATAGTATTATAAATTTAGCATGCAAATTTACACTTTTCTTGCGGTAATTCAAAGCATTATGCGAGTTAAATTGACAAAAAAGGATTTTAATTCTATTATTTTTGTGTTTTAATCGAAGAAATGGATGTTTTTCAGTGTCGGGCGGAAAGGGGCGAAAAATATGTTTTATAGCAAATTGTCAGTATTTGGGTGATTTTTTAACGGTTTTTGGTAGGTAGTTCGAAACTTTTTTCATTATATTTGTTGTGTAAAAAAACAAAACTAATGCCTTAATCAAATTAACTATGAATGTAGAAAAGATTTTATCCGATCTTGAGGCTAAACACCCAGGTGAAAAGGAGTATTTACAAGCCGTTAAGGAAGTGCTGCTCTCCGTAAAGGACGTTTACGAAGAACACCCGGAATTTGAAAATGCAAAAATTATTGAACGTATGGTTGAACCAGACCGTATTTTCACGTTCCGCGTTCTTTGGACCGACGACAAGGGTGAGGTTCAGACAAACATCGGCTATCGCGTGCAGTTCAACAACGCTATCGGCCCGTACAAGGGAGGTATCCGTTTCCACGCTTCTGTGAATTTGTCTATCCTCAAGTTCTTAGGATTTGAACAAACTTTCAAAAATGCACTGACAACATTGCCGATGGGCGGCGGAAAAGGCGGTTCAGACTTCAGCCCGCGCGGCAAATCAGATAAGGAAATCATGCGTTTCTGCCAGGCGTTTATCCTCGAATTGTGGCGTAACCTCGGTCCTGACCGCGACGTGCCGGCAGGCGATATCGGCGTAGGTGGTCGCGAAGTGGGATACATGTACGGCATGTATAAGAAACTCGCTCAAGAACATACAGGTACGTTTACAGGCAAGGGTCTTGACTTCGGCGGTTCTCGTATCCGTCCGGAAGCAACAGGCTTCGGCGCACTCTATTTCGTACAAAACATGTTGCACCGTGTAGGCGACGACATCAAGGGCAAGACAGTGGCTATTTCCGGCTTCGGTAACGTGGCTTGGGGTGCTGCTTTGAAGGCTACTGAACTCGGTGCCAAGGTAGTGACAATTTCCGGTCCTGACGGTTATGTTTATGACCCGGACGGTATTTGCGGTGACAAGATTGACTATATGCTCGAACTTCGTGCTTCAGGCAACGACATCGTTGAACCGTACGTTGAAAAATATCCGAACGCTACATTCTTCCCGGGCAAGAAACCTTGGGAACAGAAAGTGGACATCGCTCTTCCTTGCGCAACTCAGAACGAATTGGCAAAAGAAGATGCCGACATGCTTGTAGCCAACAAGGTACAGATTGTAGCTGAAGTATCCAACATGGGATGTACGCCGGAAGCTATCGATACGTTCATTGAAAACAAGGTTACTTACGCTCCTGGTAAGGCTGTAAATGCCGGTGGTGTAGCAACTTCAGGTTTGGAAATGACTCAGAACGCTATGCACATCACTTGGACAGAAAAAGAAGTGGACGACCGCTTGCACCAGATTATGCGCGACATTCACGAACAATGCGTGAAATACGGTACACAGCCTGACGGTTTCGTCAACTACATGAAGGGTGCCAACATTGCCGGCTTCATGAAGGTGGCTCACGCTATGATGGGACAAGGCTACGTTTAATAATACGAAATACAAGGTCTATGTGGGAAACGGAATTGCCGCGAAGGCAGTTCCGTTTTTTCTTTTCGTTTTTTAGATTCTTGGAATATTTTTCCTAACTTTACAAGTGATAGGGCGACTCGGCGAATGCTCGGCTTTTGCTATGCTGCCCATGTTTTTTATTGTTTGAAAATCAGTATGGTTACAGATGTGAAACGACTGCGTGCCACCTCTTTGCTGATGTTGGTTTCCGGGGCTTTTCTGATGTTGGGTGGAGTGGTAGGGTTTGCTTCGCTCTACACCGCTTCAAAGGAATATGAGAGTGCGGCCGGCATTGTGCTGGATGTTCAGAGCAAAGTGGAGTACCGTCATCGGAAACGCCGTTACAAAAATAAAATGCAGATTAGTTTTCCGACGCTGAAATATGGAGAACAGCGCATTACCTGTGAAAGCTATTGGCCGTTCCGGAGCAAGGGTGATGAACTGACGGTGTGGTATCATCCCGACCGTCCTTGGGAGAACCGTTTGCCGGGCTCCGAGAGTGTGCTCTGGGGAGCGCTGGTCGCTTCGGGTGTCATCTGCATTTATGGCGGACTTGCAGTCAGAAAGAAGAAAAATTAAACCAATCAAAATAGTAGTTATGAAAAACCCCCGATTTTTGAAAGCGGCGTTGCTGCTGTTCTGTTCAATTTTGGCCTTTCCTTCAATGGCACAGTTTGACTTGAAAAAAGCCATCAGTGGTGCGGTGAAGGTGACAAAGGCGTTTACGCTGACCGATGAACAGATGAGTGAATATGTGAAGGAGTATATAGCATGGATGGATGAGCATAATCAGGTGTGCGCCGAGGACAATGCGTACACTCTGCGGTTGAAAAAGCTTACGGAAGGTTTGGAAGATGCCGACGGTATTCCTTTGAATTTCAAGGTATACTATGTGAAGGATGTAAATGCCTTTGCCTGTGCTGACGGCAGTGTGCGGGTGTTTTCCTCGTTGATGGACATTATGACGGATGAAGAATTGCTTGGTGTCATCGGGCATGAAATCGGCCATGTTGCCCATCGTGATTCCAAGAAAGGTTTCCGCACGGCTCTTTTGACTTCGGCTTTGAAAGACGGCATAGCTTCGCAGGGTGGAAAAGCGGCTGCTTTGACCGAGTCGCAGTTGGGTGGTTTGACGGAAGCGTTGGTGAATGCCCGCTTTTCTCAGAAGCAGGAATGCGATGCCGACGACTACGGATATGAATTTTTGAAAAAAGCCGGGAAAAATCCTTGGGCTATGTCTCTGTCGTTTAAAAAGTTGAAGGAGTTGCAGGGGCAGAGCGGTGCGCAGGGTTCGAGCAAGCTGAACCAACTGTTTTCTACTCATCCCGACCTTGACTTGCGAATCAAGCGCATGGAAGAACGGGCTGTAAATGAAGGTATTGAAAAACCTGCATCGGCGGTTAAATAACCTCTGACAGCTGGGGTTGGCGTAGCGATGGCTGACGATATGCGGAACTGTCCATTGTCGGCAGTTCCGTTTTTTGTGACTTTTTCACGCTGCGGTTGGCGTATTTTTTGATAAGTTTGCAGTAGGATAATCGAAAAAAACGGAATCAGCGATGAAACGGAAAAAGATAGTATTTTTCACAGGGGCGGGAATCAGCCGTGAAAGCGGGCTGCCTACCTTTCGCGGCGACGGCGGACTTTGGGACACGCTGGACGTGGAGGCCGTTGCCGATGCGCGTTCCTGGTATTCGGGGCGGCGGAGCGACTGCCGGCAGCGGAGGCAGGTGATGCTCGATTTTTTCAATCCTCTGCGGCGTGCCATTCTCGAGAGGGAGCCGAACGAGGCTCATCGTCTGATTGCCGCACTGGAAAAGGACTACGATGTGGCGGTCATTACGCAGAACGGCGATGATTTCCATACTCGTGCCGGAAGTTCCGAAGTCGTTTATCTTCACGGCGAGGCTCTGAAAAATGCCAGTACGCTCCATCCCTATGAGCCGATAGAAATCGACTGCAGTCACCCTGACATCCATATCGGCGACAAGGCTCCCGACGGTTCGCAGATACGCCCATTTGTCATCTTTTTTAATGAGGACATCGACCGGCGGCTGTGGAAGCGTGCCGTGGCTCTTACTCGCGAGGCCGACTATTTTGTGGTGGTCGGTTCTACGATGCTTGTCTTTCCGGCTGCCGATTTGTTGGGAATGTTGTAGCCCGCGTGCCGTCTGTTTGTTGTCGACCCGTCGGATGTCAGTTTGCCCGACGGCAGTCCTCGCAGTTTTGTCCACTACCGTTGCGGCGGCACGGAAGGAGTGAAGCGTTTTTGCGAACAGCTCCGTAGCGAAACGGCGGAATAGTCCGGAAAACGGCTGTATTGACTGATAGAAAATGTTGCTGGCGGCGGAAACGTAAGCGGCAATATATTAAATAATTACCTTATGTTAGTGTTATGTTTCGTAAAATCCATATCATTGTAGCTTTATTCTGTGCGGCCTGTGTGGCTGCTTATGCAAACAAGCCGGTGTTCAGCAATGCCGATCTCACGGCAACAAGGATTGAACCCGGGGTTGTCGTACTTGAAACTTCCGACAAGACCACGCTTTATCTTGTGGAAGGCGACAGCGCTGCTGTGCTCATCGATACAGGCACTTCCATTGCCGACCTTGACAAGGTGGTGGCCCGTATTACGTCAAAACCGGTTCGCGTTGTAGCTACTCACGGTCATATCGACCATGTTGGAAATATCCGGTTTTTCCCTGAATTCTATATGCATCCAGCCGATACGGTGATTGATATTCCACCACTGAAAGAGTACCGTGGGCGGATTCTTCCGATAGCCGACGGCGACCGTTTCGAGTTGGGCGGGCGCACGCTTGAAGTGGTTCATACTCCCGGACATACTCCCGGTTCGGTCACATTGGTTGATTATGCCAACCACATGGCCTTTTCCGGCGACGCTTTCGGCTCCGGTCAGTTGTGGATGCAGGTTCCTCCGCAAGTGTCTTTTGCCACTCTTATAGAAAGCTGCGGGCGCATGATTGAGATTATGGCAGAAAGGGGCGTTGACAAACTTTATGTAGGCCATTATCCCTATTTGAAATGTCCATTAGGCATTGATTATATGATAGATGTCGACCTTGCAGCCCGTTCCATTGACTCATGTGATGTGGCTTCGTCAACACGGTTCGACGACAAGGCCCGACTGTTGCGTCATGGTTCCGCCGAGATTGTTTTCCTTCCCGAAGCGGCCGGCCTTCGTCAGCTTGCACCGAAGCGGGTCATGCTTAAACTCGATGATGTGCATTATGGCGAGGAAGGCAACGCCGTGCCTCCGCGTTGGAATCGTCTGGTTGCCTATCTTCTGGCAAACCGGCTGAATGCTAATCTCGGAATTCTTGGCTATTCTCTCCAGTCGGACAGAACCGACTATTTCGACTGGCTTCGCCGTACTGCGGCCATCGACGGCATTGAATTCTGGAACCATGGTTTCCGTAATCGGACGAGCGGTGATGAAACGGGCGAATTTGAACAGGATTTCGCTTCGCAGCAGCAGGCTCTCCGGCTTACCGATTCTCTCTGTGTCGCCAAAACCGGCATCACGCTTTATGCCTGGGGGCCTCATTGGACGAGTTGTAACGAAGTGACCGACAGTGCGCTTTCGACCGTGCCCAACATTCATCTTGTCATGGCCGACCGCTCTTTCCCGGAACTGCATCATTACAAGGGATTGGTAATTCGCGAAACTTTAGAGATGGAATATCCTTACCACAATCCGGACTACCACAAATTCCTTGTCAATTATCTTGGCCGTTGGCGCAATTGTAGTACGTTTTATCTGCAAGGACATCCCAACAGTTGGGACGATGCCCGATGGAATGAGTTTGAACAGATAATAGGACGATTGAAAGCCGACGGCGTTCAGTTTATCAACTTGTCGGAATACATTGCAAATCCCGCCGGCAATTGCCGATGAAAAGATGTCGGCTTTGGGGGTCGCGGATATTTACTTGAATGTATGTTTTTCGCTATATTTTGATAATATAGGTTGCGGTTCGGCATAAAAAATAATTGAAACAAGTTTCATTATTTTATTCTCCGCTCACCTTTTCGTATCTTTGTAAAAGATAGGAGAAGATCCACGAGACGGGCACTTTTTCGTGCAAGCCTTCAAGCAGGCATATCGGTTGCAAAGGTAATACAAAATTGCAACAGATAGCCGCAATTTCGCAGGAAATATGTCGAAAAGTAGCCTCCGGTGGGGAACTCCGATACAAAAATTGCTGTAAGTCGTGGGTTTAGTGGCAATTAGAAAGTTAGCCACCCCCGAATGACAGCCGATTTGACAGAAAACTACAGACATGAGAATAGCCATCTACGGAAACCTTTATCAGGACAAGCATATCAAAGCGCTCGACCGAATGTTTGCAACGCTCACCAGATTGGGAATGCGGACATATATCGAGCAGCGATTTCATGAATATCTGACCCGGCACATTCAGCTGCCGGAAACGGCATACATATTGACCACCAACGACTTTGCAGCTGATGCGGCACTCAGCATCGGCGGCGACGGCACGTTTCTGAAAACAGCCGCCTGGATTGGCAACAAGAGCATTCCCATCATGGGTATCAACACGGGCCATTTGGGCTATTTGGCCGATGTTTCGATGAACGATGCGGAACAGGCGATAGAGGACATTCATAACGGAAACTTCCAGATAGAGTCGCGCTCGCTTATCGAAGTAACGGCCGACTCCCCGAATGTACTGCCCAACCGGTTCGCCCTCAACGAAGTGGCGATTCTTAAAAACGACTCGGCATCCATGCTCTGCCTCGACACAAAGGTCAACGGCATAGAACTGACATCCTATCTCGGCGACGGCCTTGTCATTTCCACTCCGACCGGCAGCACCGCCTACAACCTTTCCGTTGGCGGCCCCATACTCCAACCGAACTGCAACAACTGGGTAATCTCGCCCATTGCCGCCCACTCGCTGACCATGCGCCCGCTCGTCCTGCCCGACAATTCGCAGATTACGGTCACGACACGTTCGAGCCGCACACAGTCGTTCCGCGTCAGCATCGACGGCCAGTCGGTTTCGTTCCCCATCGGAACAACGCTTCTGCTGAAAAAGGCGCCTCACGAAATAAAGGTAATGCAGCGCACCGGACACGATTTTGCAAAAACGCTCCGCTCCAAACTGATGTGGGGTACGGATGCGAGATAACAGAACCGCAAAAACAACACATAAACTTTAAAATACTATGACACCACAGGAAAAATCTATCGGCGTATTTATCGACGGAGGATATTATGCAAAAATAAACGAGGCACTTAATGAGAACCTGAACCTCAACATCCACCTCAGTTCGCTGTTCGACTTCATCAGCGAATACCTCGCCGACAAAAACGGATTGAGAAAGGAAGACTGCTATATCACGGAAAGCCACTATTTCCGCGGCCGCTACCGCGTGGGCGACGCTTCGGACAAGCATCTGCTCTTTTCGGAACGCAAGTTTGAGGATTCGCTCATCGAAAATGATGTCATTTTCCACTACAAGCACCTTCGCGAGGTGGAAAAGGACGGCAAAATGACGGTCATCGAAAAAGGCGTGGACGTGTGGTTTGCCCTCGAAGCCTATGAACTGGCGTTGTTGAGAAAATTCGACTTCGTTGTGCTGATAACGGGCGATGCCGACCACGAAATGCTCATCAAAAAACTGAAGTCGCTGAAAATCCATGTCGTACTGCTCACTTGGAAGATTTCCGACCAGTCGTCATCGTCAAAAACACTCCGCGACGAAGCCTGTACGCACATCGAGCTCAGCCAGCTTATCAATCTCGACAAGTCGCTGATGTTCAAAATCTGCCGCTAATGGCTTTCGCAAAGCGGCTGAAGGATATAGAACCCATCAAAAGCTTAGCGGTCAGAGGACTCTCTGTAAACCGTAAACTGTAAACCAATAAACTATAAAAAACGGACGGCAAGCCCTTTGCTTCGGGATTTCCGTCCGTTTCCGTTTTTTCTAGCTGTACCAATTATTCGGCAGGAGCCCATTTGCAGCGAACAGGAGAAACGATAGCTCCTTCTTCCTTCAACTGCTTCATGGCCTTGTCCACTTCCTTGCGGTCAAGTCCGCTGAGTTCTGCAATCTTACCTGCGTTCAATGGTTCTCCGGCTTCTTTCATTGTAGCCAATACTTTTTCTTTTGCGTTCATAGTTTTTATTTTTAATAATGATTGTTTCTAATGTCGAACGTAACATCCATATACGACCGCTTGCCCTCGATATAGTCGGCATACAGCACTTCGGCTACTCTGCCTCTTAAAATGCGGCACTTGCCACACGATTCGCAATCGTTCAGACACTTCCACGCGTCGGCCACAAATGCCCGCCGCTGTTCCCGAGTTGACTGTTCAATTGCCGGAGGTGTCATATCGTTTTATGAATATCATTTTCCTTGTTTGATAAAGAAACAATCATTTTATGGATTTTGTTTAACAGTCAACGGCTGCTGCGTAAGCTTAAACGTGTAGAAACAACCAATTTGTGTCGGGTCAACTTCTATCACTCGCTCTTTGCCTGTAGTGTTGGGGGCTATATCCATGTTCAGATACTTGTCCTCGCACACGATTCTTCCCCATTCGCCCTCGGCAATATGTTTTTCTTCGTCAAGCGTAAGATATTGCCCGTCAACCTGCACACTATTAAGCCAAATGCCACCCCAATCCATATGTGCATTAGTGCAGACCAGCGCATACGATGCACCTTCTGCCGGGACATCGATATATCCGTTTCCTATATCAAATTGAACTCCGGCGCAGGGTTCCCACTTCAATACGGACCCCGCATCAGGCTTTTCATCACACCCCGTAAAGCAAACAAGCAGTAAAACCGGCACTATCAGCCGCAAAAATGTTGTTTTCATAAGCCCTCAGTTTTTGGTAAGTTAAAAATAGATTCAACATAAACGAAAAACAAGGATATGCAAAGTCAACATATATTTGACTTTATTTTGTGGCAGGTTGCTGGGTAAGGATAAAATCGTAAAAATAACCGATTTGTGTTGGTTTAACTCTAATAACCCTTGTCTTATCAGTAGTATTGGGAGCTATATCCATGTTCAGATACTTGTCTTTACACACAATTCTTCCCCATTCGCCTTCAGCGATGTGCTGTTCTTCGTCAAGAGTAAGATATTGTCCGTCAATCTGCACATCATGAAGCCAAATGCCACTCCATTCTACCATTGCATTTGTGCAAACCAACGCGTACGACGCACCTTCAGCCGGAACATCAACAAAACTGCATCCTTTGCCCAATTGAATACCTGTACAAGATTCCCATTTCAAGGAAGATGACGATTCCATTTGTTCTTGCCCTTTTTCTTCATCACAGCTTGTAAAGCAAACAAGCAGCAGTACCGGCAATATCAGCCGTAAGAATGTTGTTTTCATAAGTTCTCCGTTTATGGTAAGCTAAAAATAGATTCTATCATGGTTATAAAATCTTATTTAAACGCGTAATTATTAGACTTTAATGTGCGGAACTGGAACTATACAAAAATAAACATTATATATTAAAAAAACAAAAAACGGTTTAATTTTATTTCAGAATATCACAATTCAAAAAATGTAGCAAAAAGACAGGCGGCAGTAGCAAACCTGAAAACTCCGTTTTCGTTTGCCGCTGCACTCGCCTTTCACTATCTTTGTAGAAAATAGGATACGTCTTAGCATAAAACTCAAACAAGTTTGGTTTTCTGCCTTCGACTTTTGCTATCTTTGTGACAATACAAACCGGACTAAAATTTAAAAAAGAATTATTCAAACAGAAAAAACAAAAGAATATGATTTCAAATGCAATTCTTTCCGCAATCACGTTGCAGACATATGCGGCAGTCGACACAGCCGCTAACGTAATGGCAGCAGCTCCGGCTGCTGCTCCAGCTCCGGCTCCCGCCCCAGAACTGTCGGTGTGGGACTTGTGCATGAAAGGCGGTATTATCATGATTCCGCTGTTGATTTTGTCGCTGGTGAGCATCTACATCTTTGTTGAACGCTGGTTTGCCCTCCGCAAGGCAGCTGCCGACGATGCAACTTTCATGCAGCGCATCAAGGACTATATCCATGACGGAGAAATCGAAAGTGCGGAAATGCTTTGCAAAAAGACTGACACTCCTTACGCCCGTCTGATTCAGAAAGGTATTTCCCGCATCGGCCGTCCGATGAACGATGTGCTTGTTGCCATTGAAAACGTGGGCAATATCGAAGTGGCCCGTCTTGGAAAAGGCTTTACTTGGTTGGCTACGACAGCTGCCGGTGCTCCGATGCTCGGTTTCTTGGGTACGGTTACCGGTATGGTGCGCGCCTTCTTCTCTTTGGCAAGTGCCGGCAACAATGCCAACATCAGCATCCTTGCCAATGGTATCTATGAAGCGCTTGTCACTACGGTTGCCGGTCTGATTGTGGGTATCATCGCACTGTTTGCCTACAACTATCTGTCGGCACGCGTCAACCACGTGATGAACCAGCTCGAAAGCAAGACAATGGAATTTATGGACCTGCTCAATGAGCCGGCTTCCAAATAAGACAAATTAATCCGGAGGAATTATGGCATTAAAACGACAGAACGAACTGCTTGCCACTTACAGCATGGCGTCGATGACCGACGTCATCTTCCTGCTGCTCATCTTCTTTATGGTGACCTCCACTTTCGTGTTCCCGACGGCGCTCGAAGTGAATTTGCCGCAAAGTTCGGAGCAGACGGTAATCAAGCCCGGCACGCGCGTATATATAGACAAGGATATGAACCTGTATGCTTCGTTTGGTGAAACCGAACCGCAAGCCATACCGGAGGAACAGCTCCTTACGTTTCTGCAACTGACACAGCAGCAGGATTCGACTCAGTTCATAGCCCTGTATGCCGACGAGTCGGTGCCTTACGGTAAAATTGTGGAAGTGCTCGACCTTACAGCCCGCCACAACCTGAAAATGGTGCTTGCCACAAAACCGGCAAGCGTGAACGACGGACGCATGAACGCGGTTGCACAAGAGGCTGCAGCTGCTGAAACGGCATCCGAACAGCAATAACGAACCCACTATTGGATAAAAACAATATATGACAGGAGAGGATAAGAAAAACAGACTGTTGGCCGCTGCCATTGCCCTGATATTCCATGTCGGGGTAGGCGTGCTCATGTATATGAGCTACCTCTCTTACATTAATCCGGAAGAAGTAGAACCGCAGCCGGCAAAGACCAACATTACGTTCGGCGGCGAGTATGTCATGCTCGGCGATATTCCATTGCCTGACCGTACGGGCGATGCGGCTCCCGACTTGAATATGGGCGACGACGCTCCGACTGGCGACGACGTGGCCGATGAGGGAGTGGCAGGCGACGGTGCGGCTTTGGT
>OJMG01002981.1_pt1 | contig 13542 bp, 25 predicted proteins | sample 1597141 | NCBI WGS metagenome assembly OJMG01 (sample SAMEA2452119, study PRJEB22498) | human gut metagenome | biome: human feces; feature: human gut; material: feces | place: Australia | collected 2012 | reverse complement strand
ATTTCATTACGCATGAGTACAGCCACACATTCCTTTGCTATTTCATATCTACGTTGTTCCCAGTCTATATTACCCCAATCGGTTATTGTAAGTTTTGTGGCAGGAATATAATACATGCTTCCATCTAATTCACAAAGATAACACATGCCTTCTGGGCTATTAAGCACATCACCTGCATCCGCTTCCATACCTTTAACAATAGCTACTTCTGTACCTTCTTCAATGGTTGTTTTATACCAATTCCATGAGTTTATTAATCTCGCTTTCATTTATCAGTCCTCCAGCAAACCCAAAATGCGACAAAGAGCACCTTCAAGAACAGATACCCTGTCCTCCATATCATTTCTGTAATCTTCATATTCACCATCTTCGTATAGAGTTTCGCATCCTTCATTCTTTGATGTTGAGTATTCCAATGATGTATGACATATATCTGCAACATCACCAAGAAATTCATTTACAGGCTTATCGCCCAACATTGTTTCTACTGTTGTCTCTATTTTTACTTTTACTCTTTTCATAAATCATTCCTCCGTATTAGGTATTAAGTCTTCAATGTAAGCATAACGTGTTATGCTTCCCAAAACTTCCCGTGGGTCAGGGACAACTAAGTATCCATGCCCTTTGGGGAAATGTGAGTATTCAACCAGTGCAGGTTTCTTTTCCGGCATTTCGCCTGCAGAATGCCACACGCTGTTGATGCGCCATTCTGCACCAGCTATGAAGTCTTCACTGCAATTACCCTTGCGTAGAACATAATTGTCTGCATCCACTTCTTTGAGAACGTTTCTCCGAAAATATGTTTTACCTATGGAATAATCTTTTGCCGCCTTTTCAATATCTTCTCGTTTCATCTTATCTCCTTTCCACCTGTCCCGGCAGCCACCACATGACTGACAGGGACAGGTAATATAGTTTTGTTTTGGTAATTCAAATCAATTTAAGTGCTTCAAGTAAACTATCATTCATAATTCAAACTCAATTTTCTGTTGCAACACTTCATCGGCATAGAACTTGTCGAAGGTCTTGTCGCTTATCCACCAATTGAAACCGAACTCAGCGTCTTGGAAATTGTGGTTGATATATCCTGCGTCTATCAACTTCTGAATGGTCTGAATCCACTTGTGCCGGACGTGGGGAAAACGCTGGCAATCTTTAATCTTTTGCTTGTAATTCGACATCGGGCATAAGATGCAACCTATCCGTCTATAACCTTCATCATACAGCTTGCAATGCGGAACCGTCACCACCTCGTTAAGGAACTCCCAGACATCACGCTCAGTCCAGTAGATGATTGGTGAAATTAATATCTTGTCCTTCCCCCCTACACAAATTGCCATTGTTTCTTCGTGTTCTTCCCACTGGTCGAACGTTCCGCTGAACGATGCTTTGCCATTTTTGCCGGTCTCAAATTCATTACGTTTATCGCGTCTTGTGCTTTCCTGCTTGCGGATGCCTATCAGCGTAACCTTTCCTGCGCCGGATGTTTCCTTGAACTCAGCACAGCACCATCGAATAGTTCGTGTCGGAATTAGATGTTTTTTTAAAGCCATATCGTAGATACTCATCTTCGGTTTTATAAGCTCCACGTCCGGATATTGCTGTCTGACAAAACGTATAACATCCGGTGGGTCTACGCTCGTGAGATTCATATGTGCTTTAAACTTCACACCGGCCATTTGCGAGATGTGGTAAAGGGCTTGACTATCCTTGCCACCGGAGAAAGCCATATAAAACCCATTCTCGGGGCCAAACGCAAGGCCATGGATTCAGCCTTGCGCAACAAGGCAATGGAATAGTCTATCTTTTTATCTAAATTCATAATTCAAACAGTTTGATTCCAAGGGCATTTATCACAAAGTTGTCTGTTAATTCAAATTTCTTTTCCATTGTTATTTCTATTTTTCGTCTAAAAATTCAAAGGCATTGTCCACATCAAGACTAAGCCCAAGTTTGGAGGGAAAAGACTTGATGTAGTTGTAGAATCTGAATGCAAGCTCGTCATCGTCACCGCACCTGTCTATCAGCGTGAGGAGGAGCGCGTTCGTCATGTCCGCGTCACGACCGAAGCTTTCCTGCGTGGAACCATTCAAATGGGCTATGTCACGCTTAATGCACTTGATGGCATGGATGGCAGTGTTATAATTCCGTTTCACGTCATGGCGCAGGGCGCAACCTTGCTTCTTGAATGCTTCCTGCATATCCATGAGGTTGGTTTCCAACACATCGGTCAGTACGTACACGATGTTGGTCAGTGTATTTAAGTTGTCTGTTCCTTGTTGCATGTCAAAATAATGTTTTTTGGATTCTTGATAGTACGTATTTGTTGGCCTTGTTGTAAAAATCCTTTTTGATTTCAAAACCGTAAGCCTTGCGCCCGCATTCGGCTGCGGCAAGAAGCGTGCTGCCACTTCCGGCACAAGGGTCTATCACCACGTCGCCACGGTCGGTGAATATCTCTATGAGGCGGCGCAACAGGGGCACGGGCTTTTGCGTGGGATGGCATTTCGGGGTGTCGTTGTCCCTCACCCAGTCAAAACAGTTGAATATCATGCGCCCATCATTGTTGAATTTGGGAAGCTTGTCTCGGTACAGGAGAAGCCCGTATTCGCAGTTGCCCACTATTTTCATGTTGGATTTCAGGACTTGCGCGGAGAAGTCCTTTCGGAATACCAGGTTGATGTATTTGCTGAGGCCGTACCTGCGTCCCAACTCGATGTAACGAAATTGGTATTCGAACTCGCAGAAGATAATCATGCAGGGTGATTTGCCTTTTTCTTTGGGTTCTTTAACGAGAAACTGCGAGCAGAAGTGCATGAACTCGGCTGGGCGGAAATCCTTGTCGGTATCGAAGAATGCTTTGCCTGCTTTGTCTGATTCGCCGTTGCGGTTGTCTCCGTCAACGTACCATGCGGGGTTGCTGGCGTAGGCGTTTTTGTCGAGGTTGTAGGGAACATCGGCAATGATAAGTTGGGCTTTGGGGATTTGGTAACGCTTCCAGTTTTGGAAGTTGTCGTTGAATAGTTCTATATCTTTCATTCGTTTGAATTGTTTGTGGTCAGTAACTTTCACCGCTTGACGTGGACGCGGCGTGGGGAATGAAATACCGGCATGAGGGGTCTTTGGGGCGCACGCACTTGTAATCCCCGTGGCGGCCTTTTACATGCCAGCAGCGGCATTTGTACTCCCCTGCGCAATAATTGCTGCATTCGCAGCAATGGCATGAGGGGTCGTAGGGGCCATAATCGGCTGGCTTACACTTTTCTTGCGGTTCGGGATGTCCTTCTTCCCCGATGGCCTTTGGTGACGCGTTCAGCCTGACGGGCTTTTTCTTCTTCGGTTGAGGGACGCGGCGTTTAAGGCCGATGGAGCTTGCCTTCTGGTATATCCCCTGCACCGTGTGCCTGGACATCCATCGGGAAATCTCGCGTGTCGGCATGGTGCCGTAATGCGCCTGAAGGAACTCCAGCTCTGCCGGTGTCCATTGGTTCTCTGAATTGTTCATGTCAAGATGGTTTTTGGGTACAAAAAAAGAGACACCGTTTCCGATGTCTCTTCTTAATCCCCTATGTTTGATAGTATTTACTCTATGCTTTTATTCTTATTTTTGGATTTGTATAAGAACGAACCTATAACACCCGCTATTGAACCTACGGCAATAGTGGCGGCAGCGGCACCATTTCCCATATATGCAACATAAGCAGCAAGTCCAACTAACGAGAAAGCCACAATAAACGCAAATATTATGGATAATACAGCCGTACATACCACACCTCTTGACAACTTGTCCTCGTTCTTATGGCGATGCCGCATCTCCGATTCAGCCATACTTATGATACGTTCTGCCGCACCTGGTACGACACGGTCGTATTTGGCCAATTCTTCTGGTGGAGGCAATGGACCAGAGAAATGCTTGGATTCAGTAATCTCTACTGATTGCTTAATATTTCCCGGCACATTCTTTCTTGTACGTTTCATAAGCTTTTCTTATGTCATTACCTACATTTATCCAATCTTTGGAAATCATATCAACGTCCTTTCTTTTCACCAGACAACGCCTATACATGTCCAATGGATTGTCCGTACCGGAAAAGAACGCGAAAATCCCTTGTCGGAAAATCCGTAATAAAATATTTCCTTTTATTGCGTTATGTACGGTTCTCATGATTTTATTTACCATAGATTTTGTTTTGCAAAGCTAATTAAAAACCTTTTCAATCAAAAGTAAAACCGGAAATTTTGAAAGAGCATAATGGTTAATTAATGTTTCATCGTTTTTTGAATCTAATCTGAATGAATCCCCTGCGCTCCACCTCGCGCAGCAGTTCCATGTCCTCATCCCGTATTTCAGCCTGAGTTTCCTTGTTGACGGTCATGCCACAAGGGATGCAGAAACGCTTCCTGATACGGGCGCGTATGGATTCGTCTTTCGTGGACCAGTAAATAGTCAGTCTCATGGCGGGGAGAGTTGCTTTATGGCTTCCTTGTCGCCCATGGAGGCACGCTTTTTCAGTTCCAAGTATTCTACGTAGAGAATACGGTTGTTTCCACGTTCCTGAATCTCCTTTTCCCATTGGATTCTGTTTTGTTCCCTTACATAACGATCCATGTCTTGCCGTCTTTCACGAACATATTGCATCAGGGCGTTGGTTATCTTCATCGGGTCGATCGCGCCGTAGAATGTGCCGTAATATCCCATTTTAAACCGACCGATAAAGAACAGGATTTCAGCGGAGTTAAGGTAGTAATATTCGGAAAGTACCAAGTTTGCAAGTTCGTAAATCTGACCGTTGCTGATTTTTGATTTCACCTCTGCAAAGTCGTTAAGACTTCCGAATTGTATAACCAACCATTCAACAGGTGTTTCGTCACCATAAGTGGAAGAAAGCAGTCCCAATGAGGGAATATTATGATTTATAGCCAGTCCTGCGTGTGTAGCCCCGACTAACAACAACTTTCCTTGCAAATCCTGATTGTAATCCCTCATAAACATTTCGGGAGTAGGGTATTTAATCAATAATGCCCTCTGATTGCAGTTCAGCTCGCTTTTTTGCGGCAGCTTCCTGCACTCTTGTTGCGACTGCAACAGCCGAATTAAGTTTTCGCTGCTGACTATCTCGTTCATTTTGGCTATTCCTGTTTCCATTGTAGTTTCCCTCTAAGATTTTAATGAAATTTGTCGGTCTGAATATCCAATCAAAATCACACGACCAGTTTTTATCGTTGTTCCCTATGAGAAAGGCGGATTGAAGTACGTTCTGAAATACGGTCATTATTGCATTTTTCCCATGTTCTGACGCTCTTGCTTTTACAGCCTTTTTCCTTTTGTCGGTCATGGATGTTATTCGGGATAGCTTCCCATCAAACATCTTGTTGAATGTTTCCATAAGCGCATTGTAGTCTATCTTTTCCGATTCATGTTCTTCAGAGTGTGGGGTGTCCCCTTGGGGGACCATAGGGGGTATATATTCCTCTCCTTTTCCTCTTCCTATTATAAGCACTGATTGTTCCGTGAATGGTACGGTATTATTCCGTGATTGTTCCGTGATTAATACGTGAATATTTTCTTCTATATTGTCAATCAGATGTTTAGGTATGTTCAAATCCTCATAATTCGGTTTGTTGACTACTTGATGCCGAGTGAAATTTGGCAGATATATGAATCTTTCTTCATTATAAGAAAGCAGGCATATAAATCCGTTTATCACAAGCTCGTTCATCCATTTTTCAAACTGTTGTACTTGGATTTGGTCATACGGGAACACTTTTGACTTTAGCCAAATAGAATCACCTATTACCACTCCAATATCATCGGCAAAACTCCACAGGCCGATATAAAGAAGTCTGGCATCCCTGCTTATTCGCCCTATTTTTATATCGTCCCAAAATTTGGGCTTAATAGTCCGTATGCGTGCCATGTTTGTTTCTTTTTATTTCCATGTCAAAATTAGAATCTCACATTGGTTAATTGCCTGTAACCGGAATACACCGCCCACTTTCCGTTACCACCATCCACGAGGCGCAAATCCTTGACTTCGCCAAAACGCTTGATGTTTCCGCAGAGGTCAACAATCCACCCTGCTTCCTTATTGGGATGGGGACGGATGGCACGACCGACTATCTGATACCATAAGGCTAAAGACATCGTAGGACGAGCCATAACTATTGTGTCAAGCTCTGGATAGTCAAATCCGGTCGTAAGTACGCCGACATTGGCCACCACGGGTATTTCTCCGGCCTTGAACGCTTCAAGGATACGCTCACGTTCCTTTTTCGGGGTGTCACCTGAAACGATTGCAGTACCGGGAATACTCCACGTAAGCCGTTCGGCTTCTTTCAAGAACCGAGTGAACACCAGTATGCCTTTACGCTTGCTGCCTGTAACGGTGTTGTTCACCAGCCTTTGCACGATGTGCACGAGGTAGCCGTAGAAGTCTATCCTTTCGTATTCCATGGTGACAGACTTGTCCGTGTAGTCGGCACCGGTGGTGTTCACTTTCAAGTTACGTTCGTTCCAACCGACAGGATTCATCGGGTAATAATTCAACTTGGACAAATACCCCATGTCCAAGAGGGTGGAAATCTGTACCTGATAAATGACTTCCGAAAAGATACATGGACGTGTACGGGTGATGAACTTTAACATAGAGCCGAAATCACGGCTTGAAGAAAGACGGTAAGGCGTGGCACTAAGACCTATAATCTTACAGTTTAGTGTCTGAAAGAACTCCTTATACATACCCTCTTTTGGATTGCACAAATGGGCTTCATCTACAAGCACATATTTGAAATGACCGAATTGTTCCTTATGGTTAATTGCAGAGCCTATTGTGGCAAATGTTATTTTGGCTATCTGTTTTTGTCCGACAGATGCGGAATATACAGCGCAATCGAATGGACAGATTTTAATCATCTTCTCATAGTTTTGCACAAGTATTTCCTTGCTTGGGCAAAATATAAGAACGTTATCATTAAGTCTGTTTGCTATATCTGCAATAACCCATGATTTCCCCCCGCCCGTTGGGATGACTATTAGCCCGTTATGTTTCACCTTTGGGTTGAGGAAAAAGGCTACCGCCTTGTCGGAGGCAGCCTTCTGATAATCTCTAAGTTGGATTTCCATAATAATCAACTTTATAATAGCATTTACAACCACGTGTTGTCTTTTGCTTACCTTTACAGCAGGCAGCGATTAACGAGTGATTGAAACCATCTGTTTCTGCATCTCTTGCAGAATCGTATTCTTTTATTATTCCATCAGGATACACTACCACTATTGGCTTCTTGCAAGCACTCTGTAATGATTCTATATGTTTCCTGCATTTATCACTTTCTCTATTTGAAATAGATATGTTTTTCCGAGCCAAATCAAAATTCAAATTTTCTTTAGAAGAACACCATCGTAAGTTTACAGCCCTATTATCTGTTCGTATTCCGTTAATATGGTCAACGCATGGCAATTCATATTCATTGCGTATGTGTGCCAACGCAACCATTCTATGTATAGTCAGTTGTTTCTTGATATTGTTCTTGCAAACGCAAACTTGATAGTAACCTGCATTTGAAATCCGAGCTTTTAATATCCTTTCCTTGCAATAGGTTTTTGCCCCTTTCTTACCTTTTCTGAATCTCTCCACGCTTTTAACACGTCCTAAATTGGAGATTTGATATAGTCCTTCATATCCGACTACATCTTTCCAAATTTCTTTCATAAGAAAAAAATGAATTAGAGGTTAGACAATAGAACTTCCAAGCAATCCTTGTGTGGGTTGCTCGAATGATAAGTCTTGCAGAACTCTGCAAATGCTTCTAAAAGTCCGTTGGATAGGATGAAATAGTAAGCCTTGTTTTTGGCGTTCTTTTCTATTTCAAAATCACGATAAGATACAGTTTTCGCACTGTTGGGCGCAAAGTTGCGGGTACTATTGTTCGCCTTAACTCTGATTTCGTTGGTCTTTGGCATTGAACGAAATTTAAGTTATTAAACGAAGAAAGGCTATCGCCTCCCGTCTCGCCAAAGACCGATACACATAGTGAATATGAGCATCCAATGGGATTTGATAGCCTTATATCCTTGCAGATATGTACGCTTACAAATGAACATAAAAATATGCTCACTATTCAACTATTTATGTAGTCTTTGGCGAAGACATCGCAAAGATAACTCAAATTTCCGAAAAGCCAATAAAAAAGCGGTGAAAAATTAATTCCACCGCCCATGGTAGCCCTTAAGGGGCTTGCGTAAACAAATGCCCGAAGTGTGAATCAAACGAGTTTCAGGCGGGTAAATTCGTTTCCTAAAGTGTGTATGCCGTCCTCAATCCGCTTTAATTGCGATTCGGAAATGTAGGTATCTCCTTTCTTATATTGTCTCAGCAATGCTTCGTTAATGCCCAAGTAACGGGCAAACGCACTTACGTTCAACATACCATAATATTCAAATAATGAAGAAACGTCAAATCTGAACATTGGCTCATCATCCAACACCGCAGGGATTTCTATACCCGATTCCTTGCAAGCCTCAATGGTTTCCTGCATGGAATTGAAAAAGTCATCCTTAGCTTCGCTTACCGTATTTCCTGTGCCGACAAGCGTTACATCGCTTTCATCTGTGTTGTATGCGATGTAAGTTCCGTCCTTTTGTTTTTCAACTGATACTACCATTGCCATAATTATATTGTTTTTAAAGTTTGACTGAAAAGGAAACCGGGCGTTAAAACCCGATTTCTTTTTTCAGCTTGTTCATCAAGCCGGGTCGCACTTCTTGCGACCAATGGCGTTCTATCAGGATTATCTTTCCCGTGCTTTTGTTCACGTAGATGTCATGGCGGCTGCCATGCTTCAAAAATTCAAATCCGTTTTCGACCGCCTTTTTCTTCATTTCGTTCCAGTTCATTAATTTTGGAATTTTAATAAATAACTCGGTTGATTCACAATGCAAATATATAACAAATACGTAATATACACAAACAAATAAACGTTTTTTAGTAACGTTTCTAAGTTACGTTTTTCATATTCCTTTCTCCTTACTTAGTTTGTCTCCCAAAGCCTTGTAATACTTCGTGAGTTCGGTTAATTCAAAATCTGAATACTTTCGCGTTTGGCTCTTCATGGCTTCCAACATAAGCACTTTCTGTTCACCGTATTTGGCGACAAGTCCCTGCCGATAGCCTTGCATGTTGCCTTCCATGAAGCGGTTGCACTTGCGGCACTGGGCATTGCAGTTCATTTCATGATACCGCGTAATCATGTGCTGCCGATTTATGTAATGACCGCAATCTGCCTGCTCGTATGGCTTTATCTTACCGCAGCTTATACAGCGGAAATAACCGTTCGGCATTGCATCACGAAGCCTGATATAGCGGCTGAAAACTTTGTCGAGCTTGGCCACCAAATCCGGCTTCTTCTTGATTTTTACTCCTGCCTTGTCGAATAACGGCAAGGATTTGTCTTTTTTCTTGGGTTTTCTTTTTATGTAGTATGGCATCTGCTTATTTTTCTATTTGTTCCATCAAGTGCATTGTTTCTTGCGTAACAGCTTGTTTATCCCAATTATATTTATCATCACCAAAATGGAATGTGTCAAATCCGAATATCCACCAATCAGCACCTATTTTCGTATTATCGGTAATGAATTCCACATCATCCAATATGGGATTTCTTTTTCCGACATACTTGGGATTAATTTTCCTTTTGCTTCCAATAGATTCTTCACCGCTTATTGCCGGTTCTGAAAATGTTATACCGCCATGAACGTCTATATCATTAATATCCAAATAAGACATTCCATGATATTTGTTGCCTGGAGGGACAGCTACATATCCGTTATGTGTGCCATGCCCTACCATGATGGGCTTAAACCATTCATTTGATTTTATAAATGCTACTACTTTATTTTCCATATCTTTCTATTATTGGTTTACACAGTTCAACAACTCGTTTGCAATCCTCCACATCAAACATTCCGATATGGCAAAGCTCACGTGATATGCCTAACTTGTTAGATAACCATAAATAAGCTTTGTTTCTGTTAGATGTATTGGGGATATGCTTCTTCCAAATCTTGTTTATAATCTTAACCTTTAATCTTAATCAGTATAAAAAATGGCAGGAGGCCGCCCCGGAATCGAACCGGGTTCTTTGCCGTACAGCAATGTCCTTCCAATGTGGACGAACGGTCTCGGGGAATACTCGTACTATCCGGACTGGTGGTTTTTGAATTTATCTTCCAAAAACCTCCTTGAACTTTTTGTCCAATGCCATCAATATCCTCATTCTTATAGCAGGATCCTCACTTTGGTCTATGGAATAAATACGTGAAATCAACATCTTACGGGAACCACAAAAACACCCACAAGTATAGAATGGATCGACATTGGGATAGTTGTGTTTATACCAGATGTGGTTTGTTCCTTTGATTGCCACGTATGTTTCGGATACGATAAATTCATCTTCTATTGGTTTATATCCAGGTGTGTTCGGGTTTACTGCGGCACTAATGCGGACAGCCCAATGGCTATCCTTGGCAAGCTCAACCAACGTGTCGACAGGTGTGTTCGGGTTTCCTGCGGCATTTCTGCGGACATCACAATCGCTATCCTTGGCAAGCTCAACCAACGTGTCGACAGGTGTGTTCGGGTTTACTGCGGCACTAATGCGGACATCACAATCGCTATTCAAAATATCATTCTTTTCCATATTTTTTTTTAATTCGTTTTGTGTTTTCTATTTATTCCGGTATCCACCAATCCGGAATGAAATCATTCTCCATGGGATGCCTCCGTCTCCTTGTAGTGGAACACGTCCATGATGGCCGTTTCGCTGACAGACACAATCTCATAGTCGGCCATGGTTCCTTCCATTCCTTTATCCAATATTATTTTCATCGCTTCAAGCGCGATGTGGTCTCTTGATATGTTACTTTCATTCATAATCAAATAAATTCTTTATTACGTTCTACTTCTAATTCCATTAATTGTATCAGCCTTTCTTCATCGGGGCTTGGGATATAGACACCGGCATTTGACGCACACCAGTTTCTGAAACGGTCTACCGTAAGGGCAAATTCCGAACTGTCCAATTCGGAAGAGCTTCTAAGATACTTCACACGGCCAAGGTACTTGTCTTCCCTTTCCCGAATAAAAGTGTCAGGGTTGCAAAGAATCTTGTAATAGTTACGCTTCACATATTCCATGGTTTCGCCGATTTGGCATCCGAAATATGAAAGACAGACATGAAGGTATTTGTTGGCCTGAATGCTCCTCTGTGGTTTCTTCTCGGTCAAATCAAATATCTTCTTGTCCTTGATGAGCTTTTCCAATTTTGCCCTTGCCTGCCCGGCGTGGAGTTCGTTGGAACCGTCGTACCTCATAAATTATCAGAAAGGCAAGTCGTCTTTTGTTGATGAAGGCAGCGGAGGAAAATCCGCTTGTGTGGGCATATCATTTGCTGTAATCGGCGGCTTGGCGTTCGGGTTGTCATTTTTCCCGTTAAGAACGATGTCGTATGCGACAATATCTGTTATATATCGTTTGACACTATCCTTTTCATATTCACGGTAATTTATTGTACCGAATATAGTCACCTTGTCACCTTTGCGGATATACTTCTCCGCAATATCGGAAAGCCCACGCCATGCCACAACGTTATGCCAGTTCGTTTTCTCCGGCACGTCTGTTCCGTCCTGTTTCCTGTACCCTCCAGTAGAGGTTGCCACGCTGAACGTGGAGACTTTTACGCCATTGTCAAGTACCCTTGTTTCGGGGTCTTTACCCACATTGCCTATAATAAGGCATTGGTTTACACTTTTGCTCATCGGTTTTCTCCTCCGAATATCTTTTTGTTTGTTATTAAAGCCCTGTTGTCATTCAGGAACCGGATTAATTCCTCGCAATGTGACGTGAGGATGGGAATATCACGCTCGGGCACGAATGTGTAGCTTTCGGTATAGGTCTGCTTGAAATCGGTCACGTTATACTCGAACAGCCTTACATCACTGCCATTCTGCATCAGGCAATACGGATAGACAACATGCTGCCAGTGGTCTTTGAACTTGCCGACATAATAACTTCCCGTTGTCTTGATGTCGTGGACGGACATGGGCATAAGTTCGTCTATGTAGCCATATAGGAGTACATCCCCGAAGCACGTCGGTAAAACAGCCTGTACGAATTGCTGCGTAAGTGCGCCTTTGTAATAGTTGGCGAACTCTTTCAATAAAGGCACGGGGAACAGAAAAGCGCGGTTGTTGTAAGCCGCCATCAGTTCCACCACCTTTTCTTCTTTGCCCGGTTTGAAAGAGCTGCATGCTATCTTTCCACCCTCATACACTTTGACAAACTGCATTCCAACCGGAGGACGGTTTTCAATCAGGCAATCGACGGCTTCATTGAAAGCCGTACCCTTGTCGGCTGCCTCGCTGTCGAAAGGCACGCGGTTTATCGTGTCTATCAGGCTTTGGAACTGCTTATCCCTGAACTCTTCGGGGGTATGTGGGGGATTCTCGCTGAATCCCCAATACCTTTCCCAAATTGCATCGCTTTTCAGATAGCTTGTAAAAGCGTCTAAAAGTGTCGGGTAGAATTTGAATTTAAGCTGCGTTGTCTGCATAAGTCCTTGTTTCTTTGTCATATACTAACCCAAGGGCTTTCACCTTAGCCGAGAATATGTTTCTTGTCATTTCCAACGAGCTGCCAACATGTTTAAAGTCTTTTATTTTGGATGCAAATTCGTTGGCGGACTTGGCATCTATCACTTCCCTTTCTATCGAATCCTTTATTTCCGCAATAAGTTTCTCATATTCTTCCTGCATTTCTTTTTTCTTTTGCAACATGCCAAGATAGGGTAATATTACTTGTGTGGTAATGAACTCGTTTCTTGCCGTCGGATTTCCGTTCTTGTCAAGAATATTAGGAACGAACATAATTCCCGGCAGGTTGCAGGTGTTCTTACCGTCATTTCTTGATGTCGGGTCGAAAGTGATTGTACGTTTCTGCATCCCATTTTCGTTGCGCATCTCCAAATATCCCAAAAGGTCAAGTTCCGTTACGATGGAATTGTAGGACTTTTCACGCAAAGCCGGAATGAATACCGTATCGTCACCCTCTTTACGTGTGTCACGATGGGCGACAAACACCACATTTTTGTTTAAAGAGGAAAGTGTACGTGTAAGCCATGAAAACTCTGCATTGATACCTCCCCAGTCCCTGATTTGTGGCTGTCTTGTCCCACATTTGTAAGTGATGATGAAGTCCATCATCTTACCGATGGTGTCAACCACGATGGTATGGTAATCGGAGAGGTTCTCCTGCAATACCTGTTGAACGTCCTGCCAAGATGTTATCTGTACGATGTCCACACCGTCAAGATGCGCCATGTTCACACGTTTCACACCGTTGTCGAAGTCAAGTAAAAGGGGCTTTGGGGCACTTAATGCTACTGTTGTCTTTCCCATACCGGCTTGTCCGTAAATCATCATCTTAACGGTGTAGGGAATCACTAACTCATTGGATTTCTTAATCAAGCTCATAATGTTATGTTTTT
>OJMG01002975.1_pt1 | contig 13574 bp, 17 predicted proteins | sample 1597141 | NCBI WGS metagenome assembly OJMG01 (sample SAMEA2452119, study PRJEB22498) | human gut metagenome | biome: human feces; feature: human gut; material: feces | place: Australia | collected 2012 | reverse complement strand
CCAATGCCTCCAGCGCTGTGATGACCCGGTCATTGTGTATGATACTGCCCAGCATAACGCAGCCGCCTTCCCGGGCAGCCACCTCCGCCATGTGCACGGCCCGTTCCACGCCGTAGCAGAACCCCGCCGTCTTCGCCAGTATCACCTGCATTCGATCCCTCCCAGGGCATAGGCCCGCCGCATGACCTCATGGGCGTTGGCAGTATATTCCTCCGCCGTACCCTTGCGGCCGGTGTACTCCGGCTCGAAGGGCTCGCCGATTATGATGGGCGTCTTGCGGAATATGCGCTTCTTCGTGCCGATATATACCGGCGCCAGCTTCACGCCGGCACGGATGGCCATCATGCCCGCGCCGGACTTGACATCCGCCTGTCCCGGTGTCTTCACCCGTGTTCCCTCCGGAAACAGGAACAGGTTCCACCCGTCCCGCAGGCTCTGTATGGCGGTCTTCACCGCCCCAATGTCACTGTTGCCCCGATCCACCGGAAACACACCGATTGCCCGCAGGAATCCACCCACGATGGGGATGGAGAACAACTGCTTCTTAGCCATGATCCGCACGTTGAACCGCTGGGGCATGGACAGCACGAATAGGATGGGGTCCCAGGCGCTGGAGTGATTGGCGCACAGCAGCACCGGTTCTCCGCCCTCCAGATGCTCCGTTCCCCGCAGGTCCACCGGCAGAAAAAACAGCACCAGCGGGCGCAGCACCCGCCACGCCGCCGCGTAAAACTTATTTCTCACGATGCCACACGCCCCCGTATCACATCCAGCAGCAGCTCCAGGCTGGCCGCGAAGTCCATGTCCGTGTTGTCGATCATAATGGCATCATCCGCCGGCCGCAGCGGCGCCGCCGCCCGGTGGGTATCGTTATAATCCCGCTGCTCCATATCCCGCAGCACCTCGTCAAAGGGCTTCGGCGTGCCCCGCTGCTCCAGCTCCAAAAACCGCCGCCGCGCCCGCGTCTCCACATCCGCGCACAGAAACACCTTCACCTCCGCGTCCGGCAGCACCACGGTCCCGATGTCACGTCCGTCCATGATGACGCTGTGCTCCCGCGCCAGAGACCGCTGCAGCTCCATCAGGAACGCCCGCACCTCCGGTATGGCCGACACGTCTGAGGCGTACTTCGATATCATCGGCAGGCGTATCTCCTTCGTCACGTCCTCGCCGTTGAGATACATCCGCTGCAGACCCTCCTCGTCATACCGCAGGGCCACAGTGATCTCCGGCAGCGCCGCGATCACCGCCGGCGCGTCCGTTGGCGCGATGTCGTGCCGATACATATACACGCCGATGGTCCGATAGATGGCCCCGGTGTCCACATATAAGATATGCAGCGCCTCCGCCGCCGCCCGGGCCAGCGTGCTCTTCCCCGCGCCGGACGGCCCATCGATGGCCACTGCGTACTGTCTCTCCGTCATGTCATTTCCTCGCTTTCTGCGGCGCTCAGCCCCGCCAGATACCCCGTCGCCCATGCGATCTGTAAATTAAAGCCCCCCGTATAGGCGTCCACGTCCAGCACCTCGCCGGCAAAAAACAATCCCCCCACCCGCTTCGACGCCATGGTGTTTGGCGTTACCTCTCCCACCTTCACGCCGCCGGCGGTGACGATCGCCTCACTGACGGGCCGCGGCCCGGTAAGTTCCAGCGTAAAGTGCTTCAGCACCTGCACCAGTGCCCGGCGCTGTTCCTTTGTCAGGCTGTTGGCCTTTTCGCTTCCGGTCAGCCCCGCCCGGCGCAGCACCACCGGCGCCATGCTGTGGGGCACCAGCCCCGCGGCGATGGTCCCCATCTCCCGGTTGGGATTTTCTCCGATGTCCCGCAGCACCCGCGCATCCAGCTTCTGCTCGTCCAGCGCCGGCTTCAGGTCGATCTCTATCGTATAGTGCTCCCCCTCCCAGCGCCGCAGATGGGCGCTGGCGGACAGCATCAGCGGGCCTGACACGCCGAAATGGGTAAACAGCATTTCCCCAAATTCTTCAAACAATACTTTTTTTCCGTCTTTGATCTTTACTTCTACATTTTTTAAAGACAGTCCCTGCATCTGCATACAGTAGTCTTCTTTTACGGTCATAGGAACTAAAGATGGGGACAATGGCGCGATCGTGTGTCCGCTCTTTTTTGCAAAACGGTATCCGTCTCCGGTAGAACCTGTTGTCTGATAGGAATATCCTCCGGTTGCTATGATGACTGCATCTGCCGGATAAGTTGTCCCATTGGATGTCTTTACACCACGGACTTTTCCCTCTTCTATCTCAAGATGTTCTGCCTTTGTATGGAGTCTTACGGTAACTCCTTTATTTTTTAAAGTCCGCTGCAGGGTTGCAATGACATCCGAGGAATGATCCGATACTGGAAATACCCGGTTGCCACGTTCTGTTTTTGTTGGCATTCCATGCTCTTCAAAAAAATCTATAACACGGAAATTGTCATAGCCATAGATGGCACTATATAAGAATTTGGCATTTCTCGGTATGTTTTCAAAAATTTCCGATGTCTCGCAGGCGTTGGTCAGATTACATCTGCCCTTTCCTGTAATATATATTTTTTTCCCCAGTTTTTCGTTTTGTTCTAATATCGTAACCTGATGCCCTGCATCCGCAGCTCCGAGTGCTGCAAACATTCCTGCCGCACCGCCGCCGATGATGATGACTTTACTCATTTTTTTCTCCTAATCTGGCATAGCGCATTTTCATAGAATCATCAATATAGTTGATCTCGTCATTTTCATAGACCTGATACTCATCCCAGATGTCTTCTAACATCTCAAGTGTATTGACAACTTCTCCCTGTTTTTTCATGCAGAGTGCAACAATCAGTGCATTGATGACGGAAAGAGGTGCCACGAGTGAATCTACGATGGACGCCATATCACTTTTTGCAATCAGATTGCAGGAGGAATACAGATTCATCGGCGAATGCACGCTGTCTGTGATGGTAATAACCTTTGCGCTCCGGTTATTTGCAAACTCCATGGCTTTTAAGGTACGCATGGAATATCTCGGAAAACTGATCCCGATGATCACATCGTCCTTGTTGATGCGTACCATCTGCTCAAACAACTCACTGGAGCTGTTTGTGGACAACAGACGCACATCGTCAAACATCATATTTAAGTAAAATGCAAGAAATCCTGCAAGTGGTGCGCAACTACGGATTCCCACAATATAGATCCGTTTTGCATTTAAAATTGTCTCTACCGCCATATCAAAGGCATTCGGGTCTATCATCTCAATGGACTCTTTGATTCGCTCCGCATCTGAATGGAGAACGGATTCTAATATTTTAGACTGACTAATTCGCCCATACGCCACCTCCATTCGCTGTACGGAATTGAGTTTGTTGCGTACCAGTTCCTCCAGTGCTTTTTGAAAATCAGGATATCCTTTATATCCGAGATGTGTTGCAAAACGTACAACTGTCGATTCACTGACTCCTACCACATCACCTAATTTGGCTGCCGTTAAAAAGACTGCCTTGTCATAATTATCTGTGATATAACTTGCAAGAAGTTTTTGTCCTTTGCTCAGTGTGCTGTACGCTTCATTAATCCGATTACTCAAATCGTTACTATTCCCCATAAGAAAACCGCCTTATCTCTATTGTAGACAGAATCATTGTTCCATGATTCTTCAAATATTTTGTTATAACCCAAAAAGGTGCCTTGGCTCTCGCCAAAACACCTTTTATTTTAATTCATTTTCTCATTTTTTACAATAGCTTATACAGGATATGCTCCATTTTTTGTATCAGCAATATTCTGGTCTACTTTTGTCTGCTGAGCTTCACGATATTTAAAGAAGTCTGTAGCTACCTGTGGGAATAATGCATAGGTAAGGACATCCTCATCCTGCTGCTTCCACTGTTTCATCTCTGCCTCTATCTTATCTAACTCAGGCTCTAAGAGGTCTGCCGGACGGCAGGTAATTGCATTCTTCTTATCTTCGCCAAGTACTTTGTCTACGATTTCCGGATTGAACGGTTTTACGGTCTGTCCGTATTTTCCTAACAGTACATCTTTGGTCTCTTTGGTTGCAACTTTGTAACGCTCGCCCATTAATACGTTGAATACAGCCTGCGTACCAACAATCTGTGAAGATGGTGTTACAAGTGGTGGCTCACCAAGGTCTTTACGAACGCGAGGTACTTCTGCAAGCACTTCTTCGTATTTATCTTCTTTACCCTGCTCTTTTAACTGGGAGATTAAGTTGGATAACATACCACCCGGTACCTGATATAACAGAGTCTTGATGTTTACGCCTAATACTTTTGGATTCATCAGTCCGCTCTCTAAGGCTTCTTCTCTCATTGGACGGAAGTAATCAGCAATTTCTGCTAATTTTGTCTGATCTAATCCTGTATCAAATTCTGTACCCTTGAATGCTTCTACCATAACCTCTGTTGCCGGCTGGGATGTTCCCAGTGCAAATGGAGACATTGCAGTATCAATGATGTCACATCCTGCTTCTACAGCCTTCATATAAGTCATGGAAGCTACACCGGATGTATAGTGTGTATGAAGCTCAATCGGGAGTGAAGTTGCATCTTTTAATGCCTGTACTAACTCGGCCCAGATGCTGTGATACCTCGACGGTTAATTTTCCTCCGTCTTTTCTCTGAATTTCAATTGCGTCATTTATCTCCGGAAGATGTCCTTCCATAAACTTAACATCCAGTACGGCACCAATAATCTGAGTGATTTTTCCCACGTTTGTTTCTGCCATCTTTCCTATCACTCCTTTTCTGTTTTTTCCTAACACAACTGCTAGGAAATCGCCTCCGCTCCCGCAATGATCTCTGTTAATTCCTGCGTAATGGAGCCCTGACGTGCTCTGTTATATTTCAATGTTAAATCGCTGATCATATCTTCCGCATTGCTTGTTGCGGAATCCATTGCCTGCATTCTTGCACCATTCTCACTTGCCACTGCTTCCACAAAGGCTCCGTAAAAAAGACTTGTCACATACTTCGGTATAATCATATCCAAAGCATCTTCCTCATTCGGTTCATAGTTCATAAGCACGTTGCTCTCATCCTCATCCGGTATCTCTAGATCATCGAATTCCACCGGAAGGAGTTTCATCAGTTTCGGCTCATGAACAACCGTATTCTTAAAATGCGTATACGCTAAATAGATTTCTCCGATCTCACCACGCTGATAAGACGCGAGCACCTCGTTACAGATTGCTGCTGCATCTGCGTACTCCGGGGATTCTATCACCTCCGGATAGGATGCCTTGATCTCATAGCCACGGCGTTCTAAGACTTCTCTACCTTTATTTCCAATCGTATAACATTCTACATCTTCTTTCTGAAAACCGGCTCCCGTAATCATCTTGACTACGTTGGCATTATAACCTCCTGCCAGTCCACGGTTTGAAGTAATGACGATCACGGCTTTTTTATCGGAATCATTTTTATTTAAATAAGGGTGGTTCAGATTTCCCGTTTTTGCAAGCATTGATGTTACTGTCCGATACATATAATTAAAGTATGGATTTGCCTGTTCTGCATGGACTTTTGCCTTCTGCAGTTTTACGGTAGATACAAGCTTCATGGCTTTTGTGATCTGCTGCGTACTCTGTATGCTGCTTTTTCTTCTTTTAATATCTCTCATTGAGGCCATATCTGCTCACCGCCATTCTTATTTAAAATCTGCCTTGCTTTCTTCAATCGCTTTAATCAATTTCTGCTCTGTCTCTTCTGCAAGCTCTTTTGTCTCCCGGATCGATGTGATGATCTCCGGATATTTTGTATCAATACATTCAAATAATGCCTGTTCAAAATCCAGAATTTTCTCTACCGGAATATCTAAAAGATACTTCTTCGTAGCCGCATAAATAATTGCAACCTGATACTCTACCGGAAGTGGTTTGTACTGAGGCTGTTTTAAGATCTCACGGATCCTTTCACCCTGTGCTAACTTCTCAGTGGTATCCGCATCTAACTCGGAACCAAACTGTGAGAATGCTGCTAACTCACGATACTGTGCTAACTCTACACGGATCGGTGCTGCAATCTTCTTGATCGCCTTGATCTGTGCCGCACCACCTACACGGGATACGGAAAGACCTGCATTGATCGCCGGACGGAAACCTGCGTGGAACATCTCCGTTTCCAGATAAATCTGTCCGTCTGTGATGGAAATAACGTTGGTAGGAATGTATGCTGATACGTCACCTGCCTGTGTCTCGATAATCGGAAGTGCAGTAAGTGAACCTCCGCCAAGTTCATCTGAAAGACGGGCTGCTCTTTCAAGAAGTCTTGAATGCAGATAGAATACATCTCCCGGATAAGCCTCACGTCCAGGTGGACGTTTCAGAAGTAAGGAAAGGGTACGGTATGCAGTTGCATGTTTGGACAGATCATCATAAACGATCAGTACATCATCTCCGTTCTCCATCCATTCTTCTCCCATCGCACATCCTGAGTACGGTGCGATGTACTGAAGCGGTGCAAGCTCACTTGCCGTTGATGCGACAACGGTTGTGTAATCCATCGCCCCGTATTCTTCAAATACCTTCACAATATTTGCCACTGTAGATGCCTTCTGACCAATGGCAACGTAAATACATTTTACTCCCTGCCCTTTTTGATTGATGATCGTATCAATCGCAATCGCAGTCTTTCCTGTCTGTCTGTCCCCGATGATCAGCTCACGCTGTCCTCTTCCAATCGGAACCATAGAATCAATCGCCTTGATTCCGGTCTGCAGCGGCGTATCTACAGATTTACGCGCAATAACTCCGGAAGCAACTCTTTCTATCTGTCTGAAATTTGTCGCCTGAATCGGTCCTTTTCCATCAATCGGCTGTCCTAATGCGTTCACGACACGTCCAAGCATGCAGTCCCCTACCGGAACCTCCACTACTCTTCCCGTCGTCTTTACCGTATCTCCCTCGTTGATATTTCTCTGATCCCCTAAAAGAACTGCACCTACATTGTCTTCTTCCAGGTTCAGCACCATACCATACACTTCGCCAGGGAACTCTAACAGCTCTCCCTGCATCGCATTTTCCAGTCCGTGGATACGTGCAATACCATCGGCTACCTGAATAACCGTTCCCACATCCGATACTTCTAACTCCGATGCGTATCTTTTAATCTGTTCTTTAATGACAGAGCTGATTTCTTCTGGTCTTAAGTTCATGGAGCGAATCCACCTTCCTTCTGTTTTATAGTTGAATTTTTCTTAAATTTTTCGACAGCTCATATAGCTTTGTCCGAATACTGCTGTCAACAATGCGATCCCCGATCCGAATGACCATGCCGCCAATCAGCGACGCATCCACTTCATAATTCATCTCGAACTTCTCATAAGAGGTCGTCTCCAAAAGTTTTTGTTCTACCTTTTCTTTCTGCTCCCCGCTCAGTTCAATTGCTGTCACCACTCGGGCACTTCCAATCTTCTTCTCTTCTTTCACAAGTCCGATAAAATATTTGAACACGGCACACATATCTTTCGCATGCCCTTTTTTGATGAGAAGCGTCATCAGTCCGATGATCTCTTTTGGGATCTTTTGCGAAAATGTCTCCTCGACAATTTTTATTTTTTCTTCTTTTCCAATATTGGGATGATTCATCAGTTTGCTAAATTCTTCATTTGCCCACAAACTATCCACCACACACACTGCCGCCTCAAAGAATTCGTCAATGCACTCTTCTTCACAGGCGACTGCAAACAGTGCATCTCCATATGTCTTCGAAACTAACTTAGCCATGTATGATCACCCATCTCTTTCAACGTCTCATCAATAAGACCTTCTTGTACTTTTGTATCAATCGAAGCTGCTACCACTTTTCCTGCCATCATAGATGCAATGGTAATCATTTCCTGTTTCATATCATCCAACGCCCGTTTTTTTTCTAACTCAATCTGGGCATTGGCATGCTCTATAATACGGGCTGCCTCTTCTTTTGCCTCCGCAACGATCTTTGCCTCATTCTGCATCGCTTTTTTGCGCGCAGCGCTTAAGATCTCCTGCGCTTCTTTATCTACTTCTTTCAGCTTTCTGTCATACTCTTCTTTGTATGCGATTGCCTCCTGTTTTTCCCGCTTTGCAGTCTCCTGATCATCCAGAACACGCTGTCTGCGCTTTTCAAGCAGACTCCTGACCGGATTAAACAGAAGATACGAAAGAATCGTAAATAAAAGCAGCATACTCAAGCCAAGCACAACCGCATCAAACAGAAACTGTGCGTCGAGTGTAAATAAACGATCCAAGGTTCAGCCTCCTTCCTTCTCGTTTTCTTTTTTATTTTTCTTACAACTTTCCTAACAGTGGGTTTGCAAACAAGAGAATCAATGCGATAACCAGACTGTAAAGACCTGTCGTCTCCGCAACTGCCTGTCCAAGTAACATTGTAGATGTAATATCAGATTTTGCTCCCGGATTTCTTCCTACTGCTGCCGCACCGTGTCCGGCTGCCACACCTTGTCCGATACCAGGTCCGATACCTGCGATCATCGCTAACCCCGCTCCAATTGCTGAACAAGCTAAAATTAATGCTTCGTTTGTAATTTGACTCATAATAAATTCCTCCTAAAAATCTTCTTCTAATTTTACTCTTAAATTAATCCGGTATCTTATCACTTACAAATACCATCGTCAACATACAAAATACGTATGTCTGAATTGCCCCTGAAAAGACGTCAAAGTAGGCATGCAGAAAACCTGGCCATATGATTGCAATCTGCGAAAGCAGACCATACAGCAAGGCCATGATAACCGTTCCTGACAAGACGTTTCCGAAGAGACGAAGTGACAACGAAAACGGAACGGCAATCTCCCCAATCAGGTTGATCGGGAATAAAAACGGCAGTGGTTTGAACAAGTTGGTGAACGCTCCAACTTTGTTATACCTGATATTGTTAAACTGTATCAGGAAAAATGTGATCACACCAAGCGGAAATGTAACTCCATAATCTGCTGTCGGTGGTCTCAATCCCAAAAGTCCCGAGAGATTACTGAACAAAATAAACAAAAACAAGGTCCCTATATAGTTTCGGTAAGGAATCCCTTTTTTGCCCATGCCACTTTTCACCATGCCATCCAGCATCTCCACAACGTATTCCACTGCATTTTGAAACCTTCCCGGCTTCCCGTCAGTATCCTGCAATTTTACCCTTGCAATAAGTGCAAGTATAATCAGTCCCAGACATATGAGCAGTATACTGACATGCGTCGTCGTAAGGTATAGCTCCTGCCCAAACAGTTCAAACTTCAAAAGGCTGTGTATCATAAAGTCAGCCTCTTTTGCAGCAACTATCCCTAATCCATTTCCCACATAATTCCCCTCCTTTACTTAGATTTTTTTAATTTTAAAAATAGTTTATGCATATACGGCTGTAAATACGCCGATATTTTTAATGCAATCAGTCCGGCAAGCAGAGTAAGAGGATTCCCCAAATCAAAATAGAGTACGCATCCCATCAAAATCAAAACTACCGTTATCCTCAGTGCATACGTCATTCTGACATGTTTTACCGCGCCTGTCTCTCCAAGATCCAATGCATCTTCTATGGAGTGCTTCATATGAATCGCCATTCCGCTTCCAATTGCCACTCCACTCCACAATCCAATCGCATTATACAAATCGTTCGGAAAAGCAATCAGGCAGACGATCTGCACTGCCACGCCTACCAGAATAATTCCGGTAACCAATTCCAACAATGTATTATCTTTTTTCATCTTTGCCTTCCTCTTTCTTTTCTTCCAGGTCTTCATTCGCATGTCTTACAAGCAGATAAACATTACGCATCCCTGCCAATACTCCCAATATAATAAAAGGGATCGTAACCGGAAGTTTGAACTTTTCTTCCAGCCATCCGCCCACCCAGACACACAGCAGAATCGGAACGATCATGCTGATTCCCAGCTGAGTAATCAATGCAAATGTCCTGTACACACTTTTTTTGTATTTCATAGTGTCACCTCAATCTTACAACATATAACTATCTACGTCCAGCAATTTGTCGTATTTTTTTATTTTTTATTGTTAATTTTTGCACAAAAAAGATAGTTTTCTGTCGTCTGTATTATTTTTTATATATTTCAAAACAAAAGAGGGGATTTAATCCCACTCTAAACGGTGTAAATGCCCCTCTTTTGTCATATTCTGAAATCCATTTTGTCTCAGTGCTTCATATAATACAATTGCCACGGAATTCCCGAGATTCAAAGATCTGATATCTCCCACCATAGGAATACGGATACTGTCCTCCTTGTGGTGTATCAAAATCTCCTCCGGAATCCCTGCGCTCTCTTTTCCAAACATAATATAGCAGTCCGGCTCATAATTCACATCAGTATATACATTCGGTGCTTTTGTCGTTGCCATATAAATTTTTGCTCCTGGATTTTTCTCCATAAAATCCTGAAAATCAATATACGTTGTCACGTCCAGATCATCCCAATAATCCATTCCTGCACGCTTGATCGCTTTTTCATTCAATCGGAAGCCTAGTGGCTCGATCAGATGGAGACGTGTGTTTGTAGCAACACAGGTTCTCCCGATATTTCCGGTATTTGCCGGAATCTCCGGCTCAAATAATACAATATTCAACATCTTACATTACCTTTCATTTCTCAGTCGGTCAATAAATCTGCCAAGACGCCCAATCGCCTCTTTCAGGTCTTCCAAAGAATATGCATACGAAATACGAAGGAATCCCTCACCACAGTCTCCGAACGCAGTTCCCGGAACGACCGCCACCTTTTCTTCTTCCAATAATCTTGTCGCGAATTCTTCTGACGTCATCCCAAACTCTTTGATATTTGGGAAAATATAGAATGCGCCAAACGGCTCAAAGCATTCAAGCTTCATCCGTTTGAATTCATGCACAAGGAAGCGTCTTCTCTGATTATAAGACTCACGCATCTCCTTTACTTCTTCATCACAGTTGCGAAGTGCCTCCACCGCCGCATACTGGCTGTTTGTCGGCGCACACATAATCGCAAACTGATGAATCTTCACCATCTGCTCGATGATGTTCGCAGGACCGCACGCATAACCAAGCCGCCAGCCGGTCATCGCATACCCCTTTGAAAATCCATTGATCAGAATCGTGCGCTCTTTCATTCCCTCAAAACTTGCGATTGACACATGCTCTCCTTTATAGCTGAGCTCTGAGTAAATCTCATCCGAGATTACGAACAGATCATGCTTCTTCACAAGTTCCACAATCGGTTCCAAATCTTCTTTTGTCATAATAGAACCCGTCGGGTTATTTGGAAACGGCATGACAAGAATTTTTGTCTTCGGTGTAATAGCGGCTTCCAGCTCCTCTGCTGTGAGCTTAAATTCATTCTTATGCTGCAGCGGAATCACGACCGGAACTCCGTCTGCAAGAATTGTGCAAGGCAGATAGGAAACGTAGCTTGGCTGTGGAATGAGAACCTCATCCCCCGGATCCAGCATGGCACGCAGTGCAATGTCAATCCCTTCGCTTCCCCCTACAGTTACGATCACTTCATGATTGTAATCATATTGTACATTCACTTTTCTATCTAAGTATTTACAAATTTCTATTTTTAATTCTTTCAGACCGGCATTCGATGTATAAAATGTGCGCCCTTTTTCCAATGTATAGATTCCTTCCTCCCGAATACGCCAAGGCGTATCGAAGTCCGGCTCTCCTACTCCAAGTGAAATCGCATCTTTCATTTCATTTACCACGTCAAAAAATTTACGAATTCCTGACGGCTGAATGCCAACCACTTTCTGTGATAATGGATTTCTCATTACGGTGTCACCAACATCCTTTCTGATTCTGCTTTTTTCACAAGTATCGTTCCATGATCCTTATATTTTTTCAGGATAAAATGTGTCGCCGTGCTGATTACAGCCTCAACCGGAGAAAGCTTTTCCGATACAAACTGGGACACCTCTTTTAATGTTTTTCCATCCAGTGTCACCAGAAGATCATATCCTCCGGAAATCAGATAGACTGCATTCACTTCCGGATAATTGTAGATACGCTCTGCGATTCTGTCAAATCCTTGATTTCTCTGTGGAGTCACTTTCACCTCAATCAGTGCAGTCACTTTTTCCGTTCCGACTTTATCCCAGTCGATCAACGTATGGTAACCGCAGATAATCTTTTCCTTTTCCATCTGTGCAATCTCATTTGCCACAGTCACCTCATCTGTCCCAAGTAACACTGCCAGCTCGCCCAAATCTACACGGCTGTTCTTTTCGATATATTTTAAAATTGTTGTTCTCATAAACTCTCCTTACTGCCCTCTGTCGCACAGGAGTGGCATTTTTCGGCTGTTTTCTCCGGCTCTTGACTTGGGGAAAACGGCGATTTTCAAACAGGAGCGCGCCGGACGATGTCTGCCCTGTCTGACGCGCTCCCATTCGATAAAATGCGTTTTTTCCGGCTCTACACAGGAATCAGCGAGCTTCGTCCCTCGTGACCGCTTTTTCTCTGTGCGGATGGAAGAATCGCCACAGATTATTGCGCTGAATCACATCCTCATAGCTGCGGACTTTCCCGCGCAGCTCCGTATTTTCACGCTCCAATTCTGCTGCACGGAGCTTGCCGCGAACAGACTTATAATCGGAAATCTCCTGCTTCAAACCGACAATCTCAGCCTTGAGTTTTGCAATCAGTTTGTTTGCCGCATCCAACGCCTTTTGCAGTTTGGATTCCTTTTTCTCTGCTGTAACGTACTTCTTTGCCAGAGTGGAAAGTCGGTCAAAGTCCTCACGCTCCACGGCAACTTTGGATGAGAAGGGAATGGACGTTGCCACGATTTTTTCGATAGACCGCACATCGACCCGCTGATTCTGGATTTTTTCAATTTTGCTTCCAAGCGTTGCTGCCTGTTTTTCCTGTTGACGGTTCTGCTCTGTGAATTCTGCCAGCCGTGCCTGCTCCTGCTGCACTTTGAACTGCGTTACCGTCAGATGTTCCTCAGAGCTGCCGCGTTCGCCTCGCTCCACATCGTCATACCCTGCCTTTCGCATGGCGGCGAAGAAATCATCTTGCAGAACGGAATAGGATTTTCGGAGCACAGTTTTCCCGTTTGCGTTCAGCAGCGGTTTCCCATGCTCGTCCAGCGCGGGCTTGGAATCCCACTTTTTACTCATACTGACCTGCTGTATCGTTTCCTTGACTGTCCCAACCAGCGATTTATCCTTGCACCGCTTCGACCACAGAATTTTCTTCTCTACGACGGGGATATAGACCACATGAAGGTGATAATGGTACACGTCCTTGCCCAGCGCGTCGGACATGGCACGATTGCGCTCGTCGGCGTGCATGACCGCAGAGAGAATGTACTGCTCTCCGCCTACGATTTCTATTGCGGATTTGTATGCGTCGGTGTAGAATTGTTTTGCGAAGTCATAGCCGCCGTGATTATGAAAATAGGCGGTGTTTACGTCAAAGACCAGCTCGCCGTAGAGAAAGGCATCCTCTTTCAGTCCGCGGGTGGAGATGATCCCATCCTCTTTCATCTGCTCAAACATCTCCGCATATCCAGCGGTCGGTTTCTTGAAATGAATATTGAGCCGCGTTCTTTCCGGGACAATATCCTGATTGACATAGGATCCCTTTTCCC
>OJMG01002971.1_pt1 | contig 13584 bp, 9 predicted proteins | sample 1597141 | NCBI WGS metagenome assembly OJMG01 (sample SAMEA2452119, study PRJEB22498) | human gut metagenome | biome: human feces; feature: human gut; material: feces | place: Australia | collected 2012 | reverse complement strand
AGGCTCATCGGCAAGGATCAATTTAGGGTTGGCAACTACTGCACGGGCGATAGCGACACGTTGCTGCTGACCACCTGACAATTGTTGGGGGAAATGTTTGCTACGATGAGTAATAGCCATTCGTTCCATGGCAGTCTCCACTCTCTTTTTACGTTCGGAAGCTGAGATACCCATATAGAGCAGAGGTAATTCAATGTTTTCATATACGTTCAGTTCATCTATCAGATTGAAACTCTGAAATACAAAACCAATGACTCCTTTACGGAGATTTGTACGCTGCGATTCCGTGTACTTCGAAACTTCCATTCCATTCAGATAATACTCTCCTCCTGTCGGATTGTCCAACAGTCCCAGAATATTAAGTAACGTTGACTTTCCACAGCCGGAAGGTCCCATAATAGCAACAAACTCACCTTGTTTCACTTCAATACTGACATTATTCAATGCCCAAGTTTCCACTTCTTCTGTCTTGAAAATCTTCTGTAAATTAATTGTTTTAATCATAATTGTACTATTTAAAAATTATTGAATTTATTCATTCTTGATAACTTCCGCAGGATTGAGTCGTACAATCCTTAGGATTCTAAAGATAACGGTTAGTGCAGTCAATAAAGTTACTCCTACAAATATTCCTACCCAATATAATATCCCGTCATTAAAGAATATCTGATATATTTCTTTCCACATATGGAGAATGACGTATACCACAGGAAAAGCTAATAAAGCCGATGTTGTCAAAAGTAACATATACAACCGGGAAAACAGTAAGATAATCTGTTTTATTCCCGCTCCGTTTATTTTCCGGATTGCCACTTCTTTCTGCCGACGTTCGGTGTCAAGAGTAATAGCTGAATATACTCCCAATAAAGTTATAATCAGACTTACAATAGAGAAAAATAAAGTTATATTCTTGAATTTAGTTTCCATGGCCTGTTGTTCAATGATATCATCCAAAAAAGTTGTTATTTCGGGCTCAACACTTTCCGGTAACACTTCCTGCAAAAGTTGGGTCATCCATTGGCGGACCTCTTCCTTTTTATCTGTGTAACACTTGATATAACAATGACCTACATTTCCATTATCTTTCATAGGAAAGAAAACATAAGGAGTCTGCTCCTCTTTATAAGCATAAACCGAGGGAGTAAAAGAAGACAATATACCGCGTACAGTATAAGCGTCTTTATAATGATAAAGAGTAGTCCCCAGTATATTTTCTTTTTCATTCATAAATATTTCATCGACCAATATATCATTATTGCCTTCCATATTTTGTCCTGCTGACAAGGGGATATTCATAAAAGAAATAAAATCAGGCGTTACCCTCATTATATTTATTTCCAGCCACCTATCCGAGTCTTTATCTAATTGTATGCCTGTACGATCCGGACTACCATTTAAGTAACCGTCTTCAGAAAGTAAGACATCTTTCACGCCTGAATACTGCCGGATACGTTCAACAAGCGCAACTTTTTCTTCATTTTTCATAAAAGTATAGTCCAATTTAAGACTTAATATGCTATTTTTCTCCGCTTTAGTCAACGTATTGTACAGCGTAGATATTGTAGTATTTGTTTGTAAATAAAGAGCGACAGTCATAGAAACGAATAGCCAACAAATGAAAAACTGGATTCCTAACATGCTATTACGAAAGAAATGCTTTTTACTTTTAAGCCCATTGCTCATGCCTAATTGTATGTTTACCCTACGGATATAAAAAGCAACAGAAAAACAGATCACAAATGTTGCTATGAGAAGAATGATAATATATTGTCCGGCTTGTAACATCAAACGCTCTCTATCAATGGACAAACTTAAATCAGACAATGAAATATGCATTCCGGAAGACAATATTTCTATGAGTCCGAACATAAATAAAGAAGCGATTACAATGACCAAAAACAATTGCACAAAAAGCATCATTGCCAGATGAAACATATCATTTCCTATTATCTTCCGAATTGTAAATTCCCGTTGGCGATTGATTATACTTCCAATCTGAAAATGGAAAAAGTTTAGTAAAGCAACTAATAAGATTAAAACTGCTACAATGCTAGTTATTGAGCTAAAGATGGTTATCATGTCAGAGTTGCCATTACTTTTTCCAATAGGAGAAACAATCAGGTCATAATCGCAATTAAACATTCGGTGAGTGACATTACTCTTTCTATACACTTCATTTAAATCTTTGGCTGTTCTGCCTTCATGAAGCAATCCGTAAGTATAAACGCCTGTCTGGTCATTATTACCGGTCATTTTAAATAATCCTTCACTATCGTTCAGAATGAGAACTTCAATTGTCCGCATGAAGTTCATACTGACATTGGCTGGAATATCTTTAATCACAGCCTGAATTGTGTATGAGATACCTCCGCTATCAGGAGTTGTTTTCGGAGAAGACCATATTTTGCTTGTCATCACCATACGTTTACCGATAGCCTCCTGATTATATGGAAATAATTTGCGTGCTGTACTTTCTGTTATTACTACCGCATTAGGAGTATAGGCTGCCACTCTCCACGAACCTGCCACAACAGTCGGAGTGAACAAACGATTAAAAAACGAGTCGACTTCTATGCATTCAAATGTATAGGGTAGTTTCTTTTCATCATTTGTATACACATCAAAAGGCCGTTGCCGTGCATAAGCAACTCTGGAATATGCTTCTACTTCATGTCCATATTCTTTTGTCAACTTCTCCGCCAATATTGCAGGAGTACCGGATAACATCCTACCTTCATCAGCTAAATTGATGTCTACCAAACGATGATAATTATTAAAACATTGGTCAACACTCTGCATATAGCGGCTACAATAGAAACAAATACTGAAGCATAGCAGTCCCACAGCCAAGCCTATGGTTGATATAAGATTTTGGGTTTTATATTTCATCAAATTGCGCAAAGCAACTTTTGAATAGTGCTGTATCATTTTGTTTTCTTTTATTTTCTAATTCAAATATGGTTTTCCTATTCATTTTTGATAGACTCCACCGGATTAACTCTGGCAATCTTCAAGATACGAAACCAAATCGTTAGTGCCGTTATCATAGCAACAGATATAAAAATCCCTGTCCAGAACCAGAATCCACAGTTAAAGAATACCGTATATATTTGTTTCCATAGCTGTAACACTAGGTATACTAACGGAAAGGATAGAGCTGCGGTAACCATCAACAAAGTTATATACAAACGGGTAAACAACCAGATAATATGCGACATTCCGGCTCCATTTACTTTACGGATAGCCACTTCTTTCTGTCTACGTTCAGTATCGAGGGTAATGCTGGAATATACACCCAACAAGGTAATGATGATACTGACGATTGCGAAAAACAGGATAGTATCTTTCAGCATATATTCCATAGCCTGTATTTCATACAGGTCGTCTTGAAATGTACGAACCTGATACGATATATTCTCCGGAAGTACTTCACGACGGATTTTCTCAATCCACTTTACGACTTCTTTTTGTTGTTCAGGGTAACATTTTACATAGCAATGGCCAACATATTCAGAAGGATCATAGAGCATAAAAGCATAGCCGCCACTATGATAATGGACATCAGTCTGGAAAGGAGTACAAACTCCACATACGGTATAATCATTATTTTGGTCATAAAAATTCATTCCAATTACATTCTTCTTTTGTTTGTTTTGCCATACTTTATCCATGACAAGGTCATTTTTTGTCCGGATAGTTCTGCCCTCCTCTATCGGAATATTCATAAAAGCAAAGAAATTCAGCGGAACGCACATAATATTGATATCAGTCCAGGAGTTGTCATTCCCTTTCTCGGTCATCAACAGGTTTCCGGATACTCCTTGTGTATAAGCAATATCTGCCAATAAGACATCTTTTACCCCTGCATGTTGCTGAAAACGTTCTACCACACTTAACTTCTCTTCATTTTTCATAAACGAATAGTCTAATGGAATGCTAAGAATCGCTTCTTTTTCTTTTTGGTTAAGCGTATGAAACAATGTTTGGGTTGTTTTCTCCGACTGTAAAAACAATGCGACAGTGAATGATACAAATATCCAGCAGATAAAGAACTGGATTCCCAGCATAAGGTTACGTCCCCACTGCTTACCTCGACGTTTATTTACTCCTCCATGAATGCCTGTTTGTATCGAAATTCTGCGAATACGGACAGATACAAACAGACAAATTGCAGCACAGAGCAATATAAGAAGAATGATATATTGCATAGCGTGTATCAAAAGAATTTCGGGCGGAAAAGTCATTGTAATGCCCTGTAGAGAAAAATCCATTCGGTTGCCAATCAATTCTATTCCCCATATTACTAAAAAGGAAGATATAACCACCACAATCAATGATTGTACAAACAGCAGGCAGAATTGTTGTTTCCAATTACATCCTGCCATTTTCATAATACTGTATTCTTTAGTGCGATTAAGAAAAGAACCGATCAGAAAGTGAAAGAAATTGATTAGTCCGACCAGTAATATCAATGTACCGACTATTCCTGTCACCCATCCCAACACAAAAGCACCTTTCTTCTGTGCCCTGTCGCTAATATAATTAGCAACAACCGCATAAGACTGATTATACATAGTATAACTATAATTACGCTTAGCAAACTGCTGCTCCAGTTCAGCTATATTCGTATTGGGAGAAAGCAAGACATAGGTTCTGGCTCCTGTCATATCGTGACGTTTCGTACTTCGGAAAAGTCCTTCGCTATCGTTCAGAACCATTGCATCAGTATGCGTCATAAAACTAAAACCATTGTTTAGCGGGATATCTTTCATTACTGCCTGTACCGTATAAACAATACCTCCTGTTTTCGGAGTACTTTCAGGCGAAGTATGGAGTCGTCGCGCCAGAGTCAGATGCTTGCCGATAGCACTTTCTATTTTACCGAATATCTTTATGGCAGTAGATTCACTTAAAATAACGGCATTAGATGTCCGGCTTGCCGTCTTCCAATTTCCGGCTACTATTTGGGGAGTGAATACCTTATTGTATAAAGTATCTATTTCTATCGTTTCAAGTTCGTATGGTAATGATTTTTCCTCTGAAATTTCGGCAAGATAAGAACGTTCACGCGAGTATGTCATACAAGAAATTGCTTCCACCTCTCCCATTGCCCATGTGCGGAGTTCTTCGGATAAAGCCACTTGTGTACCGGAAAAATATGTTTCTGTCTGATAATCATAAAGGTTTAATTCCACAATGCGAGTGTAATTACTGAAACAATGGTTGGTGGTCTCAACAAAACGACTACAATACATACATATGCAGAAACATAGTAATCCTACCGCAAGACCGATGATAGAAATTATATTTTGGGTCTTGTATTTCAGTAAATTACGAAAAGCAACTTTCAAATAGTGTCGTATCATATATTATTATTTTTATTCTATTTTCATTATTTTGGCCGGGTCAATACGTGATGCCTTTTTTATTTGCCAGCACAGTGTGCCTAAAGAGATACAACTTACTACGAGCAATGCTATCAGAAAGACATTCATGCTTAACGGAGCTTTTATCACAAGAGCTTTAGTATACTGATAAATCAAGTAGCAGGACAATGGAATAGATACCGCAAAAGCGCTTCCCAATACAACCAAATATTTACATCCAAGCAGCAAGTACAAGTCTTTCACCAATGCACCGTTTACTTTACGAATTGCAATCTCCCGATAGCGCTGACGAATATCAAATAATGAAATACCGAATAATCCGAGACAGATTATTATAATTCCAATACATGCAAAAATAGCATATACCATGGCTATTCGCCGGTCGTTTTTATAGAGTGCCGCCACATCATCATCCAATAGTGAATATTTAAAGTCTTCCGTACCATATACTTTTTTCTGAATATCTTTCAGATAATTGATGACTACCTGAGTTTTCCCCGGATAACAAGCAATCTGATAGTAATCTCCCTTCAACCGTTTATTTACGATAAATACCATAGGGCGAGCACCCAATCCTACATGTCTATCATAATAATCTTCTATTACGGCACCAATAGGCTGTGCCTGTAAATCGGGTTTTATCTTTCTCATCTGCTCATTAATTATAGTAGCCCCCTTGCAACTTGTGTAGCCTAAAGCGGCCAATGCGGCACGGTTGACAACTATAATTTCACCTCCTTGTTCTTTATCTGCTTCCGATAAATCTCCTTCAATAAAAGGAATCTCAAAGAGTTTAAAGAAACTGTCGGTAACATAACTCTGATTCAACGTAACCAGTTCTCCTTTTGCATTTCGAAATCCTGCAGAATAATCAAACCCAAGAATAGAATAAAAACCGGTTGTCCAGCTTTGGATATCCGGACAATTATCTATCAGTTGATCTATCGCTAAAACTCTTTCTTTACGTTGGTTTACAGTTTCAGATGTATACGAAGAATAATCGTTCGATTCATATATCATATTTGCCTGAATTATATCTTTTGTACGGAATCCCGGATCTGTCTGCAACATCAAATTGAATTGCTTATTAAAATAGATGGAAAGTAAGACCAATAAAAAGGTAACAACATATTGTACAAAAAGGAATATCATACGAAAACGAATAGAACGTTTATCGGTACCTAATGCCTTGAGAGCAACAGCCGGTAAAGAGCGCTGGCATTTTATATGTGAATACAGGCTTACAGTCAAAGACAGGAATATCAGGATAGATATCGACAATATCCAGTCGAATTTAGTATAGACTATCCGGCTATCCAACAAGTGGGATACAAAAACAGATGTTATTTCAACAATAAACCATGCAAACACAATAGAAACGGCTATCAGTAGAACGTTTTCTGTGAAAATTTGCGTAAACAGTGTATTGCCACTGGCACCGAATACTTTTCGAAGATTGTAAGTCCTCCCTCGTTTCACCATTAATACAGAATAAAGATTAATAAAGTTGATAATCCCGGCAAACAGTATCAATAAACAAATTCCTCCAAGAATGAATAGATGAGAACGATTCCCACTAACAAGCATACTAGGCCCTGTTTGGTAAAGTAATGCTTGCTCCCAATACATTTGACTGACAGGAATAAGAGAGAATGTGTATTTACGAACATCTCCGAAACGAGAATCTTGATTTATAAACCGGGGATAACTCCCTATTTGATTGGCTTGTTCCACTGCCTTCTCAGAAGTAAACTGAATAAACTCCAAAGGCATCCGTCCCCAGTCTGTCGAAAATGCATGAGAAAGTACTATATCGAAATTGAATGTTTGTTTATTTACCGGCTTTTTCAATATACCTGTCACCTTGATATCTTTACCGTTAGAAAAACGTAACACCTTACCTAGCGGATTTTCTTTACCAAAAAGTTTTTTGGCGAAATCTTCCATTAACAATGCTGATTCCGGAACTTCCAAAGAAATCTCTCCCTGCAATACTTGATAAGGAAAAAGTCTGAAATAAGCATTGTCAGCTATTAAGGCATGTACAGAAAAACGATTTGTCTGATAATCTACATAATCATTCTCAAGCAATATTACACTTGAACGTGTCAGTATAACATTGTCATCTATATAAGTACTATCACGCTTTCCTATTTCTGCCTTACTCAACACCCGGTTTCCATCAAACGACACTTGAACTCCATATACCTGATTACGGTCTATACAATGCATATCTACTGTTGTTTCACGATAAATATAACGGGACAAGATAATACAACAGGCTAGACTAAGTGTCAGTCCGAGTAAATTGATAGTCGTATATGATTTCGCACGTAATAAAAAGCGTACTGCATATTTCAGTGTTTTCATACTATCTGTTTAAAGTTGTCTGTTTATCTTAATATTAATTCCTCAGCATCGCCAAAGGTATCATATCCCGTCGTAATAACCCAATCTCCCGGCCGTAAACCTTCTGTAATTTCGTATTGTTGCGGATTTTGGCGACCGACAGACAAAGGTACACGAACAGCTTTTGTTTTTGAAGCATTCACCTTATAAATCCATTGTCCTCCCGTAGCCTGATAGAAATTGCCGCGTGGGATAATAAGCGTCTGCTCCGGTTGCCCTAGTTCTATCTGTACACGGAAACTCTTGCCCACTCTTACGTTATCAGGTATATCATCTGTGAAAACAAGATCGACATCAAACATACGGTCTTTTACTTCAGGGACAACTTTCGTTATTCTTAACGGATATTTCTTCCCTTGATAATTAATGGTCAATATAATATTCACTGAGCGAAGTATGGATTTTATATTGGTCAAGTACCTTTATCTCAGCAATACTTTCGCCGGAAGACACTTGCTGCCCGGGAGTAACCTTCACAAAGCTAAGCTGTCCTTTTATCGGAGCCGTTACCACTAAATTATTCAAACGTTCATGAACGCGTTCATATTTTTTCCGTTCTCTTTCTCGGTCGTTGCGGATAAGTTCTTTACGAATCATTGTCACAGCAGAATCGTGCCGCAAGCTCTCCTGTTGCAAAGCTGCATTTTTTTGTTTATAATTATACTCATCTTCAGCTACTTGCAACTGGGCCTTACTCTTTACTCCCATTTGATATTCCTCACGGTCAAGAGCAATGCTTTTTTTCAGACGCTCAAGCTCATAATTATTCGTCAAGGCCTGCTGTTTCAAATTCAGGCTCTTTTGCTCCATTTCAATCTCCTGCTCCTGGTAGGTAATCATTTGTTTTTCCCATTCATCACGCTGATCTTCAATGTTACGAAGTAGGTCCGGATTAGAAAGAATAAGAATAGTATCACCTTGCTGAAGTAAACTGCCTTCTTCACCTACTATGCTTTCTACACTTCCTGCTTCGCGGGTATTGACTTTAATTGTCAATATAGGTTGAATTAGCCCTTCTACATCTACATATTCCATAAAGTCAGCATCTTTCACTTCCGCTATCTGAATATTCTCGGCATCAACACGCAGCTTCCTGGGACCTAATGAAAGGACGATTACATAAATCAGAAAGGAGATAAACAAAAGTCCTCCTGTCAGATAGTATCTATAACGAATGTACCACGGCTTCTTTTCTAATTTTATATCCATGAGGTTATATAGTTTTTATATTTATATCAATTATAAAAAATCATTCTATCCTATTCAATGAGGAGATTATAATCCTCCGTCAGTAACTTGTTACTCTCAAAATCATAAAGTGTCATGCTACGGAGTGTGTAATACAAACTCCAATAGTTGTATAAAGCCGATACATAATTACGGCGTGCACTATCTTTTTCTGAAATGGAAGCGTTCAAATCAAGAATGGTAGATTTTCCCAATATATAAAGTTTACGGGCAACTTCATTCCTCTGTACGGGCAGCGATACGGACACGTTGCGTTTGCAGATTAAACTGCTTCACCAGTTTACGGACATTCAGTTCAAAATCCGTCCTGCTTTGTTCCACCTGCGTATAAACCAGGTCACGGTTAGAACGGGCTACCCGTACCTGTCCCTTTCCCCGTCCCCAATCTAAAATTGGTAGGGAGATACTTAAACTTACATATTGTTGATCTAAAAGGTTTCGATAAGCCTCTGGTAATTTATCCGCTGTCTGTGTCAGTCCGAAACGAAGATAAATGTCTGCTTTCAAACCTGCATTGGCACGGGCTCTCGCAACCGCACTTTCACTTTCCAGCTTGCGCCGTTTCATCGTTTGTATATCCGGGCTATTCTCATACGCCAATGCTAGCGCCTCATTCAGATTAATACTGAAATTCGGTATCCGGGAACTGACACGTACACGAATCTCCCTCTCTTCCTGAATGCCCAGATATGAACGGAGTTCCTGCATACAGTTATCCATTTCAATACGGGCGTTCATACGATTTGTTTCTTCTGTAAGACGGTTAAGCTCCAGTTGCAGCATTTCATTCTCCGTTATTGTCCCGATATTGTAACGTCCTTGTGCATAGCGATATAACGTGTCGGCATTCGCATAATTAAAGGATGCTATGTCATAATTACTTTGGGCAGTGGCTAGAGCAAAAAATTTATTAATCGCATTGGCAGATACAAGTTCTAATGTCTCTACATAGTTTTTCTTTGCCTCCTGATAGCGTACCGGTTCTATTCGTTTATCCCATTTCAAACTATTGTAGCCGAAAAGCGATTGCCGGTATCCTATCATGATAGGTGAAGTCTGCCACGAATATTTATGTTCGCTGAACAAATCCATACGTTGTGCGGACGTTTCAAGAAACAAGGAACCTCCTGTCCAAGGTATGTTTTGTGAAAGATTCAAAGTCAGATCAGTATTCAACAAATTCTGCTCAACAAACTTAACGGAACCGTCCCCCATTGTTATCTTATTAATGGCACGATTCAGATTAGGATCGGATGTCAAGTTCAAAGTCGGTAAATAGTTGGCACGATAATATTTATAATTCCAATAAGCCGAACGGAAGCTATGACGTGCCGTCTGCGCATCGGGAGACTCCAGACGAGCAATCTTCACAACTTGTTCCAATGACAGTTCTGTTGTCTGATCTTGAGCAGCCAATAATTCCGTCGCCAGGATTCCAATACTTATGCAGATTATTTTCAGATTCATTCTTAGTTTTATTTGTTATTTATAATTCAAAACCTGTGCCATTTATATAAATATTTGTATATCAATGAAATATACTTGTTTTTCTTTTTAAAATAGCGTGCAAATACGCACGAAAATAGTGCGCAATCGCACATACAACACATGATTATTATCCATATCTTTGCCGGTGCAGTAAAGGAAAAAGATTATATTCTAATTAGCTAAAAGAATGGAAGAAGTAAACAAACTGGGAAAGATACTTATAGTAGATGATAACGAAGATGTCCTCTTCGCTCTAAACCTGCTGTTGGAACCTTACACAGAAAAAATAAAGGTAGCCACCACTCCCGACCGAATCGAACATTTCATGACCACTTTTCAACCTGATCTTATTTTATTAGATATGAATTTTAGCCGTGACGCTATTAGTGGTCAGGAAGGATTCGAAAGCTTGAAGCAAATATTGAAAATCGATCCGCAAGCGATTGTCATCTTTATGACTGCCTATGCAGATACTGATAAAGCAGTACGGGCTATCAAAGCCGGTGCAACAGACTTTATCCCCAAACCGTGGGAAAAGGAAAAACTACTGGCCACTCTTACTTCCGGAATGCGATTACGTCACTCTCAACGGGAAGTAAACATTTTGAAGGAGCAGGTAGAATTACTTAGCGGTCAGAATTCTTCGGAAGGAGATATTATAGGAGAATCTCCTGCCATGCAGGAAGTTTTCACCACAATAAATAAATTAAGCAGCACAGATGCCAATATCCTTATTTTAGGAGAAAATGGAACAGGAAAAGACGTAATCGCCCGTCTTCTCTATCGCTGCTCTCCCCGATACGGCAAACCTTTTGTCACTATTGACTTGGGAAGTATTCCCGAACAACTTTTTGAAAGCGAACTGTTCGGATTTGAGAAAGGAGCTTTCACCGACGCAAAAAAATCAAAAGCCGGACGAATGGAAGTTGCCACTAACGGAACTTTGTTTCTGGATGAAATCGGTAACCTTTCACTTCCTATGCAATCGAAGTTATTGACAGCTATTGAAAAGCGACAAATCAACCGTTTAGGCAGTACGCAGACTGTTCCTATTGACGTCCGCCTGATTTGTGCCACAAACGCGGACATCCGTCAACTAGTGGACGAAGGAAACTTCCGCCAGGACTTGCTCTATCGTATCAACACCATTGAAATACATATTCCTCCACTCCGTGAACGTGGAAATGATATTATTCTACTAGCTGAATATTTTCTACAACGGTATGCACGTAAATATAAAAAAGATATGCGTGGCCTGACTCGGGAAGCCAAAAACAAACTGTTAAAGTATGCCTGGCCCGGAAATGTACGCGAATTGCAGCATACAATAGAGCGCGCTGTTATATTAGGAGATGGCTCTTTATTAAAACCGGAGAATTTTCTTTTCCATGCCAGTCCTAAACAGAGGAAGGAAGAAGAAATGATACTGAATCTGGAACAACTGGAGCGTCAAACTATTGAGAAAGCAATGAAACTCAGCGAAGGGAATATCTCCCGTGCTGCCGAGTATCTGGGCATAACCCGTTTTGCCCTATATCGTAAACTTGAAAAACTAGGCCTATGAAACGATTTGCAATCAGAGTGATTTTACACATCTTATTTATAATGCTGCTTTCTATCGGAAGTTGCCTGTTGTTTCAAAAACAGTTATGGTTCAGTACCGTTATCTGCATCATACTATTAATAACCCTTGGTATACACCTATACCGTATGCAATTCAAGCAAATAATTTTATTGAGACGGCTGACAGACGGACTTCGATACAATGACATGATGCAAACTTTCCACCCGCCTTTTAAAAATAAAATAATGAATGAGTGGGCAAAAGAACTTTCAGAGAGCCTGAAAGATTTTCGGGGAAGATTATTAGCAGAGGAAATCAAACATCAATATTATGAAAACTTATTAAATAAGGTAGATACAGCCGTACTTGTTGCCGACAAAGCCGGACATATAGAATGGATGAACCAAGCTGCTGTCACGCATTTAGGACAGATCTCACAATTACCGGAAGCACTCCTGAGAGCTTCTGCAATTAATGATATTATTCGTATTGAACAAAACAGCACTGTTTTGGAAATGGCTATTTCTTGTACGAAATTTGTAGCACAAGGAAAAGAGCAACAAATAATCAGCCTGAAAAACATCCATTCCGTACTGGAACGAAATGAAATGGAAGCCTGGCAAAAGCTGATACGTGTATTGACGCATGAAATAATGAATTCTATCACACCGATTATCTCTCTTTCAGAAACACTGAGCGAAAGGGGGATACCCAAACTGCTTGGAGAAAAAGAATATTCCATTATGTTACAAGCCATGCAGACTATTCATAGAAGAAGCAAAGGATTATTGGAGTTCGTTGAAAATTATCGTCGCTTGACACGAATCCCTACTCCTGTCTGCACCAAAGTTTCTATCACGGAACTGTGTATGGATTTAAAGAAATTATTCCCGGAAGAATATATCCATTTTGAAATCCCTTCATCAGACCTAACCTTATATATAGATCGGGCTCAAATAGAGCAAGTTTTCATCAATTTATTGAAAAATGCCCGTGAAGCCTGTGGTAGGCAATCTGATAAGGATATTCGGGTAGAAGTAATAATTTCGCCTGCTGGCAATAAGCTTCTGACAGTATCTGACAATGGGGAAGGTATTTTGCCCGATGTTCTTGATAAGATATTTGTACCTTTCTTTACTACCAAAACATCCGGTTCCGGCATCGGACTTAGTTTATGTAAGCAAATTATGACTTTACATGAAGGGAGTATTAATGTAAAATCAGAATCAGGTAAAGGAAGTAAGTTTATTCTCACTTTTCCTAAATAATTGCAGTCTTTTTGTGTATCTTGTGGATAATATGAAAAACTCATGAAAGAGAGGTCTTCACCTTCTATCCCCGATAAATAAAAGAAAGTATCTGTTTCTGATTCATAACCCATAGCTTTAGATATCGTAAAGCTATGCTTTATCTCTCCTAAAGCACCGCTTTATATTATAGATGATGAACAAATAGAAATATATATCTATAAACAAGTTCAAAGATAAT
>OJMG01002970.1_pt1 | contig 13587 bp, 12 predicted proteins | sample 1597141 | NCBI WGS metagenome assembly OJMG01 (sample SAMEA2452119, study PRJEB22498) | human gut metagenome | biome: human feces; feature: human gut; material: feces | place: Australia | collected 2012 | reverse complement strand
AGGTGGTTTATTTGCTATGTCCTTTGTTTCTTGGTTGTCTAAAATTTCTTTTTTTCAAACTTGTATCCTCCTTTTCAACAAATTCCATGACCTTACATATATTAGTCACCAATATCTATTTCTACAAGTGAATTCGGCAGATTTTTCTCCTCTGTTAACCCCCAGTGCACGAACACCCCTTTTTAGTACACGAAATCTATGTAAAGAATTTTTCCATGTATACCCCATAATCATGATAGTTCCTCAGCCTTGCAATCTCTCTTCTTTCGAGAGGATGCTACTCCGTGACTGGGATATTTTTTCCGTTGCCTGCCAGTGTGCCCCCACTATAACACAAAAGGCAGGGGGAATCCTGCCCTCTGCCTTTGTACTGCCAATTTCACTGTCATCTGTTATTCTGTTTGTAACCGAGATTTCCTCTCAGGCGGGGATCTCAGTTTTCATTTGAAGAGATAAAAGGAAGATAAAAAACAGTTGCTTAAAAAGCCAAACAACTGTTTTTCAAATTAATGTTTCTTCAATATGTTGCCAACACGGAATATTGATAATTATCCAGATATTGTTTATACCACTCACTTCCATAATCAAAAGAAATATCCTGCCCCAGATCATGTAAACCAGCAGATGAGTATCCAATAGATAACACCAAATCCGGCACATTTTGCCAGCCCCACTCTGCCACTTCCTGAATACAGCCACAGACAGCCTGTGCATAATCCTCTTTTGCCTCATACGGAAAAATTGGATCTTTCCATACTTCCTCACGGATCACCGTTTTTATATCTGTCCCATCTTCTGTGTAATATGTGCCATTCTCTTCCTTTAACTCATGCAATTGATAACCTGTGTATCTGTACACCTCTCTATAAGCCCAAGTTTTGTCAATACTCAATTTATTACTTATCTGAGTACCATGAGCACCATCCTGCTCCGAAAACCAGTTAATTTGCTGCCAAAGATGCTTTCCGTTTTCCCCTTGATTTAGTACAGATTCCATTTTCCCCTTGATTGCAGCATCCTCACAATCCACGGAAATGTAATAACTGTAAGGATCTACCCGAAAAATGTACTGTGAGGCTTCTCCTACTTCAATTTTATTTTTTGAAAAAATAAAATTGAGCTGTGCATCACACAACTGTCTATAGTAAGAAATTTGAGAAGCATTTATTTCATCATATTCAAGCGTCAAATTGTTTATCCGAAATACCGAGTCAAGCATATTCGCACCTACCACTTTTCCTCTTTTTAACATAGACATTTCATTTCGATACCCAATACTTCTTTCTTCTCTGGTTAAATCTGATGTAAACCACGGACAGGTAGGATCATAATACTTTCTCTCAATATAAAATTCTGGGTCATCATGCTTTTTTGCTTCTTCTATCAATTTACTATATTTATCTGTAAGTATTTGATAGCACACTTCACCTGATGACACATAAGGACATTTCTGCCTAGAACGTGTAATCTCGTCACCCGCATTCTCAAGCGTTTTCTGGTTAGCCTCTCTTGCAGCTTCAAAATATGACGCAATATCAACAGTCTGGTCAAATTTAATATTCTCCGACTGACCGTAAATCTGAGCTGTCTTTTGAATTTCCATTGCTTCCGGACTAATCGTTAAGCAATCCCGTTTCGCAACCACATTCTTTTGTGCACGCAACCGCTTTTCGACATCCTTGTGCTCATTTTGAAAAAGTAATCGTAACACTGCTTCCTGTTGTTTCAGCCTGATTATATCTGTCATGACAGAGCCTCCTATTTATAAAGTTCATAATTTGTATCGAATAAATCATTAGAAATCTCATTTTACTATATGAGAAAACTGTGCTTACTTTTACAAATGATAATATATTTGTTTTTATTCTACGTCAATATATCGTGCACGAATCCCCCTTATCAGTTCCTGAATTACTGAATTCTCGATATGCGTAATTTGACATTTTGTCCTTATTATGATAGGATAATATTCAATTTATTTTTAGCGACATTATATTGGGGGTTTTATGTTGTTAATTTATCTTTGGGAAATATTTGTAAATCTCATAGAAAATACGATCGTTGCTTATTTACTGTTTCATCGTCTTACATTAAGAAATTCTAAGTATTATATAGCAATGTTTACTAGTTTTGTGCTTTTTTCAAGCATCTTAGTTTCTTATTGCAATTTTTATCAAATCAACACTACTGCAACTCTGCTCGCCCTTTTTCTTTTTCGAATGATATTTATATTTCTATGTTTTAGAAATACATTCTCTGAAAAAACTTTTACCTGCTGCCTTCCAAGTTTTATGAGTATATTCGCAGATCAGATTACATATACAATTGCACTTATCGTTTCTGCCAGTAACCTTTCTTCTTTTGACTTTTTAGGTGATAATCGTATCGTATCAACCTTGCTGTTTTTGTTATTTATATTCCTTTTCATGATTGCTTTCTTGCATATCCTGAATGACATTTCTTCTTTACCAAAAAAATTTGATGTTTTTGTGGTAATAACTACTGTTATTGCCTTATTTGTGTCCACGTTTTTCCTGAATATAATTGTTGAACTTGATACTGACAAATTACCTATGAAATACCGGATACAACTTAACAGCATCAGCATTTTTATTCTTTTCGTTTTCCTCGCTATGTTATTTCTAATCCAAATTATCAGTAAATCATATCAAGAAAACATTAAATTGGCAGAACAAATACATATGTATGAAAAAAATAGAGAACGAAGCAAAACTATTCTCCAATCCGCAAAGAGTCTGCAAAAATGGAAACACGACTACTCGAACCATTTAGCCGTGATCCATGAACTAATCAAAGCAAAGTCCTATCACCAACTCGGTCAATATGTATCCAAGCAACGTGAGTCCCTCCCACAATCTTTCCCAATTGTAAGTACAGGTCATCCTGTCATTGATGCAATTTTAACAGACAAGTACGCTATTGCACAGTCAGAGCATATATCGTTTATGTATTCTGTTATTCTCCCTAAGCATTTTCCTATCAATGATATTGAAATCACAGGAATTTTAGGCAATCTCCTCGACAATTCAATAGATGCCTGTATCAATATAGAACGAAAGACGGATACCCCTCCTCAAATCAAGGTCTTTCTTAAACCTCAGCGGAGCATGTATCATATCCATGTAGAGAATAGTTCCTCTGGAAACTATCTATACAAGCTTAATGGACAACTGGACAGCACAAAAACAGATCAGAAAAATCATGGTAAAGGTTTGACAAACGTTAGAGAAATTGCCGAAAGAAATTCTGGCTTTTGCAATATAACAGCCGAAAAAGATTCTTTTACTGCTGATGTATATATTCCATTACTTACAGAGAGGTAAATCATTATGAAATTAAATGTAACAATTTTAGAAGACGAAACAACTCATGCTACGCAATTAAAGCAATTACTGGAAAAGTGGGGCAATCAAAATAATATTTCCACATCTATATGTCACTATTTTAATGACAAGGATTTTTCAGAAAAAGAATATGACGAAGACGAACTTTTTTTTATTGACATTGAATTAGGATCGGCAAATGGAATGGACATTGCAAAGCAATTACGAAAGGATGGGTTTTGCGGTAATATCATTTTTCTGACTGCTTTTTCCGAATATGTCTTTGACGGGTATCATGTTCAGGCTTTAGATTATTTGTTAAAGCCAATTAGCCAAAATAAACTTGAACAATGTATGAAACCCATTTTAAGAAACATGCTAGGGGCTTATCATGTATATAGAACAAAAACTGAAACAGTAAAAATACCATACAACAAAATATTGGCATTCACTTCTTTTCGGCACTATGTAGATATAATAACTCAACCAAATGATAATCAGATTTTTTATCGCCAAAAAATCACATTACGAAATCTACAAAATCAACTACCTAAAGAATTTGTCCGTTGCCATCGAACAATTATTGTCAATATGAATAAAGTTATGAGATTAACCAGTAAAGATATCACACTTTCTGACAATTCTATTTATCCTGTGTCGGAAAGCTATTTGGATCATGTTCGTGAAGTCTTTTCAGAACTACTTGATATATAACAGGAGAAAAAACTATGATACACAATATCGCCATAAAAATAGTCGATTCCTTATCTAAATACGGTTCAGCTCAAAAAAATCGCGACGTATACATTTACGGAACCGAATGTTTCATTAGTGAAACCATAGGCAATTTTTTATTATTTGGCATTGCGCTACCACTACATCAGGGATGGCCTGTATTCATATGGCTCATTTCTTTTTTGTCCATCCGCATTCATCTGGGTGGTTATCATGCTCCCTATCATTGGTTGTGTTTGGTCATCAGTACATTTGTTGGTATTAGCAGTATTTTTTTTAACTGGATTTGGAGTTCAATAAGTGGTTACTCCATTTTAGTTCTTTTCTTCTGTGATGCTTATATCCTTTTTACAAAAGCGGTAATTCATAATAATCATCCGATGACACAAGAAAAACTGCGCCGAGAACGGTTTCTATTGCTGATCAATACTTTTTTAATAAATACTATAGTCCTTGCATCTTTGTTGACACAAAAAAACTGGTATCCGCCCATTTTGTCTGGTATATTTTGTTCTGTAGTAATGTCTATAATAGCAAAATTCCAAAAGTAAACCGGACAATGATTGAATGCCTCACATCCTGCCCGGTTTATTCTCTCTTGTCGCATATTGAGGAAACGATTTAATAAGTACCATACCCATATATCTCATTATCCCCTATCGGATAACTATGCCACTTCACCTAACCCCAGCTATTCCCTCAACCATATTCACATGCTGCTCCATGTCATACGAAACGACTGCAAAAAAGTTAGTGTTGCTGCTCTGGCTCTGCTGCATAAACCGCAACTACCAGTAGCCTCGCATCCCTCCCCACCCAGCTCCTGCAGGTAGACAAGGTAAGGAACTGATATTTCCGAAAGAACTCCTCTGGCGTATCCTTCTCAAGTTCTGCTCCAATCTGCTTGCCCATCTCAGTCTGGTACAGACTCCCGGAGAGTATTTTATTTACATATTCCCCATACTCATCCCAGTTCCCGACATCCGTAAACGAATAGACTGGAGAAGAAATCGTCGTCTGCATGACTGACACAATCTGATACTTCCGTTTCTCATCCCCTGCCCGGAAACTGATTTCCGGATGTTCTTTATAATAACTCTCACTGGAATACGCATGGAGCGCCCCGAACATCCTGACACCATTGATATTATGCCCATAAACAATGCAGTTGTCACTGTCAATGGTGCATCTGGAATCCAGAAACGGCGTACCGTAAAAACTGTATTTCCCATCGAAATCCCGGTGAAGATAATACTCGCTGTCGCCTTCCCGCTGCATGACCGGATAGGAAATACTGGTTCCTTTAATCTTCAGCCAGCCAATCCAGTCTGGATTTTTTATCTCTGTGGGAAGGATTGAAGGAACGGGCTTTTTATCCCGCTCCTCCTCAATTTTCTCCAGCTGGTCAAAACGATCTTCCTGCTCTTTATCATTCTGATAATAGCGGTATACAAAATACCCCACTACTGCAAATGCCAACAAAAAAAAGAGGCATAATATCCTCTTGATCCGTTTCTTCCTGCTATTTACTTTTTTCTCCTGCTTCATTTTACACGCACCCGTTTTCTGCGGAAGAAAGGTGTGCCTGAAAAACGCACACCTCTGAAGAACGGTAAACCGTTCTTCGCTCTGCACAAACGAAACTTCCAAATAACGCCAGAAAATCCCAACAGGAACAGCAAAATGACTGCTGCCACAAGTGGTGTGGTTCCCCCCGTCTGCGGCACTCTTGGTGTCGGTGTCTTTTTGTCAGTGACCGATACTTTCTGTACCTCTCCGGTATCTTGTACTGTATATTTAACTGGTTCTGCAAGCTGGTAGCCTTTTGGTGCCTCAATTTCTTTGAAGGTATAGGTTTCCCCTGCTTTCAGCTTTCCAATTATATCGTAGCCCTCTTCTTTGGAAGTAAAGATCAGTACCTTTTTGTCATTGCTGTCATATACCTCAAATTTTGCACCACGAAGTCCCTGCCCGGTATCACCTGCCAATTTGATCAGGCGAATTTTCGTAGTATCATCTTTCATCTGCACACTCTGAACCTCTCCCGAATCCTCTATGGTAAACTCAATACTGTCTGCTGTCGCATACCCATCAGCTGGCCGTTTCTCTCCTACTAGTTTTAATACTAGGATACAAACAGACAATTCACCCGTCAGTCTAAAAGTATCCACTTATTTCAATTTCACTAATTCTTCCTTAAACCTTTCTAAAACATCTAATTCTTTAAGTTTCTTCTCTTGCATTTTACTACTGTACAGGTTCAAGGAATCTTTTATAGAATTAGTAACATCTTCAACAAAACTGATTGTACTTTCTAAAGAGCCATCAAATTTTCTTACATTATCTGTTAAATACATTAACACATATTTGTCAATTTCTGTCAGAAAATAATTCTTTTTATCCAAATTTCTATTAATGCTACCGAGCTCATTCGTTCCCTGTATATCCTCCCACGCTTTCTTGACATCTTCTGAACAATTTCCAAAGAAATCATCATATACAGAATGATCCTGCAATCTTTGTATGTCTTCTATATTTATAGTACCTTTCAAATATTCTTCTACAATGTTCTTATCTCTTAAAATATAATCTTGTCCTCTTTTCATTAATTCTTCAATTTCCGGATAGTCATCTTTTTTTATGGGTATTTCCCATAATACTTTTCCTCTCTCTTTGTCATCTAAACAAGTTAGGTTCCCAGCATCGGACAAATACAAGGATGTATCATAACCCATATTGTACACGCCAATACTTGTAAAGGATTTAATAATTCCACCCTGACTCATGCTTTCATATATCTCATTAACTGGACAACTCCCATTACCCGGCATTTCGAAATCCTTATGAGAGTCTGTTTCCTTTTCCATAAATTCTGAATAATTTTCTGTTTTTTCATTATGTTTACCCGAGTGCAAATTATGGATATAATCAATACTTTGCCCTGTTACTTTCATCATGTTTACCCTCCTCTGGATTCTGCCAGTGTTTCGCATATCATTGCAAAACACTGGCAGATTATGATCACTTATGCTTTCTGAATGGCTGCCGTTTCAATATTCAATTATAAGGATTACGTTATTTAGGCATACATCAGCATTACATAGGGATTACTAAAATATTAACATTCTTTCACTACAACTACCTATGCCATATATCTAAGGAGTGAATCTCCATCCAAAGCTTGTTTATATAAACCAGCCTCAAAATATAATTGTCTCATTTGTTCAATCATCGACAACCAATTCTGTTTCACTGATAAACATAAATCTAGTGACTTTGTAAGTTTGAATTCACCATTATCCACTGCATTCACACGATAATAATTCAGTGTCTGCCAAGTTCCAAATTTTCCGCCAGTTCCCTGTCCTGTATCATCTGCATAACAACACAATGCAAACATCTCAATTTCGGATGCACCTCTTACATTTACATCATTTACATTGATAAAATGTACTTCCTCCGAACCAGTTTTTTGAATTGTTACCTCAATAACAGGATTGTCCAGTGTAGAATTCTCAGCATATTCTGCTCTCATTCCATAACTAATATTACCAGTAGGTGCATTTAAGAAACCGATTCCCAAAACCTTTTCCTGCTTAGAAGTATTTTCTTCCGTCTCAAATGATTTTTCTGACAATATAGCTTTATCTTTTTGAATGCTTATTCCATGGGATATATTCCCAAAACCTTCAATCAGCAAAAAATCATCTCCTTCACAATTAAGTCTATGGTAAGTCTATGGCAAAACAAATCGCCTTGAATCCGTTAATTCATTCCATGGATTATGTACATTGGTTGCCCTGGCACTGACATCTGCTGTTGTTCCTTTTTTAGAACATTTAGTTAAGAATGCTTTCTTTGTTTTCACATCGCCATCCCCCTTTCTACTACAAGTTAGAAATCTCATTTTACCATATAAGCAAACTGTGCTTACTTTTATAAATGATAATATATTTGTTTTTATTCTACGTCAATACATCGTGCACGAATCCCCCTTATCAGTTCCTGAATTCTCTCGATATGCGTAATTTGACATTTTGTCCTTATTATGATAGGATAATATTCAATTTATTTTTAGCGACATTATATTGGGGGTTTTATGTTGTTAATTTATCTTTGGGAAATATTTGTAAATCTCATAGAAAATACGATCGTTGCTTATTTACTGTTTCATCGTCTTACATTAAGAAATTCTAAGTATTATATAGCAATGTTTACTAGTTTTGTGCTTTTTTCAAGCATCTTAGTTTCTTATTGCAATTTTTATCAAATCAACACTACTGCAACTCTGCTCGCCCTTTTTCTTTTTCGAATGATATTTATATTTCTATGTTTTAGAAATACATTCTCTGAAAAAACTTTTACCTGCTGCCTTCCAAGTTTTATGAGTATATTCGCAGATCAGATTACATATACAATTGCACTTATCGTTTCTGCCAGTAACCTTTCTTCTTTTGACTTTTTAGGTGATAATCGTATCGTATCAACCTTGCTGTTTTTGTTATTTATATTCCTTTTCATGATTGCTTTCTTGCATATCCTGAATGACATTTCTTCTTTACCAAAAAAATTTGATGTTTTTGTGGTAATAACTACTGTTATTGCCTTATTTGTGTCCACGTTTTTCCTGAATATAATTGTTGAACTTGATACTGACAAATTACCTATGAAATACCGGATACAACTTAACAGCATCAGCATTTTTATTCTTTTCGTTTTCCTCGCTATGTTATTTCTAATCCAAATTATCAGTAAATCATATCAAGAAAACATTAAATTGGCAGAACAAATACATATGTATGAAAAAAATAGAGAACGAAGCAAAACTATTCTCCAATCCGCAAAGAGTCTGCAAAAATGGAAACACGACTACTCGAACCATTTAGCCGTGATCCATGAACTAATCAAAGCAAAGTCCTATCACCAACTCGGTCAATATGTATCCAAGCAACGTGAGTCCCTCCCACAATCTTTCCCAATTGTAAGTACAGGTCATCCTGTCATTGATGCAATTTTAACAGACAAGTACGCTATTGCACAGTCAGAGCATATATCGTTTATGTATTCTGTTATTCTCCCTAAGCATTTTCCTATCAATGATATTGAAATCACAGGAATTTTAGGCAATCTCCTCGACAATTCAATAGATGCCTGTATCAATATAGAACGAAAGACGGATACCCCTCCTCAAATCAAGGTCTTTCTTAAACCTCAGCGGAGCATGTATCATATCCATGTAGAGAATAGTTCCTCTGGAAACTATCTATACAAGCTTAATGGACAACTGGACAGCACAAAAACAGATCAGAAAAATCATGGTAAAGGTTTGACAAACGTTAGAGAAATTGCCGAAAGAAATTCTGGCTTTTGCAATATAACAGCCGAAAAAGATTCTTTTACTGCTGATGTATATATTCCATTACTTACAGAGAGGTAAATCATTATGAAATTAAATGTAACAATTTTAGAAGACGAAACAACTCATGCTACGCAATTAAAGCAATTACTGGAAAAGTGGGGCAATCAAAATAATATTTCCACATCTATATGTCACTATTTTAATGACAAGGATTTTTCAGAAAAAGAATATGACGAAGACGAACTTTTTTTTATTGACATTGAATTAGGATCGGCAAATGGAATGGACATTGCAAAGCAATTACGAAAGGATGGGTTTTGCGGTAATATCATTTTTCTGACTGCTTTTTCCGAATATGTCTTTGACGGGTATCATGTTCAGGCTTTAGATTATTTGTTAAAGCCAATTAGCCAAAATAAACTTGAACAATGTATGAAACCCATTTTAAGAAACATGCTAGGGGCTTATCATGTATATAGAACAAAAACTGAAACAGTAAAAATACCATACAACAAAATATTGGCATTCACTTCTTTTCGGCACTATGTAGATATAATAACTCAACCAAATGATAATCAGATTTTTTATCGCCAAAAAATCACATTACGAAATCTACAAAATCAACTACCTAAAGAATTTGTCCGTTGCCATCGAACAATTATTGTCAATATGAATAAAGTTATGAGATTAACCAGTAAAGATATCACACTTTCTGACAATTCTATTTATCCTGTGTCGGAAAGCTATTTGGATCATGTTCGTGAAGTCTTTTCAACGCTACTTGATATATAAAACTATGATACATAATATCGCCATAAAAATAGTGAATTCCTTATCAAAATACGGTTCAGCTCAAAAAAAACGCGACGTAAACATTTATGGGACCGAATGTTTCATTAATGAAACCATATGCAATTTTTTATTATTTGGCATTGCAATACCACTACATCAGGGATGGCCCGTATTCATATGGCTCATTTCTTTTTTGTCCATCCGCATTCATCTAGGTGGTTATCATGCTCCCTATCATTGGTAAAGAATCCTATCAAATTTCTTGATACCAATTTGCTTGTAATGCAAACATATTGCTATAATCTCCACCTAGAGTCATCAGTCTATTATGAGAACCCTCTTCTTCTATTTTCCCATTCTTCATAAATAGAATATAGTCACATATACCAAAAAATTATTCACATTAAACCTCCCATGTCATACCAATCACTTTTCTCACTTTTTGTTCAATATCTTTCACAGTATGCTCACTGGTCAACATTAAATGATTTCCAGTCTTTTTCTTATCTTCAACATTTTTTTGTACTTGTCAATTCTACTCGATAGAGGAATCCTTAATTATATAAAATCCCGTTTTCTTCATTCGCATCACCCTTTAATTAAAAAATACCCGGCAGAGTGCAAGCACTCTCCAGGTATCATTATGCTTATCTAATCTTCTCGTTGTTAACGCGTAAATTACTCGTTGATTGTAGCAACACAACTGTTGATATCACAACTTGTATTGTTCCGAATATTTCTAGTGATGTTTTATTTTATAAAATGGTACATTTTGTGATTATCATATCTATTTCAAAAGTTTTTCAAGTCCAAAATAAGCCACGGGCTTTTACTTCCAATTCAATGAAAGAACTGATAACAATAAAATTGATACACATAAGATATAACCCGATGCATAACTGCATCGATATTAACCACTATAACGGTTACATCCACTGGATTGACTGCAATCAGGCAGAATCCGGTATACGAACCACTCCAAATTCCCAACTGCGTCTGAATGCTCTGGCAATTGATAACCCACTTGAATATGCAAGGCTTGCTCTGGATGCGGAGGATAGTTTGGAGCCTTTTTAAATGCCTCACGCTATATAGTTATAAGCGGATGGCTCATGCGAGCCATCCGCTTTATTAATCCTTATTATATACTAAACGTCTAATTTAACGAGCTACCATGACTCCAAAAACTTGTCTTGCAATTTCTACTCTTTGAGTTTGTTGAACCATCACCTTTTGAATTTCATTACTCTTTTTTCTCTCCATTTTGCCACATTTCACACATACTTCAGCTTCAAAATACGGATCATAATTCATAATACTTTCACATGTTGTACATATCTTACACATTAAAACAACACCTCCATTAATCTAAAATATCCATTGTATGTAACACCTTCAAACGATTCCTGTTCCACACCCTTATCTTCTAATATTTTTTTCGCTTCTTCCATCGGATATGGCTCAAAATATACAATATGCTTTATTCCAACTTGTGCAATCTTATTTGCGCACAAATTACATGGATAAGTTGTTGTAAATAATGTTGAAGCCGGCAACGCTGCCGATGCACCCACTCTTGCCACATTCAAAATTGCATTTTCTTCTGCATGCAACGCTCGACAATAATCTAAAATCTTAAAATTTTTCTTAAATAGAGTATACGCAGCCTCTCGTTCCTTACTCTTCTTTATGACTGATCCTAGTGTTTCCTTATAGTCTTTCTTTAATTTATCTCTATAACACATGCCATATTCACATTTGCAGGTATTATTTGCCGCGGGAACTTCATTATATCCAGAACTAAATACATCTCCTGCTATGTCAACAATTACAGCTCCTACCTTTCTCTTTAAACATGAAGATCTCATGCTTGCCGCATATGCTATGGCCATATTCGTCTCAATATATGTTGGTGCAAACGCTTCCTTTCCCTCTATCAAATAAATTTTTTGTTTTAATTTTGCTAAAAATAATTCTTCATTTTTATTGCCTTCTGCTATATTTTCATTATTTAGCAAAATAATATCTGCCATTCTAAACGAGTCAGTTACTCTTTGTCCATGTTCTACGCCACCATTACTATCTCTTTTATCGTCTTCATCAAATGTGCGCCTATCTTCATCATACTTTTCTTTCACTCGTTTCCACCGCAAATCAGGTTCAGCAAACACACCAAATAAAAAGAATTCAGCAAAAGATTTTCTAAGGCAATTAATTTCTTCTGGATTACGAATACTATCAACAACATAGTTTTTTGTTGTATCTTGCTTGATTTTTTTGCATACTATCTGTGCCAAATAATCAGCACCTTTTGTCTCACGTACTTTATCCCCAAAATCTTGCAAATCTTTTCTAGCTATTTTCCGCTTATTGGGATTTTCTTTCTTGTACTCTTCCCGCAAAACATCAGATAACGAAAGATACTCATATCCATGATTTTCTACAATTTTTTCTGCAACATAAGTACAACCGCTCCCAAATGGTCCTACCAAACCAACAACGTACAAAATCTTCCCCTCCTTCTACTACAATATATTTATGGTTAATACCCCTTACAGCCAGTAAGGAATTACCCATCTTGTTGCTTAAGCTGTTAGAATGTAGGTAGCAATCGGATATCTTCCTCTTTCTTGGACTTCGCGTCCGTACAAAAGACTGATAACCAGCTCCTCATTCGCAGCGTTCGTTTTATGCAGGTTGAATCGCTATATGTGCATTCGTGTCACACCACAGTAGATGGAATAGGCAATGAGTAAAACTGGTATTTATCCATTGTAGCAATCTTAAGGAGTGACAAATTTATGAACGCAGTAGGTATCGATGTTTCAAAAGGGAAAAGCATGGTTGCTATTATGCGACCTTTCGGTGAAATAGTTTCTGCACCTTTTGAAATCAAGCATACAGCCAGTGATATCAATTCACTTGTAGAACTAATTAACTCTGTTGAAGGTGAATCCCGAATTGTAATGGAGCATACAGGACGTTACTATGAAGTCCTTGCCCATCAGCTTTCAGAGGCAAACCTTTTCGTCAGTGCCATTAACCCAAAACTTATCAAGGATTTTGATAATGATTCCCTTCGTAAAGTCAAATCCGACAAAGCTGACGCTGTTAAGATTGCACGATATGCACTTGACAAGTGGCAAAATCTTAAACAGTATAGTGTTATGGATGAATTACGCAATCAACTTAAAACCATGAACCGTCAGTTCAGCTTCTACATGAAGCACAAGACGGCTATGAAGAATAATCTTATCGGCATTCTTGACCAAACCTATCCTGGTGTTAATACTTACTTTGATAGTCCTGCACGCAGTGACGGCAGCCAGAAATGGGTTGATTTTGCATCTACATACT
>OJMG01002967.1_pt1 | contig 13592 bp, 10 predicted proteins | sample 1597141 | NCBI WGS metagenome assembly OJMG01 (sample SAMEA2452119, study PRJEB22498) | human gut metagenome | biome: human feces; feature: human gut; material: feces | place: Australia | collected 2012 | reverse complement strand
CGAGTGTGGCTGCCTGCCGGGCTGTGGTATGGAATGTTTCTTGTGCTCGTGCCAGGTCTTCGTGCAAGAATGTGGCTTCATGAAATAACAAATCTGCTTTCCGGATGTACTGGGTAAGTTCAGGCAGATAACATGTATCCGAGCAATAGGCGAAAGAACGTGGAGGATCCGATGGTTCGGTAAGCCGATGGTTCGGGACGAGTGTACCGTCTTCCGTAGTCCAGTCCATTCCGTTTTTAATATTATTGATTTCACAGATCGGGATACGGTAAAAATCGATCATGTCGCGTCGGATGTGTGGCAAGGTAGCTTTCTCCTGAAACAGAAAACCGCAGCATTCGATACGGTGGCGCAGGGGAATGGAGTAAATGGAAACGGAGCGGTCTTCGTGAATCAAAGCATGGCGCGAGGTGTCTACGGGGTAAAACTCAACACGGAAATCCAGTCCCTTACAAAAAAAATCCAGCAGGCTTTGCAATATGGGACCGAATGCCGCCGGGGCATGTACATATAGAGGAGCCGTACGTCCTAATAAGCCAAAAGTAGAGATGAGACCTATTAAACCGAAACAGTGGTCGCCGTGCAGGTGGGAGATGAATACATGGTTCAGTCGCGAGAATTTAAGCCGTGAGCGCCTCATTTGGAGTTGGGCACCTTCGCCGCAATCAATCATATATAACTTTTCGCGGATGTTAATGACCTGTGAAGTGGCGAAGTGCCGTGTGGTAGGTAGTGCAGACCCGCATCCCAATATTGTCAGTTCAAACTTTTCCATGCCTTTCGGATATGAGTTACATTGTACAAAAATACATAAAAAAAGGGCGATGAGAAATAATCATCGCCCTTTCTTTCGTATTTTTTCCTGTTTAGGAATGTGGTTTATTCGCCTTTTTCCATTTGGGCTTTCAATGCAGCCAATGCATCGATGTCACCCAAAGTGGTAGCAGCAGCTTGGTTTTGAATTACCGGAGCTTCTTCTTTCTTAGCGCCCTTCTTGGCGTTGCTCGTATTCTTCTTGGCTTCTTTAGCTTCAGCGCGCTGTGCATCTTCGTAGATACGGCTGTGAGACAAGATGATACGTTTGCTTTCCTTGTTAAATTCAATTACCTTGAACTGCAATTTTTCGTTCAGTTGAGCCTGGCTGCCGTCTTCTTTTACCAGATGTTTCGGAGTAGCAAAACCTTCTACACCATATTCCAGTTGGATTACGGCACCTTTGTCTAACATCTCGACGATAGTACCTTCGTGAATAGAGTTCACGGTGAATACGGTTTCAAACACATCCCAAGGGTTCTCTTCAAGTTGCTTGTGACCCAAGCTCAAACGACGGTTTTCTTTGTCGATTTCCAATACCTGAACTTCGATTTCTGCGCCGATCTGCGTGAATTCAGACGGATGTTTGATCTTCTTGGTCCAAGAAAGGTCGGAGATATGAATCAAGCCGTCTACGCCTTCTTCTATCTCAACGAATACGCCGAAGTTCGTAAAATTGCGTACTTTGGCCGTATGTTTGGAACCCACGGGGTATTTCTCTTCGATGTTTTCCCAAGGATCGGCTTTCAATTGCTTGATACCCAAAGACATTTTACGTTCTTCACGGTCCAAGGTCAGAATGACAGCTTCTACTTCGTCACCTACCTTCATGAAGTCCTGTGCGGAACGCAAGTGCTGGCTCCAGGACATTTCCGATACGTGGATCAAGCCTTCTACGCCCGGAGCGATTTCGATGAATGCACCGTAATCGGCCATCACGACAACTTTGCCTTTTACTTTGTCACCTACTTTCAAGTTCGGATCCAAAGCGTCCCAAGGATGCGGAGTCAGTTGTTTCAGACCTAATGCGATACGCTTCTTCTCGTCGTCGAAGTCAAGGATAACCACATTGATCTTCTGGTCAAGCTGTACCACTTCTTTCGGGTCGCTCACGCGTCCCCAAGAAAGGTCGGTGATGTGAATCAAACCGTCTACGCCGCCCAAGTCGATGAAGACGCCGTAAGAGGTGATATTCTTAACGGTACCCTCGAGTACCTGTCCTTTTTCAAGCTTGCTGATGATTTCTTTTTTCTGTTGTTCCAATTCGGCTTCGATAAGAGCCTTGTGCGAAACAACGACATTCTTGAATTCCTGGTTGATTTTAACGACCTTGAATTCCATAGTCTTTCCTACGAATACATCGTAGTCGCGGATAGGTTTCACATCGATCTGAGAACCCGGCAAGAATGCTTCGATACCGAATACGTCTACGATCATACCACCCTTAGTGCGGCATTTGATGTAACCTTTGATAATTTCTTCATTTTCCAAAGCAGCATTCACACGATCCCAAGAGCGAGTAGCACGTGCTTTTCTGTGAGACAGAACCAACTGTCCTTTTTTGTCTTCCTGATTTTCGATATATACTTCTACAGTATCACCTACTTTCAAATCGGGATTGTAGCGGAATTCATTCAAAGGAATGATACCGTCTGATTTGTAACCGATGTTCACAACAACTTCACGTTTGTTCATCGCGATTACAGTTCCGTCAACTACCTCACGGTCGTTAACTTTGTTAAGCGTACTGTCGTAAGCCTTTTCCAACTCTTCGTGGCTGGCACCACCGAAGGTTTCGCCATTTTCATAAGCATCCCAGTTGAAGTCTTCAACAGGCGCTACATTTTTTAAGTTTTCCATTAAATAAAATAAGTTGTTTAATAATTAATTGAGTGAGACATTATATTAGCTCATAAATTCGGGCGCAAAGATAGGAGTATTTTCTTGAAGAGCAAAAAGTTCCATCCGAAATTTCTAGGTATTTTTACATCCGAACGGTATAGAACAATCGGTAGTGTAGTCTAAGGTGTTTTGTATAGGAAACAAAAAAGTATAAAATTCGTTCTGTATACAAAACAAAAGTATTATATTTGCCATCAATTCTTACATAATTCATGTTCTTATGGTAGAAAGAGAAGTAATCCGCAGAATCATCATAGAGGGTCAGGAGTTCGTGAATGAAATTTCTCTGACAGAACGTCCGTTCTTTTTTGAGCAGAAAGGGAACTATGTATTCGTAGGCATCCGACAAGCCGGAAAATCCTATTTACTTTATCAGCGCATCCAGCAACTACTACGCGAAGAGCATAACATCAATGAAATTGTTTATATCAATTTTGACGATGAGCGCCTCCGACAAATGACAGCGGATGATTTAGACCTAATCCTGCAAGCATATCATAGTCTGTTTGATTTGCGTCCTTTACTTTTCTTTGATGAGATACAGAATATCGAAGGTTGGGAACACTTTGCCCGACGCCTGGCAAACCAGAAGTATAACATTTACATCACCGGTAGCAATGCCAAAATGCTGAGCCGGGAAATTGCCACTACATTGGGGGGACGTTTCTGGAATAAAGATGTCTATCCTTATTCCTTTGCTGAATATCTGAATGCCCGGAATATCATTTTATCCAAGAACTGGATGTATGGCAAACAAGCTGCCGAAGTAAGCAAGGCCTTCAATGACTACTTCCTGTATGGGGGCTTTCCTGAATTAACCGATGTCATAGCTAAAAGAGTCTGGCTGAATGACATTTACAGTAAAATATTCTTCAGCGATTTAATTGTGCGAAACAAAGTTCGAAACGAAGAAGCTTTGGGATTACTGGTGCGAAGGTTGGCCGAGAATGTCAAGCAACCTGTTTCATATACACGATTGGCTAACTTAATCAGTTCTATTGGCATAAAAATAAGCAAAGCAACCGTCATCGAGTTCATCCGTTATTTAAAAGAATCCTGCCTCATATTCCCTATAGAGAACTATGCCGCCAAATTTGCCGAGCGCAATTCAAACATGAAGCATTATTTTATAGACAATGGCTTACTAAGTATCTTTTTGCTTGATGGCAATACTTCTCTTTTAGAAAACATCGTCGCTATTCATTTATATAAGAGATACGGTGCCCAGCTCCACTTCTACAACCAAAACATAGAAGTGGATTTCATCATACCGGAAGCAAAAACGGCTATTCAGGTCAGCTACTCTCTGATGGATGAAACAACCTGTCGGCGAGAAGTGGAAGGCCTCATCAAGCTAAACCGTGTTTTTCCAATGGATAATATGTGTATTATCACACGGGATGAAGAACGGATTATTACTCACGAAAGCGGTGTCTCTATTCATGTGATTCCTGTTTGGAAATGGCTGTTGGAAGAGGAACCGTTGCGAACTTGAAAACCGAATTGTTGTCAAGAGCAGATTTACATATTATTAACTCCTCTAAGCGAATTTAGATAGCCGACTGCATTGCTGGCACACTTACGGAACAGATGATGCGCTTGCCACAAACAGACGATGCATTTGCCACATGTTAACAAGACAAATGCCACACTTTAATCCTCCAAATGCCACATGTTAGCGGGTGAAACCTGTGGCATTTCACCTGCCGAGGTGTGGCATTCGGGAAACTGAGGTGTGGCATCGGGAGTATTGGAGTGTGGCATTCAGGAAGCATAAAAAGGGAGGATACAGAAATGAGGAGAAGCAATGCTCCTCCTCTTATGCTAATTTAAAATTGAATATGAGTTAAGATTACGGATACAAATATACTACATACAAAAGCCGAAGTCAAGCTTTTCACCGTATTTTTCTGAAACATAAGCATAAACTTTAGACTGCTTTATTGCTTCCTAAAAGGATTTTAAGTATCTTTGTCCAAACGATTGGATAAAAACACCACCGTTTCATCCAACAGATTGGATAAACCACCTTGCTTTTTATCCAGCAGATTAAACAGTATGGATAAGCAACTATTAAAATCAGTCATGCTGGACAATCAGAAAGAGGTTCAGCGTTACGAGGTCTTCAAGAGAGACTTTCATTTTGAAGATTTCGGTAATTATGTACTTATAGGCATCAGGCGCGCCGGAAAATCTTTCTTGATCTATCAACGCATCCAGCAATTACTCACTGAAGGCGTTGGATGGGACAGTATGCTATATATCAACTTCGAAGATGAACGCTTAGACGGATTGCAAGTTTCCGAGCTCAACCTCATCATTGAAGCTCACCTCGAAATGTATGGAAAGAGGCCTATACTTTTCCTCGACGAAATACAAAATATAGAAGGCTGGGAAAAGTTTGCCCGACGCTTAGCGGATGAAAAATATAAGGTATACATCACCGGAAGCAATGCCAAAATGCTTAGCAGTGACATACAAACGACATTAGGAGGCAGGTATATTACAATCAATGTATATCCTTACAGTTTCCCGGAATTTTTGGAAGTCCACCGCACGGCTTATGACGAGCTGTCCCTATTGGGTACAGAATCCAGAGCTGCCGTAATGAACCGTTTTATTGACTACTTCCATAATGGCGGTTTCCCCGAAGGTGCACTTCTTGCAGCAAAAAGGAACTATCTCACCAGCGTATATCAAAAGATATATTTAGGAGATATCGCTGCCAGAAATGCCATAACGAACACTTTCGGGCTGAAGATTATGATTAAAAAACTGGCGGAAAGCATAAAACAACCTATATCTTTCAACCGTATAGCCAATATAGTATCCACTACGGGCAGCAAACTCAGCACAACTTCTGCCATAAAATACGTTGAATATGCAGAGTCGGCCTGGCTTCTTCAACGCATCAATAATATTGCCGCTAAACTGGCTGAGAAAGAAAGCAACAGCAAATATTATTTCACAGATAACGGAATACTCAATTTATTCCTGATAGACGGAAATACATCTTTGCTTGAAAATCTGGTAGCAATCAGCCTGATTCGCCAATTCGGGAAAGAAGATGCCGTATTCTTTTATAATAAAGGGATAGAAGTCGATTTCTATATTCCGGAAAAAGAATGGGCCATACAGGTATCATATAGTATAAAAGACTTGGAAACCAGGGAACGGGAAACGGATGCATTAATAAAACTGTCCAAGGTATTGCCTTGCAAACGGTTTCTCGTTATCACTTTCGATGAGGAAAGTGTGCTGCAAATGGATAATCATTCAAGAATAGAAGTGATCCCTGTATGGAAGTGGCTGCTAATGCTTAGATAAATATGCCAGTGCCGCCCCTATCGCCGTCCTATACTCCGCATAGGGTGGAATATGGAAGCGCACCCCATATATCTTTTCCATATTCGGAAAAACCTCCTGGCACTGCGGAAATTTAGTAAGATTACCAATCAAGACGAAATCTTTGATAGGACCATTCAGCGCAGACAACACAGCTGCACCACCTATCGTTTGCAGCACCATATAAATAATCCCTTTTGCAATATCTTCCTGCGAAGCGTTACTATCCGCTTTTCCGAACAGCGAAGCAGTGGCATGCACCGGAAGATCCGGCAAAGGACGATTGCAAATATCTCCAATCTGCAAGTTTACACGGGTAATGTCGCCTTTCTCGGCAATTGCTGCAATCTGCCTGAAATCATGCGTCTTCAGCAACAAGCGGGAAAATCCCTGCAAAGTACCTCCGCCAATTGCCATACCACCAATATGCTCTATCTTTTCTCCGTTGATTCTTACGAAAGAAGTGCCCGTTCCCATGCTTACCACGATCAGCTGGTCAATATCCGTGGCATGACGTGCACCCAACCCATTGGCTATAAACTCATCGACCTTATCCGTGGGTAAACCATACAACGGACTATCTACAAATGCACTACCCACACCTGTCAGCATCACTTGCTCTATATCCGAAAGCTGAATACCATTATCATAAATATACTTCCCGAAAGCCCCGAACAAAGAAGTAACCGGATCAGTCGCAGTGATAAACATCGGTGACTGTATCTCTTCTCCGTTGATTCCTACAATTTTTGTAGTACTTCCGCCAACGTCTATTCCTATTACAATTCCCATAGTTTCAATATTGCATTCGGCTACAAAGGTACAAATTGTTTTATTGCAAATATGTATTCAGATTTTTTTTTGCTCCGCACATCCATTTAGAGAAATTCATCTTGAAGAGCAGATTCTTCTGCTTCATTTTTCAGTCCCAAAGCCCTATCTTAACCCTGTCAAGTCCGTACCAAGTCCGTATCTGGTCCGTATAAAAGTACCTTTACTTGGACTTGACACGGACTTGGTATGGACTTGATACGGAGAAGACGGATGCATCAGCATCAATGGCTGCAAACCTTCGTTATATCCACCGTAAATCCATCATCAGCAGGCATAAACTTACCTTTCGCTTTCAGAAACTCTATCAATTTATCCGCATCCATATCTTCTGCCGAGCAAGTATAAAAATGTTGATGCTCACCGAATTTCTGGATGATTGCCTCTTTTAATGATGATTCCGAATAACTGTTGCCTTCCATCATATGAAGGACTTCATGAGCATGTAATTGTTCCATAATCTATTTTTTCTGCAAAGGTAGCACGAAACACGGATTGGAGTTGTAACATATGTGACACGAACCTATAAAAAATAAAGAAGCAAAGTTAAAAGCTCTTTTTTACCTCCTGATATACGTTTCGGGAAGTTTCTCCGTTATAGAAAAAGTATGAGACATTTTTGGTTACTGACAGCTCTTATAATACTATTCTCCACTCCCGCCCTTGCCCAAAAAACAGTCAAGATAGGCGGAACGGTTACGGATGAAAATGGTAATCCGATTGAATTGGCAACAATACGATTGGAAGGGACGGCTATAGGCACAGTCAGCAACCTGAAAGGGAGATATTCACTGAAATTCGAAAGCCGGGACAGCGTAACGGTCATCTTCTCCATGCTGGGATACCAAACCCGCAAACGAAAATTAGTACGTCCGCAAGGAAATATCAGTCTGAACATAACCTTGCCCCCGATGAACTTTGAACTGGGTGAAGTGAGCGTAACAGAGCGTCGCCGGCAAACCGGAACCATCCAACAGATAGAAACCAAGCAAAACCGCCTGGCCCCCGACGCTTCGGGCGGAAGCATAGAAGCCGTGATAGCCACGCAGGCCGGAGTAAGTAGCAACAATGAACTCAGCTCGCAATATAACGTACGCGGCGGTAGTTTCGACGAGAACATGGTGTACGTCAACGGCATTGAAATATACCGTCCCTTGCTGATCCGTTCCGGGCAACAGGAAGGATTGAGTTTCATCAATCCCGATATGGTGCAATCCGTCGGCTTCTCCACGGGAGGCTATGAGGCCAAGTACGGGGATAAGATGTCATCCGTGCTGGACATCACTTACAAGAAACCCGAACGGTTGGAAGGAAGTGCCTCCGTCAGCCTGTTGGGAGCCTCGGCATACGTAGGAATTGCCACCAAGAAGCTAACCTGGACAAACGGCATCCGTTATAAAACCAACCAATATCTGCTCGGCACGCTGGATACAAAAGGAGAATACGACCCGCGTTATATCGACTATCAGACTTATCTGAACTGGACACCTTCGAAGCGTTGGGAAGTAGGTGTCATCGGCAATATTTCAGAAAACCGCTATAACTTCCAGCCGGAAGACCGCTACACCCGCTTCGGCACTCTCAGCAATGTACGTGAGTTTAAAGTCTATTTTGAAGGACAGGAGAAAGATTTATTCCGCACCCTGTTCGGAACCGCCTACGCCACCTACCGGCTGAATGAACAAAACAGTCTGACCCTGCAAGCCTCCGCCTTCCACACGAAAGAACAGGAAACGTACGACATCACCGGGCAATACTGGCTGAACTCCCTGGACAACGGAACGCAAGTAGACGGCACTACCAACGAAGAGGAAACTTCCGAAACCATCGGCGTGGGAACTTACATGGAACATGCTCGCAATTACCTTACCGCAGAAGTGCAAAGTTATTCCATCACAGGCCGCCACCGACTGAAAAGCCACTCCCTGCAATGGGGTGCGGAGTTCAAACGGGAGCGCATCAAAGACCGGATGCGCGAATGGGAAATGCGTGACTCTGCCGGATACTCCATGCCACAAACTTCCGAAGGACCGGAACTCTTCTACACCCTCCGTTCGCGCAACGAGACGGACAGCAAACGATATGGATTTTACCTGCAAGATACATACCGATTCCGCTCTACTGCCGGACTATTCACCCTGACTGCCGGCATACGAGGCAGTTACTGGGACTGGAACAAAGAATTCATTTTCAGCCCGCGTGCCTCCCTGGCTCTGATTCCGGCATTCAATGAGAAATTCACCCTGAGAGTAGCTGCCGGAGTCTATTATCAGGCACCATTCTATAAAGAATTCCGGGATACCACCCAGGTGGACGGGATAGCTACCGTATCTCTGAACCGTGACATCCGTTCGCAACGCTCCCTGCACTTCGTGGCAGGTGGCGACTATAATTTCCGTGCCATGGACCGCCCGTTCCGCTTCTCCATGGAAGTGTATTACAAAGCATTGAGCAATCTCATCCCTTATAATATAGATAATGTACGGATTAGTTATTACGGACGCAACCTTTCCAAAGGTTACGCCACCGGTATCGACATGAAACTGTTCGGTGAATTTGTTCCCGGAACAGACTCTTGGCTGAGCTTCTCCCTGATGAAAACCGAAGAGAAAATAAACGGACAATGGCTCCCCCGTCCCACCGATCAGCGCTACCGTCTTTCGCTCTATTTTACGGATTATTTTCCCGGTAGCCGCAAGTGGAAAATGAACCTGAAAGGTACACTTGCCGGAGGTCTTCCCTTCGGCCCTCCACATAGCGGACGCGAGGCTGCCGTGTTCCGTACATCCCCTTACCGACGTGTGGATATAGGTATGTCCCGCTGTATTATCGACCGCAGTGAACGCGAAAATCAGCGCGGCATCCGCAGCCTTTGGTTGGGGGTGGATATTTTCAATTTGCTAAATATCAGCAACGTCAACTCCTATTATTGGGTAACAGACACCCGAAATAATCAGTTTGCAGTACCCAATTACCTGACATCTCGTCAGATTAACGTCCGCCTGTTGCTCGACTTCTGAACAGAAGTCTAAAAAAACCTTTCTAAACTTCAAATATCCAATAATTAATTGACGAAAAATTTCTCTATTAAGGAAGAAATCTCTTTCTTTGTGCTGTTTTATGCCTTTGATTAAGACATTATACCAACATTAATAAATATAGTTATGAAGATTTCACACATTGAGCATCTGGGCATTGCTGTTAAGAGCATTGAAGAAGCCCTGCCGTATTACGAGAACGTATTAGGTCTGAAGTGCTACAACATCGAAACTGTAGAAGACCAGAAAGTTAAAACCGCTTTCCTGAAAGTTGGTGATACTAAAATCGAACTTCTCGAACCGACCTCTCCCGAAAGTACTATTGCTAAGTTCATCGAAAACAAAGGTGCAGGCGTTCATCACGTGGCATTTGCTATCGAGGATGGTGTAGCAAACGCATTAGCTGAAGTAGAAGCTGCAGGCGTTCGCTTAATCGACAAGGCTCCGCGCAAAGGTGCTGAAGGTCTGAACATTGCTTTTTTACACCCGAAATCAACACTGGGCGTATTGACGGAACTTTGCGAAAAACCGTAAGATAATGACGAATTACAAATGACAAATTACTCCGTTCACGGGTAATTTTGTAATCTGCAATTCATAATTTGTAATTCATAATTTATAATTAAAAACAGTATTAACCCATTATATTTAATAAAATGAGTAATCAACTTGAAAAGATTAAAGAGCTTATCGATCGCCGCGCAGCTGCACGTCTGGGTGGTGGTGAAAAAGCGATTGCCAAACAGCATGAGAAAGGTAAGTATACAGCTCGTGAGCGCATAGCCATGCTTCTCGACGAAGGTAGTTTCGAAGAAATGGATATGTTTGTAGAGCACAGATGTACCAACTTCGGTATGGAAAAGAAACACTATCCCGGTGATGGTGTTGTGACCGGTTGTGGTACTATCGACGGTCGTTTGGTTTATCTGTTCGCACAGGACTTTACAGTTTCTGCCGGTTCTTTGTCTGAAACGATGTCTCTGAAGATCTGTAAGATTATGGATCAGGCTATGAAAATGGGTGCTCCTTGTATCGGTATCAACGACTCGGGTGGTGCACGTATCCAGGAAGGAATCAACGCTTTGGCAGGTTATGCTGAAATCTTCCAGCGCAATATCCTGGCATCAGGTGTTATCCCGCAGATTTCAGGTATCTTCGGTCCTTGTGCCGGTGGTGCTGTTTACTCTCCTGCACTGACTGACTTCACGTTGATGATGGAAGGTACTTCTTATATGTTCCTTACCGGTCCGAAGGTAGTTAAGACTGTAACGGGTGAAGACGTAACTCAGGAAAATCTGGGTGGCGCAAGTGTTCACTCTACCAAATCAGGGGTAACTCACTTCACTGCCAAGACTGAAGAAGAAGGTTTGGCTTTGTTGCGTAAACTGTTGAGCTACATTCCTCAGAACAACCTGGAGGAAGCTCCTTACGTAGATTGCACCGATCCTATCGACCGTCTGGAAGATTCTCTGAATGAAATCATCCCCGATAGCCCGAACAAGCCGTATGATATGTACGAAGTAATTGCCGCTATTGTTGACAACGGTGAGTTCCTCGAAGTTCAGAAAGATTACTCAAAGAATATCATTATCGGTTTCGCACGTTTCAACGGACAGTCCGTAGGTATCGTTGCCAACCAGCCGAAGTATCTGGCAGGTGTGCTCGATAGCAACGCATCTCGTAAGGGTGGCCGCTTCGTTCGTTTCTGCGATGCTTTCAATATTCCTATCGTTTCATTGGTAGACGTTCCGGGATTCCTTCCGGGAACAGGCCAGGAATACAATGGTGTAATTCTGCATGGCGCTAAGTTGCTGTATGCTTACGGTGAGGCTACTGTACCTAAGGTAACAGTAACATTGCGTAAGTCTTACGGTGGTTCACACATCGTAATGAGCTGTAAGCAACTCCGCGGTGACATGAACTACGCATGGCCTACTGCTGAAATCGCTGTAATGGGTGGTGCAGGTGCCGTTGAGGTATTGTATGCCCGTGAAGCTAAGGAACAGGAAAATCCTGCTCAATTCCTGGCAGAGAAAGAAGCTGAATACACCAAGCTGTTTGCTAATCCTTACAATGCAGCTAAGTATGGTTACATCGATGATGTGATTGAACCGCGTAACACACGTTTCCGCATTATCCGCGCTTTGCAACAGTTGCAGACTAAGAAATTGTCCAATCCAGCTAAGAAGCATGGTAATATTCCTTTGTAATCAGGCTTTTAACACTAAAAACAAGAACGATTATGAATAAAACAAAAATCGGAATATTCTTTACCTTGCTGCTGATGTTAGGTGTATGCTCTTCCTGCGGAGAGAAGAAATCGAACAATAAGCTGGTGCTGAATGAAGTGCTGATTACCAACGAAGGTAATTATCAGGACGATTACGGCTTGCACAGCGCATGGATTGAAATATTCAACAGATCATACGGCAGCGCCGACCTCGCAGGTTGCTATCTGAAATGCAGCAGCCAGCCGGGTGATACTGCCAGCTACTTTATCCCTAAAGGTGATGTCCTGACTTTGGTGAAACCTCGTCAGCATTCATTATTCTGGGCTGATGGAGAAGCAAGACGTGGTACATTCCACACGAACTTTACGCTGAATCCGGAAACACAGAACTGGATTGGTTTATATGATTCAGGACGCAATTTACTGGATCAGATTACCATACCGGCAGGCGTATTACAAGCTAACCAATCTTATGCACGCATAAGTGATGCCGCTGAAAAATGGGAAGTTAAAGACGGTAGTGCAGAGAAATACGTAACTCCGAGTACCAACAACAAAACTATCGACAGCAATGCTAAGATGGAGAAATTCGAAGAGCATGATAGCGACGGTATCGGTATGTCTATTTCTGCCATGAGTGTAGTATTCTGCGGTTTGATTCTGCTTTTCATTGCTTTCAAGATTGTTGGCAGGGTATCTGTAAGCCTCAGTAAGCGTAATGCAATGAAGGCTAAAGGTATTACTGACAAACAGGAAGCTAAAGAAAAGAAACTGGGCGAAGCTCCGGGAGAAATATTTGCTGCTATTGCCATGGCTATGTACGAGATGCAAAGCGATGTACACGACGTGGAAGACACCGTTCTTACCATCACCCGTGTAAAACGCAGCTATTCACCGTGGAGTTCGAAGATTTACACATTGCGTGAAACTCCTCTGAAAAAGTAATCACCTATAAATTGATAAAACGATGAAAGAATATAAATATAAAATCAACGGTAATACATACAAAGTTACCATTGGAGATATCGACGAAAATATCGCTCACGTTGAAGTGAACGGTACCCCTTACAAAGTAGAAATGGAAAAGGCACCGAAAGTGGTTGTTAAACCGGTAGTACGTCCTACAACTCCCGCCCCCGCTCCGACTCCGGTAGTGAAGCCGGCTGCTCCTTCTACTGGCAAATCAGGTGTTAAATCACCGCTGCCGGGTGTTATCCTCGACATCAAAGTCAATGTAGGTGATACAGTGAAGAGAGGACAAACCATCATTATCCTCGAAGCTATGAAGATGGAGAACAATATCAATGCCGACAAAGACGGTAAAATCACTGCGATCAACGTAAGTAAAGGAGATTCCGTTCTCGAAGGTAATGACCTTGTAATTATTGAATAATATGGGAGAATTTATCACATTTTTAGGAAACAACCTTGCC
>OJMG01002954.1_pt1 | contig 13641 bp, 8 predicted proteins | sample 1597141 | NCBI WGS metagenome assembly OJMG01 (sample SAMEA2452119, study PRJEB22498) | human gut metagenome | biome: human feces; feature: human gut; material: feces | place: Australia | collected 2012 | reverse complement strand
AGAGCCTACTCCCGAGCCCACTCCAGAGCCTCCTGTAGGAATGCCCGGTGACATGGACGGTGACGGCGTGCTGAGCATTGCCGATGCTCTCCAAATTGCCCGTGTTGCGTTGGAGCTGCTTGACGGCGATATCAGCATTGCTGACTTTAACAACGACGGCGTTGTTACCATGGCCGATGCCCTGCTCGTCATGCGTGCAGCATTGCAACTTGGCTGATTGTCGAATAAACGTGCTTTTAAGCTGATTATTCGATAACAAATTAACAAAAAAAGAACGTTTCTGTGCCTTGTGAGGTTCCGCTGAACCTCGCAGGGCATGTTGGATACTTTGGCAGCATTCGCTCTGCCGAGGCTTCCCCGTCCATCCCTTGCTTGAATTTGAAAGGAACGGAAACCAATGAAAAGAACAAAACTGCTGCCTGCGATTTGCGTTCTTACTGCGCTGATGCTGCTTTTGTCCGGCTGTGCGCATCCTTGGCGAATCGCAAGCAATCCCAACCCCGCAACTCCAATGCCCGACAACGGCACGGATGTCCCTTCAACCGATGTTATAACTTCCGGCGAACCGGCCGACAGTGCCGTTCCCACCGAAACTTTAACGAGTGAACCGGATACTGCGGCTCCCACGGACGGTATCACCGCAGAACCCACCGGTGATGCAACCGATGAACCCGCAACAGACTCTCCTTCCGGCAGTCCGACGGACAAGCCCACGGAGAAACCGACCGCAAAACCCACGGAAAAGCCGACTCAGAAACCCACTGCGACCCCCAAGCCTGATATTCCCGCGTTTTCAACAAAGGCTATCAACAACGGAAGCACCTATGACAACAGTATGTTCTCAAAAGCAAAGGTAACCATGGTCAATGTTTGGGCAACGACTTGCGGCCCCTGCATTCAGGAAATGCCCCATATTCAGCAGCTTGCAAACAACTATGCAGGCCGCGGACTGAAAGTCGTCACTGTTCTCGGCGATTCCGAAACCCCCGGGTGTATTAACACCGCACTCGCCATTATCGGAGGCATTCAGGGCTTTAATCTGCCCGTGCTGCGCAACAACAGCTCTGTGGCCGCTGCATTCCCTGCGGGAGCTTACCCCACCACATATTTCATAGACAGCAACGGCAACATCCTTAAAGTTGTCACGACTTCAAACTCCTATGACAAGTGGTGTTCCATCATCGATAATCTTCTTTGAGCCGGGAGGTCAAGATGCACAACAAAAGAGTTAAATTAACCCAAACGCTTGACGGAACCCTCAGAATCATCCTGCCCGTTTGCCTTATGGTTATCGCGGCTGCATTCATTGTATACGGGATATTCGACGGCGAAATCAATGCGGTTCTTTCAAAAGCCACGGCTCTTTGCCGAGAATGCGTAGGTATCGGCTGATGGAAACAAAAACCAAGTTGAACTCAAAACCAAAGAAAACAATAATGCAGGTTCGCAAAGCGGTTGAACGCAGGAGGTTTGCAATTCAGGCGATCTTCAGCCTGCTTACGAACAGCTATGTTGTCGGCTTTCTAACCGGAACGATTTACAAAGGTCCGCTTAAGCAGATTTGTGTTCCGGGCATGAATTGCTACTCCTGCCCCGGCGCGCTCGGAGCATGTCCTATCGGCTCGCTGCAGGCCATTTTCAATCAGTCTGACTTTTCAAAAGGCGTCTGGTCGGACAGCAACGGCTATCTGGTCACGAAACCGCTTTACTATTTTGCGTTTTACGTTGTCGGCTTTCTTATGCTCGTCGGCGCACTTTGCGGAAGGCTCGTTTGCGGTTTTCTTTGCCCGTTCGGACTGATTCAGGATCTGCTGCACAAGATTCCGCTCCCCAAGAAGCTTAAGATTCGCACTTTCCCCGGCGATAAGCAGCTGCGTTACCTCAAGTATTTCTTCCTTGTTGTATTCGTTATCGTTCTGCCTCTGCTGTATGAATCGAATCCTTTCTTCTGCAAATACATCTGCCCTTCCGGAATGCTCCTCGGCGGTATTCCGCTTATGACCTACGGCAGCCTTGCGGGCAACACTGCGGCCGGCACAGGCACAGGCATCACAAGCTGGGCGGAAGCCGGCGGATTGACCTCACTGAAGCTTGGAATTCTTGCAGCAACCATTCTGTTGTCCATCATGATCTATCGTCCGTTCTGCAAATACATTTGCCCGCTCGGCGCGATTTACTCATTCTTCAACAGGATTTCGCTCTACCGCTACAGCGTTGATGAATCCAAATGTACCCACTGCGGCGTTTGCAAAAACGTTTGCCGCATGGGTGTGGACATGTCAACAACGCCCAACAGCCCCGAATGCATTCGCTGCGGCGACTGCAAAGCGGCCTGCCCCCACCATGCAATCTGTGCAGGGTTCGGCAAAAAGGCTGCTTCCACCCAAACCTTAACTGCCGATCCGGGCGAATCGTGCTGATCGCAGTTTTGGAATAAAACAAAAAATAAGGAGAAACAGAACCATGAAAAAGATTTTTGCTCTTGTTATTGCAATCGCGCTCACTCTTGCGCTTGCAGTGCCTGCACTTGCCGACGGTGAAGATGCCGCAGTTTTCGGCACCGAACTGAACCTTGTTGCAAATGATCCCACCGTTGAATACGATGAGTGGGATGTTCCTTACAATGTTTGGAACGTTATCCCTGCCGACACAAAGCTCAATGTCGGCGACACGGTTACCCTTGCTCTCAGCTACACCGTTCCCGCAGCGGTAGAAGGCTACAGCGAGCGTATGCTTTCAAGCATCGAATACCTCACAAGCGTTGAAGGCATTGACGGGCTGACACTTGTTGAAGCCCAGGGCTGCCCCGGCAAAATGCAGTGTGACTATGAACACGGTTATTGCATGCCCATCCCCGGTGAATACTCCAACGTTGCTGTTGAAGGAAATGTATGCACCGTTATGGCTGAGCTTGATTCCGATGTTACCGTTATCCTTCGCGGCACGCTTACCGCTGAAACGGTTGTCGGCAGCACTTCCGTCACGATCGGCCAGTATCGCTTCCCCGCTCAGTTTTCCCTCGGTACCGTTGACAAGAGTGAGGCTAACGGTCTTCCCGCATACAACATGCACCGTTCAGACTTTGATCTCGTTCAGAAGCGTGCGGTTGAGGTTCGTGCTGATGAAACCGGCAGCTATGCGATCTTTGCAGGGCTGAACAACCATTACTATCGCGTTGTTGCAAACGATTCCGCAATCGAAGCATTCATTCCGGTCGATGAAGACTTTGCAGACAACGGCGAAGCAGTTGCGGATGAGGAGCGCGTCGCAACTCTCACCTCCATCGTTGATGAATACAAGGATTTCTTCGGTTTCACTTACACGCAGACCGAATTCACCGATGCAACTTTCATCGGCGACGGAACACATGACACCTTTGAGCTGAGCTTCACTCTCGGCGGCAACGGCGAGCCCGCACCTTCCGCTGAACCCTCCTCCGAACCCACGCCCAACCCCAATCCCGTTCCCGCAACCGGTGCGGTCAGCATTGCGGTTGCAGGTATCATCTCCATGGTCGGCGGCGCAGCAGCTCTGCTCAACCGTAAACGCAAATAATCGGATCGATGCTTGTTATCCGATAATTAAGTAAATCGCATACTTAAGCCAAAGCGAATCGCCGGGAAGCATTCTCGGCGGTTCGCTTTGTTGTATTTGCAGTCCCGACGCATCATTTGTGCTGAAATTCCGTCGCGTTCCGCGCGTTGAACAAACGCACAGATGAACAAAAAAGGAACGGCTGCAAATGTGCCGTTCCATCATAGAGAAGAATTTGATTGCCCTTAAATTCAGTTAATATCAGAATCCGAATTTGCTTCCGCCGTATGCATCATCAAGAATTTCGCTTCCGATCGAATTCAGGTCACCGACAGTGATCATACATTCATAATACTCGCCGTCTCGCCAATATCGAATTTTGACCGTGTCACCTACCGCCTTGCGGCGCAGATAGTCAACAAAAGAATCGTTGTCAGTGGCTGCTGTTCCGTCGTACTCAGTGATTATATCGTCTGCATACAAGCCCGCTTTGTGCCCGGGACCGTCTTTTGTTACAGTATAAACAAGCAATCCCTGCGGTATGTTGTACTTTTCTGCGCGTGCTTCGTCCACCGCAACAACCGAAACGCCGATACCCGGACGCTGCACACTGCCGTTTTCAATAAGCTGTTTTGCTGTTCGCATTGCCTCGTTTATCGGAAGAGAAAAACCAAGACCTTCAGCGGAAATCGGCTGACCGTATTCATCAACGCTTGCTGTCACGGTTTTTGCTGAGTTTACGCCTATAACGTTGCCATCCATTGAAAACAGCGGGCCGCCGCTGTTGCCGGGATTAATCGCAGCATCGATTTGAATGAAATGATTGCGCACACCGTCAATCACAATTGCGCGATCCACTGCGCCCACCATACCGAAAGTGGCGGTGAAGCTCAATTCCTCGCCCGTCGGGTGACCGATTGCAAACACGAAATCGCCTGTTTTTACGGTTGAAGAATCGCCTATCGGAAGCGGCAAAAGCTCCTTGTTCACCGATATTTTCAACACGGCGATATCGGTTCCGACATCCGAACCTATAATTTCCGCTTTTACCTTGGTTGAGTCGTGGAGAGTTATCCAAACCGCTTTTGCATCGGATACGACATGCGCATTTGTAAGAATGTAGCCATCTTTTGAAAGAATAAAGCCTGTGCCTATTCCCGCAAGATTGCTGTCCGTCGGTTTTTGAGTGTCACGGGAATGGTTTTCAACAATAACTACACCGTCCACAGAGTTATCATACAGCTCCGAAAGTGAACTGCTGCCGGTCATCGGCAGCTGTTGATTCCGATTTCCGTTCGGTTCAACAGTCACCAGAGGCATGTTTGACGTCGGTTCGTTCGGAACGGGTGTAAATTCTGCTTCGTGCCCGGGTGACTGGGTCGCTCGAGTTTCGGCCGAACCGGTTATTGCACTCATAATCGTTTTAATCTCCGTGAAGCGGGCAAAGAAAACGATGCTTGCAATGAACACTCCTATAACGGTAAACGTGAATGCAGTCAACAGAATTACACCCGCCGACGGAACTCGCTTATGGATCACCGTTGTTTGCACATGCGTCGTATCGCCGTCCTGCCATGACACAGTGATCGGCTTTTTCTCTTTCTCTTCGTGTTTGTTCAGATTGCTGTTCATTAATTGCCTCCTTAACTTTTGTATTTGTTAAAGTTTGTTTTATGACTATTTTGCACTCACTCCGCCGCAGGCTGTCGTCTCGGCGGAGGAAGCGCCTGTTTCAGGCTGAAGGTAAAAACCGTTCCGTTTTCCGATGACTCAGCTTTGATTTCACCATGATGTTGGTCGATAACCAACTTCACAATTGAAAGCCCGAGCCCTGTTCCGGATCCGTTTTTGTAGGTATGTGCTTTTTCAGCTTTATAGAAACGGTCAAAGATATGCGCAATATCTTCTTTTGGAATACCCGGACCGTTATCGCAAACGCTGACATAAACTTTATGTTTGCTGACGACCGATTTTATTGTGAGCAAACCGTCGTTTTCAGGCATGAACTTAATTGCATTATCAATCAGATTGTGAAGAACCTGCCCGATTCTGTCCCTGTCCGCTTCAACAAACACCGGTTCGTAATCAAGCTGAGCATCAACATCGGCATGCTTCGCCGTGATACGTGCTTCAAAGGTTATCAGCACGCGGCCTATCAGATCGTTTATGTCGAAAACCGACAAATTAAGCTTGTATTGACCGGATTCAATTCGGGCAATATCAAGCAAATCATTGACCATTCCGGACATCCGACGGGTCTCGTCAAGAACGATTTCGATATATTTTTCATGTTCGTCCGTCGGAATCGTGCCATCCTCCATTGCTTCGAGAAAGCCGCGAATTGATGAAAGCGGCGACCGCAGCTCATGAGATACGTTTGCAACAAAATCGCGCCGCATTTTTTCAAGTTCCGAGACTTTGTCCGCCATATCGTTGAAACTGATGCCAAGCTCACCAAGCTCATCCATTCTTCCGACTTTAACTCTGCTGTCGTAGTTCCCCCGTGAAAAAGCCGTTACGGCATCGTTTATCTGAGATACCGGCTTTGTTATATACTTCGAAATTATGAACGCAATAGGAATCGTTATCAGCACTGCACCCGCTACAGCGGCAAAAACATCAATGTACAGTTTGTTCAGCGATGCGTATATTCCGTCCATATCGTAATGCAGCATCAATGCTCCGACAGTGATATTCTCGGCGGTGCTTATCGGACATGTCACCGTGAGTGTTCGAACGGTTGTGTATCCGTCTAAAAGGTCGTAAGCATAGCCGTATTCGAAATTGGTTTGAGAAACAATGTTTTTTGCAAGGGTCTCAACATCGAATTCTTCGCTCGCCTGCCATTTTGATGCATTTTTTTCATCGTAGAAGCTTCTTATTCCAAGCGAAGGATCAATGAAGCAAAGCTGCAGCAATGCTTCATATTGACGTACTATTGCGAACAGTTTTTCTTTTGCAACGGGGCGTTTTGCGTCGTCCATGTATTCTTCAAGGACTATGCGGCAAATCGCATCCGCCTCACGTACAAGTTCGGACTTGATTTTTTCTATATAGTGATCGTGAAAAATGCTGCTTGCCATGAACCCAAGCGCAATCAACACAATGATGATAACGGAAAGATATGCCGCCAACATCCTTGAAAACAGCGTTCTGAGCATTTTTCCTCCTGCTGCACCGCCCTCGCGGTCAATGCCGCCTTTGAATTTGGGCAAGTTCGTGTTTATAGTCCGAAGCAAATGATTTATTTGTCCGCATCGTCCATCGGTAAATCAAAGCGTTCGAATTTATAGCCGACCCGCCACACGGTTCGAATTGACCAAAAATCGCTCTGTCCAAGTTTATCACGCAGACGCTTGACGTGAACATCAACCGTTCTGCTGTCTCCATAGAACTCAAAGCCCCAAACATCATCCAGCAGCTGTCCTCGTGTAAGCACTTTACCGTTATTGTGGATAAAATAACAAAGCAAATCGAACTCCTTCGGTGCAAGCTCGATTCTGCTGCCGTCAACATACACAACACGATTGTTTGTGTCAACATCAAGACTGCCGATTATGATATGTTTTTCAATCTCTTCCGGCTGTCCGGACCTTCTCATCACGGCTCGTATCCGTGCAATAAGCTCCTTTGAATCAAATGGTTTGACAACATAATCATCTGCACCGCAATCAAGCCCCTGAACCCTGTCTGTTGTGTCACCCTTTGCGGTAAGCATGATCACCGGTGCATTGCTGATCTTTCGGATTCGTTTGAGTATCTCCCAACCGTCCATCCCAGGAAGCATAACATCCAACAGAACGAGATCCGGACTGAATTCTTCAAAACTTGTAATTGCTTTGCTGCCGCTTTGACAGGTGAACACTTCGTATCCCTTGCTGCGCAGATAGAGCGACAGTATCTGGCAGATTTTCTCATCATCATCAACAACAAGTATTTTTTCGCTCATGAGCGTTCTATCGTTTTCCATAACGTTCGTCACTCCTCCGTTTGAACGTGAATGCCGTTCCTTTCAAGCAGTGCAGCCGTAACCCCGTATCCCGGGCGGAGTTCTCCGCGAAAGCATCCGTTGTAAATTTTCCCGCAGCCGCAGGACGGACTCTTTGCTTTTAAAATCGCGCTTTTTACACCGCATTCTTTTGCAAGTGCAAGCACGGCATTTGCACCCGCAATAAACTCGGCGGTTTTATCCGCTCCATCCTCGGTTTGAACATATGCTTTGCCGTCAAGCACATCCATGCCGTCTCCGCCGATTATCTCGCACGGTTTGCGCGGAGTTTGAAGTCCGCCCAGTTCCTCCGCACAAACAGGGAGCGCAAAGCCTTCACGCACCATGCGCATAATCTTTTCATTCGGCTTTGCCGTGCCGTCATACCTGCACGGCCTGCCTGCAAGACAACTTGAAACAATAATCACTTGCCTATCCCCTCGGTAAATATGTGCACGCAAATTCGCCTTTTGCTCATTTCAAAGTGACAACGGTAACGCCGTAATCACCCTCTCCGTAGTTGCCGTTGCGGAACGCTTTGCAATGCGGGTGGTTCTTGAGGTACTGCTGTATTCCGGCGCGAAGCGCACCCGTACCCTTTCCGTGAATGATATTAACCTCACTCAACCCCTGCAGGTGTGCATCGAGCAGGTATTTGTCAACTATAGGCTTTGCCTCGTCAACGAGCATACCGCGAATATCCAGCTCCAATCCGACAGTGTTTGCAGGGTTATATTCAACCTTAACATTTGTCTTCTTTTCACTTTTTTCGTTTGAAAGCCTGATATCGTCCAATCGGACGGAAAGTTTGATTATTCCAACCTGAACCTGAACTTCACCGTTCTTATCCGGTTTTGAGAGCACTGTTGCATTCTTTCCAAGGCTTACGACACTTACAGTCTGCCCGGGCACGACCATTTTCGGAGGTTTTCCGTCACCGGTTTTCAGTTTCGGCAGGTCCTCGGCAAGTTCATTCTCCGCCTTACGCACAGCGTCTCTTCCCTGTTGGATAATCCTGTCAGCGGCACGCTGATCAATGGTTTTAACAGCACGGATCTGCATGATTATCTGTTCCATCTCGCGGCGGGAAGCGTCAACTATTTTTCGTGCTTCTTCCTTTGCCTTGGCGCGAAGCTCCGCCTTTTCGCGTTCAAGTTTTTCCCGCTCCGCTTTCAGCTCCTCGGCAAGCCTGTCATGCTCTGCACGCGCCTGTTCCGCAAGTTCCATTTCTTCCTCAGCGCGGCGTTTCTTCATTTCTGCATCTGACAGAATTGCTTCAAAATCCGTATCCTCTTTTTTGATGAATGCTTTTGCGTTATCAAGTATATATTCATCGATGCCAAGCCGACGGCTTATTTCAAACGCATTTGATTTGCCCGGGATGCCGATAAAAAGCCGATACGTCGGGCAGAGTTTATCAACATCAAACTCCATGGATGCGTTTTCCATTCCGGGTCGTGTCAGTGCAAACGCCTTAATCTCGCTGTAATGCGTTGTTGCAATTGTGAAACAGCCGCGGGAATGCAGTTCCTCAAGTATGCTCATTGCGAGTGCCGCGCCCTCGATCGGGTCGGTTCCTGCTCCCAGTTCGTCCAAAAGCACAAGGGATCTGTCGTCCGCAGCTTCAAGGATGCCGACAATATTTCGAATGTGGCTCGAAAACGTTGAAAGCGACTGCTCAATGCTCTGTTCGTCTCCGATATCAGCAAAAATACTTTCAAACACAGCAATTTCCGTGCCGACATTTGCAGGCACGAACATGCCTGACTGTGCCATCAAAGTAAACAGCCCGGTGGTTTTAAGCGTTACGGTTTTGCCGCCCGTGTTAGGACCTGTAACGATAAGCGTCGTGAAATCCGTCCCGAGTCTTATGTCAATCGGAACAACCGAATAATTCGGAATAAGCGGATGTCTGCCCCGAACGATTTTAATTCGTCCCTCAGCGTTTGTTTTCGGGCAAACCGCCTTCATTTCTTTGGCAAGCTTCGCCTTTGCAAAGCAAAGATCAATAATGCCGAGGGTTTGAAGGTCGGTGTATATGTCATTTGCCGATGGTTTTACAAGCGCAGTCAACTCAGTAAGAATTCGTTCGATTTCGGCTTGTTCTTCAATTACAAGCTTTTTATACTCGTTTCCGAGTTCCACAACTGCGGCAGGTTCAACAAACAGCGTTTGCCCGCTTCCGGACTGGTCGTGAATAAGCCCCGGAATTTGCTGCCGATATTCCTGCTTAACAGGAACAACAAAACGTCCGTTGCGAATCGTTATTAACGGATCCTGCAAATACTTTGAATACGTTGAAGAACGAATTATGCTGTTCAGCTTTTCGCGAACCCTTTCATTTGCAATGCGTTTATTGCGGCGAATTCTGGCAAGTGCAGGTGAAGCTCCGTCAAAAAGTTCATCTTCGCTCAAAATACAGCGATTCAATTCATCCTCAATATACTTATGCGCAACAAGCCCGCACGCAAGATTTGCAAGCGCGCACGGAATTTCATCCGTTGAATTGTCACCATCATTCGCTGCGGTCAGTGGCGTGAGCTGTTCGCGCGCAACTCGAACAGCCTTTAGTGCTTTTGCGATGTTCAGCAATTCTTCACAGCTTAAATAAAGGGCCGCATTCATGCGTTTAAGTGTTGAACGAATATCCGGGAAATCATCAATCGGTGAATAACCCGTGCGCAGAAAGTATGTTTCCGCCTCGCTTGTAAGGCGAAGTTCTGTATTAACATCATCAAATTCCGTCTTCGGCCGAAGTTCATCTGCAAGCTCACGACTCACGCAGCAGCCGCAATGCATATGCAGTTTCTTAAGAATTTTATCATATTCAAGTGTTTTCAGCACTTTATCCGTAATCATTTTTATCCTTTCAGACATACAGTCTATCTCGTCTTCATTCCACCTTCCGCACCCAATGACCGCGAGTCGAGTTTGGATACTGCGTTTGCCGTTTTCCGCTCTTTGCTTCGTTTGCAGCAGCAATTCGTTCGGTAACTTTGTCAATCTGTTCCCCGACGAAGTTGAGTACATATCCTGCCGTTTGAGGAATTTTGTCAAACAAATCTATCAAATCTGTCGTGCGGCAATTCAGCATTCGAACAAGGCAGTTATCGGGATAACGAATGTTTACCAACGGGAAAACCCTTCCCGCTTCATCAGTGACGGCGCCTGCAATTCCCATGCAGTTTTGACAGCCTTTGTGCTCCTTTATCGGGCAATGCAGCAGCTGCATAAGCGGAGTTCTGCCGTGTATGCCGATAAGCATTCTGTCGGCAAGGGCAGAATGCTCTGCAATTGACGCAAGCTGCACCCCGGTCAGTTCGGGCGAAGGCATTATATAATCATATCCCAACTCTGTCAGACATTTCATTGTAAAGCTGTTCATTGCATTCATGCCGATGCCTGCGATTCGAATTAATCCGCCGCCAAGCGGAGCGTGTGTTTTGCAGTTTTTTTCGTTTTGCATTGCATCAAACTCCGCCGAATCTTTTTTAAAATAATCGAAGAAGGCGATTTGACCGATATTATTTGTTTCAATGCCGTCAAAAGCACCTGATTCGGCAAACAACCTGAAGCATTGATGCTGTTTTTCGGTGATAATGACATTCGGAAGCGCAAGAAGCAGCCTCTGCCCGTTTGCAAACTTTTCTCTGAGCTTCAAAAGCCCGTTTATCTGCGTTGCGTTGTCATCAAATGTACACGGTTCAAATGCAATAAACTCCGCTCCCGCTTTTGCCGCAGCTTCGGCAGCCATAACATTTGACACCCTTGCATACAGGAATCCCGCTGAATATACTTGACTGTCCGCCGTAATACGGATATTCCGCACATCTGCTGCCGCCGTTTCATCAAATACCGGAACCGTGTTGCGTACATGATGCATGTTGAGCATTTCGTTTATACATTCCCTGCGCAACGCATTCAACTCCGCGGCCGAAATATAGCAATCGGGATTCATCCGCACGGTGCATTTTTGTGCAACGAACGGGGTATTCCCGAGTTTTTTCAATCGTTCCGCGTACAATTCCGCCTGCTGCGGCTTGCTTGCCGTCTTCACAACAGCACCCGACATTGAAACAGCATGTTCTCCATCGGCAATGTTCAGCTGTGCCGCGCTTCCGACGGATAGTGTAAGCGTCATGTCAACCTCGCGCCTGCGATTCTCTCCCTGTATGCTTTGTCTGGCGGCAGCCAAGGCAGCTTTATCCGGTTTGCTGTTTCCGACTCGATCCGTTTTAACCGAGTCGCGGTACAGATGCGATGTGTTAAAGTCGCCTCTGTTAAAAAAAGCAAAGAGTTCCTGCTTCAGCCTTGCGATTGTTGATGCATCGGCCCCGTCAAGTGCCGCACGATAACAGCGCGTTACCGCTGCAACATATTCAGGCTTTTTCATCCTGCCTTCAATTTTGACACATGCCACGCCCGCTCTTTGCAATGCATTCAGGTGCTCAATCATGCATATATCGTTCGGTGACAAGCAAAAATCTTTATCGGACGGTCGACCGAAAATGCTTGCGTTCTTTCGACAAGGCTGAGCGCATGTGCCTCTGTTGCCGCTGCGCTCACCGGACATCGAGGAATACAGACAGCTTCCGGAAAAGCTCATGCACAGTGCACCGTGCGCAAAAGTCTCAAGTTCAATATCGCAGTTATTCGAAAGGTATTTTATCTGAGCAAGGCTTGTTTCGCGTGCAAGCACCGCACGGGTCAGCCCTATGCGTTTGCAGTATTGAAGCCCGCCTAAGTCATGAATACCCATTTGAGTGCTTGCGTGAAGCGTAAGCTCCGGCAGATTACGGCGAATGAGCCCGGCAAGCCCCAGATCCTGCACAAGCACGGCATCAACTCCGATTCGATAAAGCTGCTCTGCAAAAACAAGTGCATCACAAAGCTCACGATCGAATACGAGCGTATTTAATGTAATATAAGCACGCACTCCGCGTTCGTGACAGTAATCGACGGCGGAAATAATCCCGTCACCTTCAAAATTGTCTGCAAAACGTCGTGCATTAAAGCTGCCGCCGCCAAAATAGACTGCATCAGCTCCGTTTTGTACTGCCGCAGTCAGTGCTTCCCTGCTGCCGGCGGGTGAAAGCAATTCCATCTTTACTAAAACAATCCTTTTACAGCCGCATGTTATTCAGTATTAGCGGCACATCAATCAATTAATGCAAAAACGTCCGCTGTCTCAGCCGCCGACAAGCGTGCCGGATTCCGCTGCTGTTTCGGCAGTGTTTTCAATTGTGCTGCCTGTGCTGCTGTGAGCAGGTGCTGTGGGCAGATTTCTTTCTGCATTTGTCATCTGCTGCCCATGCCATCCTTGCGGCGGGCGTATTAATACGCGGCATATTGCGCAGCTGAGAAATCTTTGCATCCAGAGCCTCGTAGTTTTCCTTGGCTCTTGCAAGCTCATCCTCTAATTCAAGCATTGCAAGCAATGTGCAGCGCGTTGCGCTCATTTGAGGATAACGCTTTTTATAGCTTTCAATCCGTGAGTTGATTCTCTTTTCAAGTTGTTTGACGTAATCAACGTCATCATCAGTTACTATCCGAAAACTCTGTCCCGAAAGGCAGAGGTTTATGTGATTCTTATCCATACCAATTCTCCTACCGATAGAGTTAGTCAAGATAGATTATACAGCATATTTGCCCGATTTGCAAGGACAAGAGTTCGATAGTTTTAATCCCGTCTTTATGATATTTTCAGCATTTGTAATGCATTATCATGTCGATATAGAATAATATTTTCATATTCATACAACCACCTGTTCACGTTGTACATAAATCCAACATTGACAGATACATCGGATTGCTGCAGCGTTCACGGTTTGATGTTTTAATATTTTTAACATTTATTGCTTATTTTTCACATTCTTCGTTGCACCGGCCACAGCCGACCGCACAACATTCAATTAAGAAAGCACGAACCGGATAAACAAATAATCTGTATATCAGTTTCCGAGAGCAATATAGAATCTTCTGTCCGTTATACGCTCCGGGAGTACTGACAGCGGCGTTACCCAAAGATTATGGTTGCAGGAATAAACCCGTTTCGGTTTCTTTGCTTAGATTGCCTTCGGCACTGCTCCCGCCATGATTTCCTGTTGCTTTGCGTCGCG
>OJMG01002947.1_pt1 | contig 13670 bp, 11 predicted proteins | sample 1597141 | NCBI WGS metagenome assembly OJMG01 (sample SAMEA2452119, study PRJEB22498) | human gut metagenome | biome: human feces; feature: human gut; material: feces | place: Australia | collected 2012 | reverse complement strand
GGATTGCGTACAACGCCGGAGCTGAGGAAAAGCCCTTCTATATAGTTGCGCCGGTAGAATTCGATGGTGAGGTCTACCAGTTCGCTTACCGAAAGTGTGGCACGGGGAATGTCATTGCTTCTTCTATTGATACAATAGGCACAGTCATATATGCAATAATTGGTCAGCATAATTTTCAGCAAGGATATGCAACGACCGTCCTCGGCGAAGCTGTGGCATATTCCCCAGCCGCCTACGGTGTTTCCCAATGTGCCTGATTGGTTACGGCGCACAGTCCCACTACTGGAGCAGGAAACATCATATTTGGCAGATTCTGCTAGTACTTTCAATTTGGCAAGGACATTCTCATTCATTTAATCAGAATATTTCTGCCAAAAATACAGATAGTCTTTGGAATGGGCAAACGGTTTGGCATTTTCTCCGTTAATTTTTAACTTCTTTGTTGGATTATGCTGTTCCTTTTTTCTAATTACAATATAAGCCCGCTTGCTTTAAGCAGGTGTGTATTGGTGGTGACTATAATTCTTTTAACTTCTTTGTGGAGAATATATGGGGTATTGGAACGGGGATGAACTCTGTATGAATTCCATCGCTTTTTTTATGTTAAGATGCTACTTAAACATTAGTTTATGTAATATAAATTAAGGCGGTTTGCAAATTATTTATTAATTTCGCACTTCATTTTTAATGTTTAATATAAAAAATATTTATGGAGTGGTTTAAGAAAAAAATGAGAGTCTTTCTTTTTGTCTGTTTGTTATTCCCTTTTTATAGTTATGCGGCAAAGATTTCTTTGTCTATAAGTGGTAAAATAGAAGATCATTCAGCAATGCTTTATTTTCCTGACGGGAGAGAACTTCCTATTTCAATAGATGCTTCAGGAAAGGGAGAATTGGTAGTCGATGTTACGGAGCCTGTTTATGTGGCATTAGGTTATCATTATATAAGTCGTACTTTGTTGCTTACACCTGATACAGATATACAAATTTCTTTTGAAAATAAAAAATTTGGAGAACGTGTAGCCATTACAGGCACAGGTTCACAAGTAAATATCTATTTGAATAACGGACGTTTGAAAGCAGCAAAAATTGATGATATGGCATTAGGAGAAAAAGCGTTCTTTTTGAAAATGGATAGTATTTTGAATGTAAATCTGCAAGAGTTGGATCATGCCGGATTATCAGAGGAAATTAATGAAATGGAGAAAATACGTTTGAAATATTTTACTTGTGCTACATTGCCTTCTTATCCTTATTTCCATATGCGTATAGCTAAGGATTCTACTTATGAAGCTTCTTTAGAATATTGGAGTAAGTTACAGGAGTTGATGGTTATGGATGCTTCTTTGTTGCGATATGACGAATTCCGTTCATTTTTGGTTGAGGCGGTAAGCAGAGTGGCAAGAAAACAATACCCGGAATCAAAGTCTTTGGATGCGGTAGTCCGATATGTGGAATCGGAAGTGAAGGAGCCTGGTATTGCAGAGTTCTTAATAAATAAGAATGTATATGCTTATGTAGAGAGATATGGACTTGATTCTGCTGATGCTTATTGTGCTGTGTTCGATCGGTATGTAAAATCACCGCTATTGGTGAAGAATTTTGAGACATTGTGCAATCGTTGGCGCAAATTGTCGGTAGGAGCTCTTTCTCCAAATTTTAACTGTACGGATTTGTCTGGTAAAAAAGTTTCTCTTTCTGATTTTAAGGGAAAGTATGTATATATAGATATTTGGGCTACTTGGTGTGGTCCTTGCCAACGTGAAATTCCACATTTGCAAAAGTTAGAAGAAAAATACCATGGAAAAGATATTTATTTTGTTAGTATCTCATGTGATAATAACAAAAAAGCATGGGAAAATAGAGTGAGGGCTGGTTTAAAGGGTATTCAGTTGCATTTTGTAAATGGAGATACATTTATGAATGACTACATGATAAAGGGGATTCCCCGTTTTATTCTTTTAGATAAGGAAGGAAAAATTATATCGGTGGATATGAGTCGTCCTTCTGATCCCAAAACAATAGCTAAATTAGATGAATTACTTAACTGACTTTTATATTGATAAATTTTTTTAATTTTATGAGTGAAGAATCAGTAAACTCAAGAAGGTGCAAAGGGGGAAATCTGTTTTTTTCAAGAATTCTTTTTTGTATTTGTTTGTGTGGACCGGTAGCTTATGCGTTGGCAGAGGAAAGTACTGTCGTTTCAGAAATACGGCAGAATGAAAAAAAATCTATTTCGGGAGTGGTTACAGATACTAATGATGAACCGTTGATTGGAGCGACTGTATTGGTAAAAGGAACTCAGAATGGTACCGTAACAGATGTGGATGGACGTTTCCATCTGAAGGTAAACAGTGGGGAAACACTTGTGGTTTCATATATTGGTATGAAATCAAAAGAAGTGGCGGTTGTGGATGGAAAGAAAGAGCTTTTTATTCGGTTGGATGCGGACACTGAAATGTTGGATGAAGTGTTGGTTACTGGATATCAGACTTTGTCGAAAGAACGTTCTACGGGTGCGTTTTCTAAAGTTTCTACTGAAAAGTTAGAGTTGAAACGTATGGATAACTTGTCTTCTATGCTTGAGGGACAAGTGGCTGGATATGTGAATGGACAGATTCGTGGTGTCACAACCATGAATGCTGTCGCGAATCCGATGGTCGTGATTGATGGATTTCCTGTAGAAAATACAACATTAGACAGAATAGGGCAGACAACTGAAAATATGCCTGATTTAAATCCGGAAGATATTGAAAGCGTAACAGTGCTGAAAGATGCTGCTGCTGCTTCTATCTACGGTGCGCGAGCTGCTAATGGCGTGATTGTGATTACTACGAAAAAGGCTAAAGAAGGTAAAGCGGAAGTAAGTTTTTCTTCTACCTTTACAGTGCACCCTTATTCTTATTATAAAAAAAATCGGACTAATGCGGCTGATGTTATTGCTATGGAACGTGAATGGGCGACTATGGCATTGAGTACGCCTGAGGCTGCGGAGATGCAGGCTGCCGATTTGCGTGAAAACGGACCATATCCTAGTTTGGGAGTTAATACTTTGTTAGATATGTACACTGGGAAAATCAGTATGGCTGAGGGAGATAAAATTCTGAATCAGTTGGCTTCCTACGGTTATCAATATTATGATCAGGCAGAAAAATATGGTAAGCGTAACCCTTTTTACCAGCAGTATAATTTGAGGGTAGGTAAAACAACAGAGCGTAATTCTTTTAATTTCTCTACTACTTATTGGGATAATGATTATGAGGATATAAATCATAGTGATTGGAAATTAGGTATCAATATTACTAATTCATTACAGCTAACCAATTGGTTGCATTTTGATACAGGCGTTTATCTGAAATATGGCAAAGAGAAGAACCAGTCATATGATTTGTTTGATCCGGGCTTTTCTGTCATGCCTTATGATCCGTTGGTCAATGCAGATGGAAGTTATTTTGTGGCACCTTCACAAAGTGACAAGTCACGTCGTGATTTAGTGGATCAATATGGGCTGTATTCAGAAGATCTCGTGCCGATGGATGAGTTGAATTATGCTCTTAATACAACCAAAACTTTTGAAACCCGCGCTTATGCTAAGTTGAAGTTTGATTTGACTTCTTGGTTGAATTACAATGTGATGTTCCAATATGAAACAAGTGATTCGGATTATGAATCATTGGGTGAGAAAGAGTCAAATTTTATGCGTAAGCGTATTAATGATTTTACCAGCAAATCACCGAATGGCAGTTCTTTGGTATATAATCTGCCGAATGGAGATTCGTTTCATACGTTGAAGAACAGCAAACATAGTTATAACTTCCGTCAACAGTTGAGTCTTGATAAAACATTTGATGAAAAGCATAATTTAGTATGGATATTAGGACAGGAAGTGCGCCATTCATTGATTAATTTTGATGAAAATACGGTATACGGATATGATCCGGAGCTTAAAACATGGCAAAATTATAATATGAAAGATTTGGCTTATTTTTCGGGCTTGTTAGGATCTGCTCAGTTAGATCAGAATAGTATTGCTTCGTCTCGTGAATTGCTTAATCGTTTTGTTTCCTTCTATTCGAATGCATCGTATACGTATGATGATAAATATGTACTTTCTGGAAGTATTCGTTGGGATCGTTCGAACTTGTGGGGAACTAATTCGAAATACCAGAATAAACCTTTATGGTCAGTCGGGGGAAGTTGGAATATCTATAAAGAGAAATTCTTTCAAGCGGATTTTGTAGACATGTTGAAATTACGCGCTTCATACGGTATTGGTGGTAATATTGGGCGTAATACAGCTCCCTATCTGATAGCTTCCTATTATGATTCCAGCCTTGTGGATGGTATGGCAGGGTCTGTGAATACTCCTCCCAATAAGGATATCCGTTGGGAAAAGACAACGACTGTGAATGTAGGTGTAGATTTTGCTTTGTTCCGTCATCGTCTGTCGGGAACAATAGAGTATTATAATAAATATAGTGTTGATCTACTTGCTGCTATAAATGGTAGTCCTACACAAGGGTTTGGCTATACAACGTTGATGACGAATAATGGAAAAATGGTAAACCGGGGAGTGGAAATCACTTTGAGCGGAGAGATTATCCGTCAGAAGGACTTTAGTTGGAACGCTTCATTGTTATATGCATTTAATCGTAATAAAGTAAAACACATCAGTGTGCAACCAAGTTTGTGGGATAGCCGTATAAGTATGCCTACCAGTTATCCTATGGTTGGAAAACCATTATATGGTATTTATGCGTATAAGTGGGCTGGATTGAATGAGAATGGTGATCCACAGGTATATGATGCGGAAAATAATGTCACTTCAGGTCCTGCACGTGATTATCATGCATTGGTTTATTGTGGTACGACTGTTCCTATACATAATGCTTCGTTAACCAATGTATTACGTTATAAAGGTTTTGAATTTTCAGCAATGCTGATATTGGATGCAGGTCACAAGTTGCGGTCAAGCAATATTCCAAGCATTAATATGTCGAACGGACGTATTACATCTACTGCTAAGGGTATAGTGGACCGTTGGACTCAGCCTGGGGATGTAACGGACGTACCACGTCTGCTTTTCTCTAATGATACGGAGAATTTTAATACACACCGTACGGAATTATATCGTTATTCGGATTTGTTTGTGTATGATGCATCAAATATTCGTTTGAGTAATATTTCATTGGCGTACAGAGTTCCGGCCCATTGGTGCAAGAAAATTTCTCTTTCCGGCGCTCGTCTTCAGTTCAATGTAGAGAATGTAGCAACATTTGCTTTTGATAGTAAAGCGAATTACGATTTAGGCGGTAAAGTGAAACCGAATTATGTATGGGGATTGTATTTGAATTTTTAAAGGATGAATAATATGAAAAAACAAATGATAAAGATAAGCAGTCTGCTTTTTGTTATGGTGGCTATGATGCTTTCCGCTTGTGATGATTATTTGGATGATGTGCCGAAAGGGCAGAAGATTCCGAAGACATGGGAAGACTATAATGCTTTTATCCGAAATAATTTTTCCTACCATTTTCTTGATCCCGATCAGCTTGCGGTATTAGCAGGAGATATATTTAAACTTCCTTCTGCCGTAACTAGTCCGTCGTTAACACGTGCCAATTATTACGCAGATGAATCTGTAAATCGAATAGACTTAATGACAGGCAATGATAAGAACCCTTATTTTAATGCTTATGAGGGACTTTTTGCGTGGAATCTAATCGTAGAGGATGTACCGGATGCGACAGAATGTACGGAGGTTCAGCGCCGTCAGTTAATAGCTCAGGGACGTGTTCTTAGAGCCATGCATTATTTTTATTTGGCTAATTTTTATGCTGACCAGTATGATGAGGCTACTAAGGATAAACTGTCAGTTCCTTTGATAACTTCGGCTTCTGTGGAGGCTCCGTCGCCGCAGGTAACTTTGCAAACAATCTATGAGTTTATGCTTGATGATTTGAATAAGGCGGTTGAAGATCTGCCTGTACATAGTGAGTCGATTCTTCATCCTAATCGGGCACTTGGATATGGTATGTTGGCTCGAGTGTATTTGTCTATGGGGGATTATGACAATGCTTTGAAGAACGCTTCATTGGCATTGGAGCAAAATGACCAGCTTTTTAACTGGATAGATCTTTATGAGGCGGATAAGGAGCGCTATGATGATCCCAAGAATTATACATCAGGGGTAGCCGGTAATCCTGAAACAGATAATGTAGAGAATTATATTTATTGTTATGGATCTTCCACTTCAGGCTGGACTGGTTTGAATAACACAAGCTACGCTATTTCTCCTGAACGGGCGGCTCGTTTTGAAAAGGGGGATACTCGTCTGCTGACCCATTGGAAATCCAGAGTGTCATCTTCCGGTATTCCTTATTATGCGGGTATCTATGCTTTGGAAATGAATAAAGGAGGTATGCGTTCACCTGAAATGTATTATATAAAGGCCGAATGTTTGGCTCGTAAAGGGGGAGAAGCTAATATTAGAGAAGCAATGGAACTGGTGAATAAGGTGAGAAAAACACGTATTCTTCCTGAGTTTTATCAAGATTGGACTGCTGCAACAACGAAAGAAGCAGTGGAAAAAATAATAAGAGATAAAGAGAGTGAATATATCCAGACTCAGGTTATATATTGTGATTATAGACGTTTGAATAAGGACCCGGAGTATGCCCGTACTTTTCCACGTACTATTGAAGGAAAAGAGTATATTCTAAAGTCTGATTCGCATTTATGGATTATGCCTTTTCCGCGTGAAGCCGTATCTAATCCTGGAAATGGAACGATTACACAGAATGTGGAAAAGTAATAAAGCGATAATTTTGCGATAGAATTTATATTATCGATAGGAGTATTCTGAAAAGATTAAGAAATATCCGGATATCCTATAGAGAGAAACAAAAAGGGCGGAACAAAAAATCCGCCCTTTTCTCGTTTTATTATTTTTCAAATTGGATTAGTGGCAATGTCCGCATCCACAGTTGTTTTCATCACTACAACCATCACCGCATCCACCTCCGCAGTCACCACAACCACAGCCGCATCCTTCTCCACTCATCATTTTTACCATTTCCTGAATTTCTTCATTAGTGGCTGTGCGGGATTCTACTACTTCACCTTCAAAAGTGAGATCTTTACCTGCATGAGGATGGTTTAAATCTACAGTAACAGTGTCATTGGTTACTTCGCTTACGGTAGCGTAGAAGTGATGGCCTTCATTGTCCTGTAAGGGAATGACAGCCCCCGGGAAGATACGTTCTTCATCAAAAACACCATCAATGGTGAACATATCTTTAGATACAGTGCGCACACCTTCGGGCATATATTCTCCGTAGGCTTCTGCGGTAGGAATGACAAATTCAAATTTATCACCCTTCTTCAAGGCTGTTATTTCTGTTTCAAAGCGTTCCAGTGTGGTTCCTAAGCCGGATATGAACTGGAAAGGATGTTCTACAGTTGCTTCTTCTACCAATGTTTTCTGGCCGTCTTGCATTACATAAAGTTTGTATGCTACGGTGATGTACTTATTTTCCATGTTTTCTTATTATAATAATGTAATATAAACTACTTACGTAAGTTTTCCGTTGGCAAAGATACGAATTAATTCCCCTTAATCCTTTGTTATTACGTTTATATTACATAAATTTGTTATTATGATACTATAAATGCATTTTCGGTGGCGTTTAATCCTTGATATAAATCAATTAACTGCTCGTTTTGATAGATGTTTGCTTTAATTAACAGATATATGACAACATGTTATAAAGCATGTTGTTATATTTGCAACGTAAAGAGAATGAGATAACGAGATTGTTTTTAAAAGGTATTATTTAGTTCTTAGGTACTAGGTACTAAGTAAATTGTTTTTAGGTTTAACAAATTAAAATTTTAGGTATTATGAAACGTTTAGTATTGTTGGTTGTAGTGGCATTAGGAATGTCAGCTACAAGTTTTGCAGGAGAAAAAGTAGAAGGTAAAGATTGGAAGGTAGATGTTAACGTCGCAAAGTTGAGCAAATATTTGAATCTGGATGCACGTCAGATGGAGGAGGTTGCTAATATTTCTGATTATTTTGCTGACAAAGTGCAAAGCGCAAGCTACGCAAAAGAAGCTAAACAAGGTAAAAAATTGCGTGAAGCCGTATATGGAAACTTCAAACTGATGAAACGTACATTGACAAATGAGCAGTACAAGAAGTATGTGCAGTTGTTGAATGTCACATTGAAAAACAAAGGGTTGGATTCCTATATGGAAGATGTGGCGAGTAAGTAAATTTATAAAATGAAATAAATGAATAGAAAAGAGAGTGCATTGGTTTGTATTCTCTTTTTTATTTATCCGTCGGAAGATATAGTGTATATTTGTGATAAAATGATTGTTTAAAGCCCGATTTAGTTACGAATGATAATTTATAAGAAAAAAAATCTTCATTTTATTTGTTTGTTACAAAAAACGCTTTACCTTTGCAGTCGTTAAAGAAACAAAGAAAACAGATATATGAATATTACTACTCTAAATAACCTGGCAGTCCTGCATATTATTCGCGTCGTGGTGGTCACACTGGGAGCGTGAGAAAGGTTGTGTATGTGTAGTTGTACATATAAAGAAATAATTGAAAGCCTTTCTCACATGGTGAGGAAGGCTTTTTCAATAAGTATAGGACGTTATAGATTTAGAATAAGATGAAGAATCAGTTACGCAGTTCGTTTAGCACACAGGGTCGCCGTATGGCAGGAGCGAGAGCTTTATGGGTAGCTAACGGCATGAAAAAAGAAATGATGGGCAAGCCCATTATAGCCATAGTAAATTCGTTTACACAGTTTGTTCCGGGACATACCCATCTGCATGAAATAGGTCAGCAAGTGAAAGCCGAGATCGAAAAACTGGGATGTTTTGCAGCAGAGTTCAATACAATTGCCATTGATGACGGAATAGCTATGGGACACGATGGTATGCTATATTCACTGCCCAGTCGTGATATCATTGCCGACAGCGTGGAATATATGGTGAATGCTCATAAGGCGGATGCAATGGTGTGTATCAGTAATTGTGACAAAATCACTCCGGGTATGCTGATGGCTGCCATGCGGCTGAACATACCGACTGTTTTTGTATCGGGTGGTCCTATGGAGGCAGGAGAATGGAATAACCAGCATCTTGATTTGATAGACGCCATGATTAAATCTGCTGATGCATCGGTCAGCGATGAGGATGTGGCTCAAATAGAAGATAATGCGTGTCCCGGCTGTGGCTGCTGTTCAGGTATGTTTACGGCTAATTCCATGAATTGTCTTAATGAGGCTATTGGTCTGGGACTTCCGGGTAATGGCACTATTTTGGCAACTCATGCCAACCGTACTCAGTTGTTTAAAGATGCGGCTGCTCTGATAGTGAAGAATGCTTATAAATACTATGAGGAAGGAGATGACAGCGTGTTGCCACGCAGCATTGCTACTCGTGATGCTTTTCTGAATGCCATGACATTGGATATTGCAATGGGTGGTTCCACCAATACTGTGCTCCATCTTTTAGCTATCGCCCACGAGGCGGAAGTAGATTTCAAGATGGATGATATTGATATGCTTTCACGCCATGTGCCTTGTTTGTGTAAAGTAGCTCCGAACACACAGAAATATCATATCCAGGATGTGAACCGTGCCGGCGGTATCCTTAATATATTGGGAGAATTATCCAAGGGTGGTTTGCTGAAAACCGATGTGAAACGAGTGGACGGTCTGACATTGGCGGAAGCTGTCGAAAAATATAATATATGTAAGAAGGAAGTGGATACTGAAGCAAAACGTATCTATTCAAGTGCTCCGGGAAACAAATTCAATATAAAGCTGGGTTCTCAGAATGCTGTTTATAAAGAACTGGATACAGATCGTGCCAATGGTTGTATCCGTGATTTGCAACATGCTTATAGTAAGGACGGAGGTTTGGCTGTTTTGAAAGGGAACATTGCACAGGATGGTTGCGTAGTGAAAACAGCCGGAGTGGATGAAAGTATTTGGAAATTCTCGGGACCTGCCAAGGTGTTCGATTCGCAGGATGCTGCTTGTGAAGGTATTCTAGGAGGAAAGGTAGTCAGCGGAGATGTTGTTGTTATCACTCATGAAGGTCCGAAAGGTGGTCCCGGTATGCAGGAAATGCTTTATCCTACTTCTTATATCAAATCCAAGCATTTAGGAAAAGAATGTGCTCTGATTACCGACGGACGTTTTAGTGGAGGAACCTCGGGATTAAGCATCGGGCATATTTCTCCCGAAGCTGCAGCGGGTGGTAATATCGGAAAAATAGTGGATGGTGATATAATTGAAATCGATATTCCGAACCGCAGTATCAATGTGAAACTGAGCGACGAAGAATTGGCCGCCCGACCGATGGCACCGGTGACCCGCGACCGTAAAGTTCCTAAAAGCTTGAAGGCATACGCTAGTATGGTAAGTTCTGCAGATAAAGGAGGAGTGAGAATCATTGACTAAATTAGAAATTAAAAATTGAGAATAAAAAACAGTTTCGTTGTCATCGGCCAGTTGTCCGGCATCGTATTTTTTTGAATCTCAATTCTCAACTAAACAATTATGGCAAAAGAAAAGATAACAGGAGCAGAGGCGATGATGCGTTCTTTGGAGTATCAAGGAGTAAAAACTCTTTTCGGATATCCCGGAGGTTCTATCATGCCTACTTTTGATGCTTTATATCATCATAAAGATACATTGAACCATATATTGGTCCGTCATGAACAGGGAGCTGCCCATGCAGCACAGGGATTTGCCCGCGTATCCGGGGAGGTTGGTGTCTGTTTGGTGACTAGCGGACCCGGTGCGACAAATACCATCACCGGCATTGCCGATGCTATGATTGACAGCACGCCTATTGTGGTGATTGCCGGACAGGTAGGAGCTTCTTTTTTGGGTACGGATGCTTTTCAGGAAGTAGATCTGGTGGGTATCACTCAGCCTATTACCAAATGGAGTTACCAAATTCGCCGTGCGGAAGATGTACCGGCAGTGGGCTATAATGGCTATAATAAAGAATTATCATTGCAGCGAAAGAATTGTACGCTAACGATTTTGGCAAAATATTGACCTTGCGGCAAATGTGAAAGAACCCCTTTGGAGTATGAAATTTTCTGTCTGCGCAGAAAGGGAAATGAGATCAATTAACCTATGTCCGAAGGGTATTTTGCAAATCCACAACAGCGGATTTCTTTTATTAAAAGGCTCTGCTCCAACATACAGTTGATAACGGAGCACTTGTCTAATATTCATGATTTCTCATAGGTTCCTTCCTAACATACGATTGAAAGTCATTACCAATTTTGTAAATCTATAACAATACAAAATGTCCACCGTAATTCTAAAAGGTGGACATTTATATTTCATTTTTATGTATGCTTCTTATAAGATCTACAAACACAACTATTGTTATCACCATGCATATCGTCGTACCACAATATATAAAATACAGCATCTATGATATAACCATAAATACGATGTGTTCCCATTACTCTTAACGAATATAAAGAGTACCACTCTATATGTTGCTCTTCAAGTCTATTTTTCGCACATGTATTTAATGAAGAAACCTGAATTAAATGATTATTCTTTTTGTCATTGACAAGTATTTCTTGCCAGCTTTTACTTTCTAAATTTTTTAAATATGGAAAAATAATTTCCCAAAAATAGTTACCAGTGTGCTCTTGATTAAATGCCCACGATACATCATCACAACGGTTAAATCTCCAAGAAGGATTCATTTTGTAAAACGAATCGGGATTATTTGTTCTAACAACTGAACGTTCAATAGGCTTTTTGCTTTGTTTTACTTCTTTTTTAGAGCCCACCATAGTACATAGCCATACTTTCTTTTGTGATGATTGTATCGCCTATATCCCCGTTGGCGACGTCTCCTCGTGCTATTTTCCAAGGTTCTTCCATATGGGTTAATCTACTTAACCATTGTGCGTCATGGGGAGAATAATATTCCAACACTTTGTCAATTGTATCTTTTTGATTATCAGATAAATTGCTGCTTGAGCCCAATTCGTCTTCTGACGAAACAGCATACATACCTTTTGTGTGAAAAAACAATTCCCTGCATACTGGTCCATTCGCCCATGCTTCAAACTCTTCGTCAAATAAAGGTGTATCATCCCAGACTAGTGACCATGCTTGACAATAATAACATAGTTTTTGTAATTTCATAGTAGAAAGAGTTCCTAATTTTTCGAGAATGTATTTAGCAACATCAAAAACATTAGCCATGTGGCCCACCTTCCCTTTCTATTTATATTATAATACAGCTTTAATTAAAATGTGTTTCTTTAATGTAACATTTTGCAACATGTATGTAACATCTTATGTTAAATGTAGAATTAACAGGCCACCTAAGTATGAGCAGCCCCTTAATTCCACATGTTGACACACATTCTATTTTATGTTTGCCTATTTCACGCGCCAAAGCGGGAGACAAGGAGGAAATCAAAGTGCTCGAAACGATTTTTGACTTGCCCGTCTCAGTAGTAATGCCAATGCATAGGCAATGAAATCCAATGCAACTCCTCGTTGCAAAGTGAAGGTGCCTTGAATAAAAATGATTTCGCATCGATCTTATGCTACGGTCCACAAGTAGCCGATTAAAAGATTTATTTGTGGTCAAATTGATTCTGATCGCAAGGAATCAAGCCGTAGTTATTGCAACAAGGTTCTTGGAAAAAATAGAGGGTTAAAGGTTGTCGAAGTGATGTGATTCGATAACCTTTTTCCTTTCTATATAAGGATGCCGTTTCGAGTGCGCGCCGAACCTCAAGCAAAAAAGCCCCGAACGCATACTGCATATCATACTGTATATCGGGGTTCTCGGCTGCGAGAGAGCGGAAAAAGGTGCGTAAAGAGGGGGTAAAACGAAGTTTCGGTGTGTAGACACCCGTCTGACCGAGAGATTAACAAGCGCGATTTCACGCTTATTTTTTTGCAAAATTTCTTGCACAGTCGCGATTTTCAAAATGAATTGTGCCTGTTTCTTGACACGGAGGCTGTAAACCATTATAATATACATATACCCCTAATGGTATGGAGGTTGTGTGTATGAAACAATGTATGGATGCAGAAAATCTTCACCGCAGATTAAAGAAAATTATCGGTCAGATTCAAGCAATCGATCGAATGATTGACGAGGATGTGCCGTGTGAGGATATCCTTTCCCAGTTGAACGCCGCAAAATCTGCACTTCATGGCTGCGGAAAGGTAGTCTTGGAAGGGCATATCAAGCATTGCGTCCGTGACGGTATCGAACATGGGGACGCAGATAAAACCATCGAGCAGTTTACAAAAGCTGTCGAACGCTTTTCAAATATGGGCTGATTAGGAGAGAGCAGCTGTTTGGGGCTGCTCTCTTTTTTTCTGCACCTCTTGACAAACGCATACCCCCACGGGTATAATATACATATACCCCTATGGGTATGGAGAGAGGTGCATTATGAGGATTATTGAAAAACTGGAGTCCTTCCTTGAAATTGGCGGAACGAAGAAAGACATCCCTTGTCTGGTGCTGTCAGGCATTGCCTTGATTATCAGCATCTTCCATTTGGTGCCGCTGCCCTTTGATGCAGCTTGGGTCGCCATCATCCTTTGCGGTCTGCCTATTGTGTTGGAGGCC
>OJMG01002941.1_pt1 | contig 13695 bp, 10 predicted proteins | sample 1597141 | NCBI WGS metagenome assembly OJMG01 (sample SAMEA2452119, study PRJEB22498) | human gut metagenome | biome: human feces; feature: human gut; material: feces | place: Australia | collected 2012 | reverse complement strand
AGTGGATGCTTGCTTGGCATTGTTGGAATTGCGCCTGGTCGGAGGAGCAGTCGGGATCATGGTCGTATTTCGTGTGTGCAGGCCGTTGAACTGGCTGAGAGGCATTCTCTGTGTCTGCGTGATCGCAGTTTTTTCGGTGGGTGTGCTACTGTTCCCGGGATTTCTTGGAATCCACAGCATCTTCTGCTGGCAGATGGTACTGGCGATCCCGCTTGTGTGCATGGTCATTCTTCTGTATCATGAGCTGATACGTCTGATCCTGTGCTGTTACCGGATCCGAGATCGCATACACGAAAAACTGGAGATTTTATTTCCGAAGAGAAAAAAGAAAAGAAGCCGGTAAGGAAAGGAATTATAAATGAAAAAGAAAATAGCAGTGATAGGCGGAGGGGCGGCAGGCATGTTTGCAGCACTGAATGCGGCAGAACGCGGGTGCGAAGTCCATCTGTTTGAAAAAAATGAAAAACTGGGCAAAAAGATCTATATTACAGGAAAAGGCAGATGTAATCTGACCAACGCCTGTGATACGGAAGAACTGTTTCAGGCAGTTGTCAGCAATCCGAAATTCCTGTATAGTGCTTTCTATGGCTACACGAATCATGATGTGATCGATTTCTTTGAGAAAGCCGGTACAAAGACCAAAACAGAACGCGGGGACCGTGTTTTTCCGGTATCAGATCATTCTGCGGATGTCATTGATGCACTTCGCAGGAAAATGCGGGAATATAAAGTGCAGGTGCACTTAAATACTAAAGTTTCCAAGGTGGAAGCCAAAGATGGAAAAGTAACCGGTGTTCTGTCAGATGGAGAAAAGAAACTTTTTCCGGCAGATGCCGTACTTGTGGCAACCGGAGGGATTTCTTATAAAACGACAGGTTCTACCGGAGACGGTTACCGTTTCGCAGAAGAACTCGGACATAAAGTGACGGAATTATATCCATCGCTGGTTCCGTTTAATACAAAAGAAGCGTGGGCGAAAAGCCTTCAGGGTCTTTCGCTAAAAAATGTGGATGTCAAAGTGATGGACGGTAAAAAGAAACTCTATGATGGTTTTGGTGAGATGATGTTCACCCACTTTGGCGTGACTGGTCCTCTGATCTTAAGTGCCAGCAGTTACACTGCGAAAACGGCACGAAAAAAAGAACTTTCTATGTTTATCGACCTGAAGCCGGCATTGTCAAAAGAACAACTGGATCACCGAATCCTGCGTGACTTTGAGGAAGCAAAAAACAGACAGTTTAAAAACGCACTGGGCGGACTTTTCCCGGCAAAACTGACTCCGGTCATGATCGAGTTGTCCGGCATCAATCCGGAGAAAAAGGTAAATGAGGTATCAAGAGAAGAACGCCTCGGATTTGTGGAGCTGATCAAAAATTTGCCATTGACCGTAACAGGGCTTCGCGATTATAATGAAGCTATTATCACAAAAGGTGGTGTCAGTGTAAAAGAAGTCAATCCGTCCACGATGGAGTCCAAACTGGTGCAGGGACTGTATTTTGCAGGTGAGGTACTGGATCTGGATGCTGTGACCGGAGGATTCAATCTGCAGATCGCCTGGTCCACTGCCTATGCGGCAGCACTGGCGATGAGCGAAGCATAGATACCATGCAGGAGGAAAATATGAGTTTTAATATTGCAATTGACGGACCGGCAGGAGCCGGAAAAAGCACGATCGCAAAACGTGTGTCAAAAGAGCTTGGATTTATTTATGTCGATACCGGGGCAATGTATCGTGCGATCGCAGTTTATATGATGCAGAATCAGATCGATATCCACGACGATGCGGCAGTGCAGAAAGCTTGCAGCAAGATTTCCATATCGATCGCCTACAGTGATGACGGCGAACAGCAGGTGATCTTAAACGGGGAGAACGTGACCGGACTGATCCGCACAGAAGAAGTGAGCAAGATGGCATCCGTGACTTCCGCAAACCCGGCCGTGCGAGCCACACTGCTTGACCTGCAAAGAGATCTGGCGGCAAAAGAAGATGTCCTGATGGACGGAAGAGACATCGGCACCAATATCCTGCCACATGCACAGCTGAAAATTTATCTGACCGCAAGCGTGGAAACGCGTGCAAAGAGACGTTTCCTGGAACAGCAGGAAAAGGGAGATACGCACACACTGGAAGAGATCGAAGAGGAGATCCGGGATCGCGATCAGCGTGACATGTCAAGAGAGATCGCACCGCTTCGCCAGGCAGAGGATGCCATTCTGGTAGATTCTTCGGATCTGTCGATCGATGAGGTGGTTGAGCGTATTAAAGAATGTTACAGGGAAGTGAAGCAATGAAAGTGATAAAAGCACAGACTGCAGGTTTTTGTTTTGGCGTAAAACGTGCCGTTGACCAGGTCTATGATCTGGCAGCAAAAGAAAAAGAGCCGGTTTACACTTACGGGCCGATCATCCACAACGAAGAGGTAGTGCGGGATCTGGAAGAAAAAGGCGTACAGGTGCTGAATGGAAAAGAAGATCTGCTTTCGGTAAAAAAGGGAACCGTTGTGATCCGTTCCCATGGCGTTGCGGAAGAGGTTTATGATCTGATCTGCGAAAACGGACTGAATCTTGCCGATGCGACCTGTCCATTTGTAAAGAAAATACATCGCATTGTCAGGCGGGAAGGCGAAAACGGAAGAGAGATCGTGATCATCGGAAATGCCAATCATCCGGAGGTAGAAGGCATCCGAGGATGGTGTGTTTCTAAAGTGACGGTGATCGGAACAGAAGAAGAAGCAGAAGAATTTGAACCAAATTCAGACACAGGAGTCTGTGTTGTGTCTCAGACGACATTTAATTACAAGAAATTTAATAAATTAGTTGAAATTCTTTCAAAAAAGCGTTATGATATACTTGTTTTAAATACGATTTGCAATGCGACCGAAGAGCGTCAGCAGGAGGCGAGAAAAATTGCCGCCGATGTGGATGCCATGATCGTAATTGGAGGCAGACACAGTTCCAATACGCAGAAACTATTTGAAATATGTAAAGAAGAATGCAAGAATACTTACTATATACAGACACTTGAAGATTTGGATGTACATTCGATGCAGTCCATGAGTTGCGTAGGTATTACAGCAGGGGCATCAACCCCAAATAATATTATTGAGGAGGTTCACAAGGAATGTCAGAAATGAGCTTTGAACAAATGCTGGAGGAATCATTAAAAACAATTCATAATGGAGAGGTAGTCGAAGGTACGGTCATCGATGTCAAAGAAGACGAGATCATCTTAAATATTGGATACAAAGCTGACGGTATCATCACAAAAAGTGAATATACCAACGATTCAAGCGTAAATCTCCAGGATGTTGTTCATGTTAACGACAAAATGGAAGCAAAAGTCCTGAAAGTAAACGATGGTGAAGGACAGGTTCTGCTGACTTACAAACGTCTGGCAGCAGAAAAAGGAAACAAGAGACTGGAAGAAGCTTTCGAAAATCACGAAGTACTGAAAGCACCGGTTGCACAGGTACTCGATGGTGGTCTGAGCGTTGTGATCGACGAAGCAAGAGTATTTATCCCGGCAAGCCTGGTATCTGATACTTACGAAAGAAATCTTGGCAAATATGCAGGTCAGGAAATCGAGTTTGTGATCAGCGAGTTCAATCCACGCAGAAGAAGAATCATCGGCGACCGTAAACAGCTGTTGGTTGCAAAGAAAGCAGAAATGCAGAAAGAACTCTTTGCAAGAATCCACGTTGGTGATGTAGTAGAAGGCGTTATCAAAAACGTTACAGACTTCGGTGCATTCATCGACCTGGGCGGAGCAGACGGTCTGCTGCACATCTCAGAGATGTCCTGGGGACGTGTTGAAAATCCAAAGAAAGTATTCAAAGTTGGCGAAAAACTTTCTGTTCTGATCAAAGACATCAGCGGCGATAAGATTGCACTGAGCCTGAAATTCCCGGATCAGAACCCATGGCTGACAGCTGGCGAGAAATACGCAGCAGGCAACGTGGTAGAAGGTAAAGTTGCAAGAATGACTGATTTTGGTGCATTTGTTGAACTGGAGCCGGGTGTAGACGCACTGCTTCATGTATCACAGATTTCCCAGGAGCATGTTGATAAACCATCTGACGTACTGAGCGTAGGACAGGTTATCACAGCAAAAGTAGTAGATTTCAACGGCGAAGACAAAAAAATCAGCCTGAGCATGAAAGCACTGCAGAAAGAAGAAGCTGCTGCCGACACAACAGAGGCAGAAGAAGAGTAATATTGCACATCTCAAAAAGGGAGTGCTGAGTGTTCTGTAAGGTTCAGACAAAAGAGAACCTGCAGGGCAGGAAAGCCTGATTTCAAATGGAAATCAGGCTTTTTATGTATAAACATAATAAAGAGGGCGAATTCATAAACTGTTGCGTACATTCAAACCAGAAAGAATCCGAATGATAGCTTTCCTGGAAAACAGGTTTGAACAGTGCTTTTTCCTGAGGAAGAAAAAGTCCCCGGTGACGCTGGTAACAGGTTGTGGCTTTTGCAGGGATGCGTTCACGTGGATCGAGATAAGAGGCAACGTGCTTATGAATGGCACAGTCCTGCAAAGGAATATAATAATAATTTTTATAGTCAGATATGAAATACTTTAATTCGCCTTCGAAAGCATAGATCATCAGTTTGGCAGTGCCTTCCTGGAGCGTAAGATAGCACGAGGAAAGCCGGTTGGAGATCTGCTTTGGAACAGGATATTTCAGATCCAGCTCTGCGATCAGAAGCGGCTGTCCGTTCACAGAATCTTCCCAGAAAAGATTCCGGAGCGTATAATCCTGGTCTTTCAAAAACAGCGGATAGGCAAGAAGCGGCAGCAGTTTTGTCATACCTTTCAGATCGTCCAGATTATGTAGAAGCAGAAGCGAAAGAGCATCCGCATCTTTTAACTGGCAGTAGCTCTGATAGATTTTGATCAGTTCGCCGCCGTTGTAGCGGTCTTCCCGCTCAATGCCAAGGAAAGATTCCAGACTTTTCTGGTTGATGTGCGTCAGTTTCAGATATTTTTTGTATGGCCGGGTCAGGCGGTAAAGGTCAATGCTCTGCATAGATGATAAAGTATCTGACAATGTATATTTTTCTGCTTTGAAAAGAAGATAAGGGATATCAAAACCGTCACCGTTGAAATGAACGACAGCACGAAATGACCGGCAGAATGCAAGAAATGCGTTTAAAATTTCACATTCTTCTGATGGAGTTTCGGCAAACCACTGAAGGAAAGTCCAGTGCTCATCCAGAAAGCAGACCGCACCGATCAGATACAGAGAAGTGTTTCGCGGGGAAAATCCGGTTGTTTCAATGTCAAAGAAGAGAAATTCTTCTCTGGAAAAAGGAAAAGAGTCCAGATAGCGAAGATCTGGTTCAAAGTTGGAAAAAGATTGTTGTTTATATAGCATGAAAAAATTCCTTTCTTAAACTTATGTGTTCAAGAATGCCTCCGGCATTTCTGAAGTTGATTTTGAATTCTGGCATCATTATAAAAGTGTTTCAATAAAAATGCAATACAGAGATATTTAGCGATTAAAAAGACAGAAAATTCAATGCAAAATAAAAGAAAAACAGAAATCAAAAATAAAAGGAGAAAATTATGTGGGATATTCAAATTCTTGGAGTAGATTTGTATCATGTTCTTTTCTGGCTGGTCTTATACAGCTTTATGGGATGGATATGGGAAAGCTGCTATGTATCGATAAAGGAAAAGAAGCTGGTAAACCGTGGATTTGTAACAGGTCCGGTGTGTACGATCTATGGAGTGGGAGCCATGAGCGTTTATTTGGTTCTGAGGCCATTGCAGGATCATGGTTTATGGCTGTTTCTTGGCGGCATTGTTCTGGCAACCATCTTGGAGTATGTTACTTCGTGGGTAATGGAAAAGCTCTTCCACACAAGCTGGTGGGATTACAGCGAACGGCCGTTTAACCTGCATGGCAGGATCTGTCTGGGATGCTCGATCGCATGGGGATTTTTCACACTGCTGATGTTTGAGATCCTTCAGCCGTTTGCACAGTGGGTGATCGATCTGTTTGATGTAGCGACCGGACATGCGTTTATTATCTTATGCGGGATTCTGTACTGCGTGGACTTTATCGTATCGACACTTGCAGCACTGCAGCTCGGCGAAAAACTGGAAGGCCTGCAGACTGCCATGGAAGAGTTTACCGAATATCTTCAGACGACCAAAGTCTACAGTTCGACGGAAGAGGCAAGAGAACTGTTTGGAAATTATAAAAAGCATCTGCCGACGAAAAAAGAATTTCAGGAAAAGCTGGGAGAGTATCAAAGGCGCATTGCAGGCAAGATTGAAGAAAAGGGTCTTTCTGAATATGCAGAAGGCATTCGCTCTCGTTCAAAGGGATTTCGGGAACCACCGCAAAGACGATCGAGCTGGACACCACAGCAACGTATACGGCGCTTTGGGCAGACTGGAACGAAACGCAGTCGGTTTATGCGCAATACAACGCCGACGGCACGGTGAAATCCGCGTGGGCGTACACCTACGAGGTGTCGGAAGCGACGATTGACGGCTACTTCGGCACGCAGCATCTGCCTGCGGACTTCCCGAAGCAGCCGAGCGACTACTTCACAGACGCGGCACTGACCGATATCAAGGAAATTTACCGTCAGCCGCTGACGGACACGCTGCCGGAAGTGACCGAAAAGAACTACTACGTCGAGCGGTTCAACGTCAAGGTGGACAAGACTTGGGCGCGCTTCCGCGACAGGGATGAGCTGACGTTCTGCTTGATTCAGGCGAAGAAGCAGCTCACCTTTGACAGAAATGGCAAGCCCATCAAGACGGCTGATCAGCAGTACACCTACGTCACGAAAAACTGGACGGAGGGCGGCGAAGAACCCGTCTGGGAGTTCAACAACCTGCCGAAGTACTACTTTACGGTGAATGAGAACGGCGAAGCGCAGAAGAAGCCGTACTACTATTACATCGTAGAGGGGTACGAAACGATTAATGGTGCGCTAAACCCGTATCTGTATCAGGTGAGCTACACAGGCGACGCTACGCTTGTCAAGAAAACAACCGGTGCGGTGAACCAGCCTGCGGACGGCGGAACGGCGAACATCCACGCGAAGAACCTGCCGGGGTATGAAGTGGGAAATCTCAACCTCAATTTGACGAAAGAATGGGTCAATGTCAACGAGAAGCCGGAAAAGGTTACGCTCAACTTGACTGAGACAACGCATTCATGGGATAAAACAAAAGGGTGGATAACTTACGACCCCAATCCGAGTACCGTTGAAATAATGCCGGATGCGAATGGAAACTGGACGACAACGCAACCGCTGCAAGCGTACGATGTTGAGTATAATCCGGACGGCTCTATTTACACGGCGCATGTTTACACCTATGAGCTGACGGAAGCCCCTGTGAACGGTACGATGCCTGTTTACACCTTCTCGGAGAACTGGCCGAAAGAAGTGGGCGACGTCCTTGAACTCAATTCGGATGGTGCGCCAACCAGGGTGAAGGACGAGTTCAGATTCTCTTCGACATCACCGTTTGGGTTCATGCAAACCATCGCGGACGCAAGCGCGACCATCACCAACGTGCAGACCGGCAAGCTCAACATTGTGAAGCAGTGGGCGGAAGAAGTGGAGTACGACGGCGCACAGAACCCGCTGGACATCAAGCAGGTGTCGATTTCGCTCTGCCGCAACGTCTGGGGCGAAAACTGGACGGATTCGGACGGCGTGGTGCACTACAACTGGTGCCACGACCCGTTCCAGCAGAATTACGTCCTGTCGGCGGAAAACGGCTGGAAGCTGACCATCGACAACCTGCCGTTGTACGACACGCCCCTCAATCCCGACGGCAGCCTGCGCAAGTACCGCTATTACATCCTCGAAAACACGAGCGTCGGCAACGACACGCTGGACCGCTACACGCCGGTGATGACGGCGGATGAAAGCGAACTCGTCGGCTCGATTCTCTACATCACCTTCAAGGATACGACGGAAAACAACGTGACCATCACCAACGTGCCCAAGAGCATCAGCATTGTCAAGCAATGGGCGGACGCGGACACGTTCGGCGAAGAGGGCATGATGCAGGACATCTACCTTGAAGTCATGATGAAGTATCAGGAAGTCTACTCCACGCAGTGGAAAACGGAAAACCTGCTGGAAAAGAGCTACTTCAGCCTGAAGGACGTTATCTGCACGCCGAGTTCGCTCACGGCGGAGCTGGTGCAGATTAACGGCGCGCCCTACCTGCATGTGTCGGGGCTGGCGAAGGCGGATGAACCGTGGCGCGTGACCATCCGGAATCTGCCGGGCTACAACAGTGCGTCCTTCATCATCCGCGAAGTGGAGCTGGCGGGCTACCTGAACAACCTGCCGGACGGCAAGCTGGAGCTGGGCTTCAACGAAATCGGCACGATTACCAACACGCCGACGCAGCTGAAAATCACCAAACAGTTCAAGCAGGCGTATTTCCCCGTAGGCAGCGAAAGCGAACTGCCGCTGAATGTCCGCAATACCGTCGTGTACCTGCAAATCTGGCGCGAAAAGCGTGACGGCGCTGGTCTTCCCCAACACGAACGCTACACGCCCTTGCTGGGCGCGCTGGAAGCGAACATGGACGCGACGATCCTGCCGGACGGCACCGTGAAGCTGACGGTCGGCACGAATACGCCGACCGACGCCGCAACGCTGACGCTGACACGCCTGCCGCGCTACTGGTTCGACAAGGATACGGGCGCAAACGGCGAATGGTACTACTACGTCAAGGAAGTGGACGCGGAAGGCAACGAAGTTCATTCGGCTTCTGCCCCGACGAACGGCGAACGGCCGGAAATCAACCTGAACGTCAAGACACTCACCGTCACCAACACCCTGACCGACGTCAGCGCCCGCAAGGTCTGGACGTCGCTGGACAATCAGTTCACACTGAATCCCGCGAACCTCCCGGACATCACGCTGACGCTCAAGCAGACCACCGCGGAAGCGGCGGCGGACGGCGACAAGATCATCGCGACCGTTACCCTTGGCTGGGACGCGGAAGCGGGGAAGGTCGTCGCGAAGAATCTGGATGGCTGGCAGTTTGGCGAAGTGGTTGAATACACCGCGCCGGAAGGCAGCAAGAACATCTGGTGGGGCTACAAGTGGTACAATCTCCCGGCGTATGACGCGGAGGGCAACATCTACCGCTACTACGCCAAAGAGCAGACCCCGGTGGGCAGCGGCTGGCAGCTGGTGACGGACGACCAAAACGCTACGAACACCCTGCCGATTCCCGCGAACAGCGAAAATCGCGTCTTCCAGATTACGAACACACCCATTACCTACACGCTGCCCGAGACGGGCGGCATCGGCACACTGCCGTTCACGGCGGGCGGTCTGCTGCTGATGGCAGCGGCGGCATTGCTGCTGGGGCAGGAAATCAAACGCCGGAGGGAAGGCTGCTGAGCAGTCGGCAGCCCCCCTTCCGGGGGATTCTCAATCCGTATACGCGGGCGAAAGCCCTTGTATAAACATGGGGAAAAAAACGACGGGAGGAGGAATGAAAAAAAGCATAGCAGCTATACGTCAGGAGACCTCCCGACGTAGGCAACCCCGGTAATCCCCGAAAAACGTTTCCCAATGAATGAAAAACGACAACGAAAAGGAGAAAAACCATGAAAAAGTTTTGGGCAATTCTGCTGGCCATGATGCTCGTGCTGAGCATGGTCACTGTCGCGGGCGCAACGGAAGTGGAAAATCCGTCTACTGACGCGGAAGGCTTTACGATTACGGTAAACCCGAAGGACGATGTGGATCACGAATACCAAGTGTACCAGATTTTCACTGCTGATGTTGAAACAAATGCAGGAGTAAAGGTGCTGACGAGCGTCAAGTGGGGCACAAATGCCAAGAACGATACTGATGCGGTCAGGACTGGCGACCCTGTTCCGGACGCTGTTCTGGATGCTCTGAAAGCTGTTTCGGGCACGAATCAGGAAAAGCTGGCTGAAATCACGAAGTACTGGAATGCTGACTCCACTCCGGTTGATACGTTCGCTTCCACCAAAGCAGCCCCCGGCACGAGCAAGAAGCTGACCCCCGGCTATTACCTTGTGCGGGACAATCAGGCAAAGCTGGAAGGCAAGGACGGCGCTGCCACGCTGCTGATTGTAAAGGTGCTGGATAAGGACATCGTTGCGACTGCAAAGTCTGAAAAGCCCTCTGTGGACAAGCAGGTGCAGGACGAAGTTGGCGATGCCGAAAAGAACGGCGGAGAAGTGAATCCGGAAGGCTGGGGCGAGAGTGCCGACCATGCGCTGTTTGAGAACTTCAAGTTCCGTCTGGTCGCAACCATTCCGGTCAATGCGGATTATAATGACTATCCGACGTACAAGCTGGTCTTCAACGACACCATGTCCAAGGGCATTACCTTTGTTCAGATTGATTCTGTGAAGGTGAACGGCATCGCACTGAAAGCTACCGATTATGTTTGCACTGCAACGCCTGGTCAGAAGGGCGCAGGCAAGGTTGGTGAAAATCAGGATAAGCCGTCTTGGACGCTCACAATCGAAGACCTGAAGAAGGTGATGAGAGAAAACACCAGCATCCTTGTTACGGACAAGATTACGGTTGAGGTTGTTTACACGGCGTATCTGAACGAAGAAGCGCAGGTCTTCAACGCGAGCGCAACCAGCACGGACAACAAGAACAGCGTCGATTTGGAATACTCCAACAACCCCAATGCTGATGGCATGGGCAAAACGCCGGAAGACCATGTGTGGCTCTTCACCTATGTTGTGAACAACACGAAGTATGCGAACACGGCTGAAGCAGGCAACGAACTGCCTGGCGCTGGCTTCACGCTTTATGACCAAAATGATCGTGTTGTTCCGCTGTGGAAGGATGCCGATGGCAATTACGTTGTCGCAGGCACCACGAAGCCGAATGATACCTATACGGATGTCGCAAACAATGAAATGATTACGGAAGCCAATGGTACGTTCAACATCATCGGTCTGGATCACGGCACGTACACGCTGAAGGAAACCACGGTTCCTGCTACCTATAATCCGCTGGATCCTGTCACCATCACGATTTCGGCAGACCACAAGGAAGCTGCTGGTGGTGCAAGTGCAACCATGGAACTCACGGCGGCTTCTACGATGAACAACAAGCTCGTCAACAAGTCCGGCGCGACCCTGCCTGAGACCGGCGGCATCGGCACGACCATCTTCTACGTGCTGGGCGGCATGATGTTCGTGGGCGCGGCGCTCATCCTCATCGTTCGCCGCAAGGCCGAAGCGGACGAAATCTAATTTCTCTCCCGCAATTCGTTGAACATCCCCATGTTCTGATGAAACCCCTGCCGGGCGGTGCGCGCAATGCCGCCGCCCGGCATTCCCAAATGGGAAAATGAAGCATGTTTGCAGAAAGGAGGCGGCTCATGAAGCGCAATATGACAACCATTTTGCTGTTTGTGGTGCTGTTTGTGGGTCTGGCGCTCCTTCTGTACCCGTCCGTGTCGGATTTCTACAATTCCTTCCACCAGTCGCGTGCCGTAGCTACCTACAACACGGTGGTGGAGCAGGAGTCCAAGAAGGATTACGAGGCGGATTGGGCGGCGGCAAACGCTTATAACGAAAAACTCCGCGCACAGTCCACCGTTGATCGCTTGATTATGACCGACGAGGAGCGCGAGGAGTACGACGCGGTGATGAATGTCGGCGGTTCGGGCATCATCGGGGTGATTGAGATTCCGCAGATTGCCGTGACGCTGCCGCTGTATCACTCGACGAACGCCAACGTGCTTCAGGTCGCCGTCGGTCACATCGAGGGCACAAGCCTGCCGACTGGCGAACCGGGGACGCATTCCGCCTTCTCGGCGCATCGAGGGCTGCCCTCCGCCAAGCTCTTTACCAACCTTGACCAGCTCACCTACGGCGATACCTTCACCCTCCGCGTGCTGGACAAGGTGCTGACTTACGAAATCGACCAAATTCTCATTGTCGAGCCGCATGACGTCAGCGCACTGCAAATCTATGACGGCATGGATTTGTGCACGCTCGTCACCTGCACGCCCTACGGCATTAACTCGCACCGGCTGCTTGTCCGTGGACACCGGGTCGAAACATCGCTTGCGCAGCTATCCGTGCGCATCTCCGCGGACGCACTCGTGATTGACCCCTACATCGTCGCGCCGATTGTCGCCGCGCCGATGCTGCTGATTCTCCTCATTCTCATGCTGGTAACAACCAGCCCGAAACACAAGAAGCGGAAAGGAGCTGAGCGGTCGTGATGAGCCGCAAACCCTCGCGCCTGCTGGCGCTTGTCCTGCTGACAGCATTGTGCTGCCTTCTGCTTGCGCCCTGCGCGCTTGCCTTTGAACGGGTGGATTTGACGCACCCCTTGACGTTCGCCATTCAGGCGGATGACAACGAGGATGATGCGCACTTGCCCGGCGTGACCTTCCAGCTGTATCAGGTGGCGGACATGGATGCGGACGCTCGGTTCGCCCTGCGCAGCCCGTACAGCACCCTGAATATCGACATTAACGCGCTGAAGAATGCGGCGGACTGGGCAGCCGCGTCCGAAGCGATGAAAGCCCTCACCGCGTCCGAAACGCCTGATTTCACCGGCACGACGGACGAAAACGGCAGAGTAACATTTACGGGCCTGAACCCCGGTCTGTACCTTGTTTCTGGCACGCCGGTCATCATCGGCGGCTGGGCGTACAGCTTCCAGTCCTTCCTGACCTCTGTGCCGACGCGCAATGTGGACGACGAGTGGCAGTACGATGTCCTCTCCACCATCAAGCTGGAGCGATCGCCCGCGCTGATTGACCTTGAGTGCGTCAAGGTGTGGGACGACGACAACCGCGGCACATATCGCCCTGTGCAGATTGAAATTCATCTGATGCAGGACGGTCAGCATATCGACACGGTGATTCTGAACAGCGAAAACAACTGGCATCATATCTTCAAGGATTTGCCGGCTGACCATGTGTACACCCTCAACGAGGTTCTGGGGGCTGATGTGTACTATGAGCCGGAATATTCCATCGAAAACGGCGTGTATGTGATTACCAATCGCCGTACGGTCACGCCGACCCCGACCGCCCCGATTCCCGAAACGGGGCAGCTGTGGTGGCCGGTGCCGATTCTGGCGGGCGCGGGCATGATTCTGTTCGTCATTGGCTGGATTCTGCACCGGAAATGGAGCCAAGAGCATGAAGAACCGTAAGGGCAATTTGCTGATGACGCTGGGGCTGGTGCTGATTTTGGCGGCACTGGCGCTGGTGGGCTACAACCAGTGGGATGCCAGCCGCGCGCAGCAGGAATCGGATGATGCGCTGATGGCGCTGGAGCAGATTCGCATTCAGCGGCAGATGGAATCGCAGCAAACCGCTGCACCGCCCGTAATCACCGCGACGATGATGCCGACGGACACACCCGCGACGGATGCGCCGATAACCGACGCGCCGACGGCGGATGCCACTGCGGCGGATAACCCGGCAGCATCCACGCCCGCTGTAACTGACGCACTGCCGACTGACATTCCGCGTGATGACGTAACCGCCACGAACACCCCTGCGACGAGTGTGCCCGCAACGGTGAATCCTGCGACAAACCAGCCGAATCCGACAAACGCGCCGACGGCAGGGACTACAACGAATCCGCCGAAGCCGACGAGTGCGCCGACGGCAGGGACTACAACGAATCCGCCGAAGCCGACGAGCGCGCCAACGGCGAATCCTGC
>OJMG01002928.1_pt1 | contig 13724 bp, 9 predicted proteins | sample 1597141 | NCBI WGS metagenome assembly OJMG01 (sample SAMEA2452119, study PRJEB22498) | human gut metagenome | biome: human feces; feature: human gut; material: feces | place: Australia | collected 2012 | reverse complement strand
GAGAAGGTCATGCGCGAGAGCGACAGCCTGCCGTCGGCGCGTGCGTAAACTTCGTCCGAGAAGCCGTAGGGACCGCCGATGACCAGTACCAGGCGTTTCACGCCGCTGTTCAGCCGCTTTTGCAGCCACAGCGCGAACTCCACCGAACGGTATTCTTCACCGCGCTCGTCGAGCAGCGTCACGTAGTCGCCGTCGGCAAGCTGGCGCAGGATGGCCTCGCCTTCGGCCGTGCGCTGCTGTCGGACGGTCATGCTTTTGGTGTTGCGCACGTCGGGCAGCGCGGTGACGGCGAACCGGCAATAGTGATTCACGCGCCGGGCATACAGTTCCACCAGCGCGGCGATCTCTTTCGAGTCGGTCTTTCCTATGACGATCAGCTCTATGGTCATTGCGTTCCGCCTGTGCGTCGGTCGGGCACAGTACGGCGCAAAGATAGCCTTTTTATTCGGTTCGGGCAAATCGTTTTTCCCGTCCGGAAACGGCGATGCCGCGCTTCGGGGCGCGGCATCGGGGCTTCGGGGCCGGGGGCGCTATCCGAACAGTTCGTTCAGCACACGGGCAAGACGGTATCCGGCATTGCGGATCTGGCGCTCGATCAGCGGCAAGGCCTCGTTCAGGAAATCCTGTCCCAGCCGCTGCCCGGGCTTCGCCCATTCGAACTGCGCCTCGCACACGACGGCGTTGTCGTGGAGCCAGTCGCGCGGCGTTCCGGCTGCTACGGCCTGCCTTTCGGCCTTCGGAAGGCGGTCCAGCTCATCGGCCCACTCGCTGACCGACCAGATGCGCGTGGTGGTGATGATCTCGTTGTCCCAGACGCTGTGGACGTAGAACTTGTGCGCTTTGCGATATTTGTCTTCGAAAAGTACGTCGTATTTCATGTCGTGGGTCGCATACTTGATGTGCGCGGGGCAGTGCATGTCGCCCACCAGATGAATGACGTATTTGAGGTTGACGGCCACGGTGGAATCGCTTTGCTCCCGGTAATTTTCGAGGATGCGTATGGCGGATTCCAGTCCGTAGATGGCATTGCCGCGTTTCGGGTTGAGCAATTCGTCCGAGTAATGGAGACGGGCATCGACAGGCGCCGTGTGCCAGCCGTCCGTGAAGGCATATTCGGGGGTCTTGCGGTATTCGTCCATCCACTTGGCATAGTAGACGATCGAGTGCCCTCCGAGGTATTTTTCGATGCGTTTTTTCGCTCGCTTCGTCAAGTTGCGTTCGGCGATCTTGGCAATTGTCTCGTGCCCTTCGCGTCCCCATCCGAAAACGGGTCCGGCCTGAAGGAATCCGGCGCACAGCAGCAGGAACAGTAATTTTTTCATAGCGGTCGATGGTTTGGGGTTAATCGTGGAGTCCGCGCGAGCGGAGATAGGAGATCAGCAGTTCGGGACGGTCGGTCTGGATCATGGTGGCGCCCATATCGACGAGTTTGCCGTAGACGGCCGCCGGGTCGCCTTCGAAGGCCGCATCGTCGCAGAGACCTCCGCAGAGCGACGGCCACAGGGAGTTCACCCAGAGTTTCGAGCCGCCGGCCACCACTTTTTTCATGCAGGCTTCGACTGCGGGGGTGTATTCCGACCAGCAAACCTCGTAGGCAAGGGGTACGGTGTCCGTGCCGAGGTATTCGGCGAAGAGCGCCTGCCCTTTGGGTTTGAGGATGTCGATGATGGGCATGTACATCATGTTGTGCTCGTAGCGGGAGAACTTCGCGGCGACGTCTGCGACGGGGCTTTTGCCTTTGATGAGGAGCTGTCCGGTGACCCCGAGTTCCTCGGAGAGGCGCTGCACGAGGTCATAGTACTGGTAGCCCTTGTCGATATTGACCACGATGCGGTCCTTGCAGAGCTCCAGCGCTTCACGAAGCGTCGGCATGCGGTGCGACGTGGCCACGCCGTGGCCCGATTTGAGGAAACACCGTTGGATGGAGTCGTAGGGGATTTCGGCGATGAGACCTTTGCCCGTCGTCGTGCGGTTCAGCGTCCGGTCGTGGCAGACCACCAGCACGCTGTCGGAGGTCAGCGCAAGGTCGATCTCAACGATGTCGGCCCCCATGCCGATCACCGACTCGATGGCCGCCAGGGAGTTCTCGGGCCAGTTGCGCCAGTCGCCCCGGTGGCAGGCGACAAGCACCTTTTTCGAGGCGGGGTTGTGAATCTCCGAAACGACCCGTTCGGCACGGGTGCCGGGGGCGGATTCGGTGTGTGAACAGGAGGTTTGTAAAAGCAGCAGTCCTGAAAGAAGAATAAGCAGTTTTTTCATGGATTGTTTGGATTGAAGGCAATAATAATGTTAAATATATAGTAAGAAAAATCGTGTATTCGCGTGGACATACACGATTTTCTGTTGGAATCCGCTTCGTGTTACCAGTTCATCACGCGGACTTTATAGACATCCAGGTCGGGAACTTTGATCGTTCGTGTCTCTGTCGAGGCGTTCTTGTCCGTGGAGTAGCGGATGGTCTGTGTCGACCAGCTTTGCGAGCCCTCGGGGTTGGTGGAATCCGTGTACCACAGTTCGCCCGTCTCGTCGTTGTAGTTAATCGATTTGATAGCTGTCGATGCGCTGAAGAGCATCATTTCGGTAAACCGGTTGGCGCCGATGTCGTAGAGATAGGCCCGGCGTCCGCCGATGCAGAGCGTGTTCGAATTGACGTAGCTCATGTCGTGCAGACCTCCCTGGGGCGTCTGTACGGTCTTTTCCAGTTCGAGCGACGGGGCTGCCGTCTTCCAGTCTTTGAGTTTGTAGATCTGGAGGCTCTGGCCGCCGATCGCATAGAGGCGCTGGGTCGTTTCGTTCCACACGACGCCGTGCGCCGAGCCGAGCGCCGACTGGTAGAGAATCCGGTTGGGCTGCGAGATGTCGTAAAGTTGTATAGAGTTATTCCCAGAACTTTCGCCTCCGGAACAAGCCACGACGATGCGGTTGCCGGGCAGCAGTTCCGCCGAGTGGGCGTTGGGAGTCGCCGTGGTGTGGAACAGCACCTCCTTCGTGGCGATGTCGAGCAGCACGCACCAGTTGTAGGAGCTGGTGCACAGGAGTTTCTTGCCGTTGTCCACCGGCTTGCAGTCGTCGAGGTGGTTGCAGCGGCTCTTGTCCAGCCCGAGCACGGCGGCGGCTTCGGTCGCGTCCCAGCTCCATGTGACCGCATCCTTGTAGGTGGTTTCGTTGGCCAGCCCGGCGTCGATCATGTAGACCATGTTGTCGCCGCAGAAGACCAGTTCGGTCACGAAACTCGAACGGGCGTCGTCGGTGTCGTGCTTGCCCCCGGCCTCCAGGGTCACGGGCTCCGTCTTCCCGACCGAGAACGAATTACCGTCGGTGTCGGTGAGGGTCACGGTGTAGCCCTGCGACAGGGCCACGGGGGCGATCATTACGGGTATCAGCTGCGTCTCTTTCGAACAGTCGAGGGGTGCGGGCAGCGTCACGGTGATCGTCTGTGCCGATGCCGATGCCGACCAGTCGTCGATGCCGACCGTGAGGTCTCCGGCGATCCCTTCGCCGCCGTTGGCCTTCACGACCGCCTCGCTGACCGAGTAGTTGCCCTTTTTAACGCTGACGTACATCGTGCAGAAGAGATTCGTGAGCTCCATGCTGCAACCCTCGTAGGCGTTGAGCCGCGCCGTGGCCTTGCCGGCGAGGAGCGGGGCGACAGCACCCGTCTGCGCCGTGGGAACGACGGTTTTCAGCGTGCCGTTCTCACAGCGGATATCGGCGTCCGAGGGCCAGAAAGCGACGACCGTCGAAGCGGCGTGCTGCGGCGCGCTGAGCGTGAAGAGAAAGAGCGATTTCTGCGATCCCGGCTGGATCGGCGCCGCATAGACGGCCTCCGGGGCGCTTTGGTCTGCGGCGAACAGTCCGGCCTTGTCGTTTCTGCCCCAGGTGGGCAGCGTTGTCGCTCCCTTGTCGTTGTAGTATTTCGACAGCGTCAGGGTGGTTTTCGAAGAGAGTTCCCGGGGCGAGTCGTCGTCGTTCGAGCAGCCCGCAACGAGGAGTCCCGTTCCGGCGCAGAGCAGCAGAACCCGGAACAGGCGGAGTTTTAAGCTATTCATAATTTCAAATCTTTTGTGTCGCATTTTTATTGAGATCTTAAAATAAAACGAAACAAGTTCTTACCGGATAATGATCCGAGATATAAGGAGCACCATAATTTTCTTTCAGAGTTTGGAAAATGCTTGCCACGCATCCGTTATCATAAAAGATATGGTCAAGTTTACGGGTTCCAGATGTTTTGTAGCCGTTGTATGTGGCTTCCTGATCTGTGACAGGAGCAGTCGCACGGGCATCTTTCATTACTTGGTGCAACGGATTGAAACAACTCTCATCGGTATCCGAATTGAAATCAGCAGTAAGAAATACCGGAAGTTGTTCTGAGTTGACCTCCTCTATTTTATTTATAATTAACTTGATAGATTCTTTTCGAGCCACAGCGCCGGAATTGTCGAGATGCGTGTTGAAAAAATAGAACCGCTTGCCGGTTGTTTTTTGTCTGAATAACGCCCATGTACAACTTCGGTTGTAATTGGCATCCCAACCCTTCGAGGGTATGTTAGGCGTTTCTGACAGCCAAAAAGTTCCTTTATCCAGCATTTCGACTATTGATGTCTGGAAAAAGATGGCCATACACTCTTCAGAGGCATATGTTTCCGTTTTGGGAGGTGCTTCACCGGTATCGCGTCCTAATCCGTACCAAGCATATTCCGGGCACTGTTTTGCCAAATAAGTGATTTGATGGGGTTGTGCTTCTTGTAAACCCATTATGGTCGGCTGTTGCCTGTTTATCATCGTTATGACGGCTTGTTTACGATTCTTCCAGATGTTGTCTCCATCGGAGGGGTTGTCGACACGGATGTTGAAAGAGATGGTTTCGATGACATAAGGCGAACGGGCCTCGTCAGCATCAGCCTTGCCGCCGGCTGTCAGCGTGATTGGCTTGTCCGATGAAACAGTATATGAAATCCCGTTAATGTCATAGATGGTCACGGAGTATCCTTGCGACAGGGTTACAGGCGCGAGCATAACCGGGATCAGTTTGATCTCAGCCGAGCAGTCCAGCGGTGTGGAAAACTTTACGGTAACACTCTTTTCCGATGCGCAAATAACACCGTCCTTAAGCCTGATTGAAGTTTCTCCGGCGATGGCTTCCCCGCCGTTGGCCTGTATAACGGCTTTGGCAATTGCATGGCTTCCCCAAACAGGTATATACATGGTGTTGAACAGGTGTTTTAACTCCATGTGCAACCCTTCGTAAGAGTCGATGCGACCTGTTGTTTGTCCGATCAGAAGTGGAGCGACGGTTCCTGTCTGCGTTGTGGGTATCGTCGTTTTCAATATGTCGTCCTCATATATGAGATTCGCATCGGCTGGGTAGAAAGCCACTAATGTTGCATTGCTATGTTTCGGGGCCTTGAAATTGAGCAGAAAAAGCGATTTCGGCGATTGTGTCTGAATTGGGGAGATGTTGATCTTCTGCAAAAAGTTGTCCCTGATGACGAAAATGCCGGCCTTATCGTCTTTTGTCCATGGATGAAGCGTTGTTTCTCCTTCGTTGTTGTAATATTCTGACTGGGTCAGGGTGATTTTTGCGGCTAATTCGATGTATTCCGAGGAATCGTTATCGGAGCAGCCCGCCATGAAATATGCGGTCATTCCGAATCCTATTCCGAACCATATTGATTTTCGAATTTTATTCAATGAAAAGCGTTTCATTGTTCAACGTTTTTTATTTTATTAAGAATGACTTTGCTGCAGGTTTTCATGACGTTTCCGGAGGTAAGGTTTCCTGCGGCGTGCCGGCCTGCTCCCCGCAGGCGGCTCCCGAAAGAGCCGCTGCGAGGATCAGCAGTTTGTTGATTGTTCGTATCATCGGTTATCGTTGGATTAAGTATTCGTTTTCATGTCCCAGTACGACCTGTTCGGCGACGCTGCGCAGGTAGGCGGCCTTCGATGCCTCGATGCCGCAGTCGGCGGGCGAGCTGCCGAACGCCTCCCCGTAGAGCACGAGGTAGTTGACGCAGGCTTTCAGGTAGGCGCCGTAGACCGACTGGTGCTTATTGTCGGTGTGGTAGAGGTTGATGCCCGAAGAGCCTTCGCGCACGATACGGAACGCTTCGCCGATCGGCGATATCCACGTTCCGGCGGCTTTTGCCATGGCACGTGCACCCTTGGCATTGTAGTTTTCGAAAGTCGCGAAGTCGGTGAATCCGCCGTAGCTGCTGGCCGAGAAGGTCCAGGTCTGTTCGAGAATGACTTTGCAGGAGGCCGATTTCGCCCGAATTTTGTCCGCCAATGCCGTGCAGTTGGCAGCTATTGACGCCGTGCCGTCGCGTCCGTAGGTCGCGGGATTCTGGCTCTGGTCCTGAATGAAGGCGTAGTCGTAGCCTTCGATGTCGATGGCGTCGGTCGAGAACGACAGCCCCAACTGCTGTCCGAAATTCTGCGAACCCTTGAAATGCCCCTTGACATTGAGATAGTGGCCTTCGTTCCAGGCGATCTCTTTGAGCATCCACGCCGGGTTGCTGTAATAGGAGAACGAGTTGCCGAGGCAGAGCACCTTTTTCGTGTCGCCCGGGACCGCCGTGCCGAGGTTCTGGACATAAGAGCCCGAGAACCCGAATTGGGGTAATTGACTTGCTGAGTCGTCAGCCGAAATGTCTTGTGTACCACCCGTGCAGGTGTAAGGACCCACAGCGCGGCAGCGGATCTGCACCGCACCCTCGACGGGATCGGTGAAACGGATGGTCTGCATGATGCTGGCGTGCTGGTAGTTGGTTCCTGTGGCCACGCCCGAGCACTTGTAGGAATAACGGATCGAGGGGTCCTCGGGTGCGGTGAGCAGGTCCTCTTCGACGCTCTTCCAGACACCTCCGTCGAGATACTCCACGATGAAGTATTTGGGCGAATTGGCTTCGCCGGCCATCGTGGCGTCGAACTCTACGGCCGTACCGGCTTCGAGTCGCCTTACGGGCAGGGTGTAGAGCCAGTAGTCACCTTCGACCATTGTCGAGACGGAGGGACGGTATGAATTGACCGTGCGGGTGAATTCACGCCCGACGTTGGCCTCGCCGCGTACGACGGATATATAACCCGAACTGCCCGAGGTCGACGGAAGCATGTTCGAAGCGCTCCACGAGGAGTTGTACTGTCCGACAGTCGATGCCGAGAAGATCCACTGGCTCGGGAAGGCCGGGCCTGCCATCAAATCAGTGTCGAGCTTGCCTCCGGCCTCCAAGGTCACCGGTTCTGTTTTTTTGATTAAAGCTATATCTTCGCCTTTGGAATCGTAGATGGTCACAGTATACCCTTGCAAGAGTGTCGCAGGGGCGATCATAACGGGTATCAGTTGTGTTTCCTGTGAACAATCCATGGGGGTGGGCAGTGTTACAGTGATCGTCTGTTCTGATGCTGATGTTGACCAGTCATCGATGTCAACGGTGAATTCCCCTGCAATTGCTTCGCCGCCGTTGGCCTTTATGACCACTTTGCTGACTGAATAGTGGCCTTTCTTGGCGCTGATATACATCGTGCAGAAAAGGTTTTTCAGTTCCATACTGCAACCCTCGTAGGCATTGAGTTGTGCTGTGGCCTTGCCGACGAGAATCGGGGTGACAAAACCCGTTTGCATCGTAGGGATGACAGTTTTTAACGTGCCGTTTTCACAGCGGAGATTGGCATCCGAGGGCCAAAATGCGACGACCGTCGAAGTTGCATGTTGCGGTGCGTCGAGCGTGAAGAGAAAGAGCGATTTTTGTGATCCCGACTGGATCGGTGCTGTATAGACGGCTTCCGGAGCGTTTTGGTCCGTAACGAACAGTCCGGCCCTGTTATTCCTCTCCCAGGCGGGCACCGTTATTGTTCCTTGCTCATTGTAGTATTCCGTTAGCGTTAAATTGATTTTCGAAGCGAGTTCGCGGGACGAATCGTCGTTGTCATTAGAACAACCCACGGCGAGTAATCCTATTCCTGTGCAGAAAAGTAGCAAGCCTCGGAGCAAATAGAATTTTATTATGTTATTCATATTTGTGGCATTTGATTGGGTTATTTTTTCATTTTGCCGAGAATAACCTCTTTGTAGGCTTTTACGACATTTTCGGGCGTAGCGTTCACCCCGGCGCGGACTTCGTGCATGAAAACTCCCTTGTAGCCGGAAGCCTGTAGGCGGCGGAGGAAATCAGGCCAGTCGATGACGCCTTCGCCCGGCAGCCAGTGACGTTCGTCCTTGCGGTCGTAGTCCGAAGCGTGGATCGTGCCGATGCGGTTGCCGACGGCCTCGAAGAAGTGCGCATGCTCCTCTTTGAGCAGGTGGTTCGAATCGAAGCAGACCATGACTTCGGGGTAGTCGGCGATGAGCCGCATAAGCTCGCCCGAGTCGCGGCCCAGGCACGTGCGGGGCAGGTTCTCGATGCAGAGCACCGCGCCGATCTCTTTGGCGGACAGCGCGAGGCGACCGATGGAGTTGGCCGAGTTCTGCAGGCGGATCTCCCGTTCTTCGTCGGCGATCGGCTCCGAACTGGGATGGAGCACGAGCCGCTGCGGGCCGAAGATCGACGCGAGGCGGATCATCCGCTCCATAAGCGCGACGTTCTGTTCGCGCAGCGCCGGATCGGGTACCGAGATGTCGAGCTGGCGGCTGAACGGCAGGTGGCAGGACCAGACTTTCAGTCCGGCTTCTTCGAGCAGCGCCTTGACGCGGTAGGCCCGGGTGTAACATTCGTTCTCGGGAGCGTTGCGCCAGAAATAGTTGAAGACAACCTCCACGTGGTCGATGCCCGCGGCTTTGATCTGCGCGAGTTTTTCGGGCTCAGGGACCTTCACCATGCCGAGCGATACGCCCAGGGGGTATTCGGCCCGGACGGATCCAGCAGTCAGCAGAAAGGTTATCGTTATGAGCAGTAGTTTCTTCATTGTTTTATTTTGGCTGGTGAAAGGAGACGCCGGGGATTCCCGGCGTCTCTTGATTCAATTATTTGACGCAGCACGATCCACAAATGTCGCCGCCATGGGTACTCCAGCTCGATGCGCGTTCGCCGCCGACGTATTTGCCGACGAAAACGCCGTTCTTGCTTGAGCCGCCGATGAAAGCCGAATAAATGACTCCGTCGAGATAGTTGTTGCCGCCCATCTGCTTCTGGTTGTTGTCGCCGCTCTCGTAGGTCCAAGAATCAACCACGTTGCCGCTGGCATCGAAGATGTAGGTCGTGTTAGAGGTCTGTCCCGAAGTGATGTAGAAGCGGTTTTCGCTGTCGACGCACGGGTGGGAGTAATTGAAGGCGTTGGCGAGGGAGCTGCCGGTGTGGACGTACTCCCAGTTGACGGCCGAAAGGTCGCCCTTCACGTTGTAGACCGAACCGTTTTTCGAACCGGCGAAGACCGAACCGTTGGGGGCCACAACGGGCTCATAAAGGAGGTTGGGATTGTCTTTCTCTACTACCAACGATTTTATCGCTTCATGTGTTTTTATGTTAACGGCCCCTATATAACCATTTCTGCCACCAAAATAAGCAAGGGTTTTGTCGCTGTTGACGGCAAATCCGGTGATGTCGGACATTTCGCAGCCAAGGGTAACCTTGGCGATTTGTTCGCCGGTTTCAATATTGACGAAGAAAGCGTCGGTTTGCGTTCCGATCAGCAGCTCGCTGCCGTTAACCAGCAGGCCCCTTCCGGCATCTCCTGCTGAAAACTGCCATTTCTTTTGTCCCGATGCAGCGTCTATGGCGAAGGCTTTACCCAAAGCATCACAAATGTAAACCACTGTTCCGTTAGCATTGACGGCCGGGGCGGCGCTCTTCATTGAACCGGCTTCGGAGAAGATCCACTTCAACTCGCCTTCCGGCGTGATGGCATAGAACTGTCCAGCGCTTGTCGTGCCGTAGTAAATGTCGCCTGTCACGGGATTCACGGTGAGCATGTTGTAGCTTCCTGATTTGGAGGTTGGTAGGTAACGCCACTTCTCATTGCCTGTCACGACGTCGAAGGCGTAGAGGGCGGAGACTTTGTTGAAGGTGATGATGTAGACGGTCTTTCCGTCGGGCGAGAACACCGGACAAGTGCCTTTGAATCCGTTGTAGTTCGAGCCGTCCTGCGCCCAGTCGGTGCTGTAGATGACGTATTCGCGGATTTCGACCTCGAGGGTCCACGAGCGGGCGTTGCCGTCGATCGTGGCGTTCAGCTTCACGGTCTGTGTGCCGACCGTGCCCAGTCCGTATTTCACGACGGTTCCCTCCTTCACGACGTCGCCCGGGAAGGTCCACTTCACGTCGGTGGCCGTCGGGTAGTCTTCGGTGTTGAACGAGAATGTGATCGGCTGGTTCTTGGCCGCCTTGTCGCGGTCGAGGATGTAGGGGATCGCCAGGGTCGGCATCGCTTTCGCGGTGGCCGGTTCCGAGGCGCCCTTTTCGTAGTTGGCCGTCAGCGAGAAGTAATAGTTCTTGTCGTTGATCAGCTTGTCAAGCGTCACGCTCGTCGCGTCCTTGTCGAGCGTCTGTTGCTCGACGTTGTCGGGTGTGTCCTCGTTGTAGTAGGAGAGCGTGTAGGAGAGCACCGTCGTCGCGGGCTTGGTCCACGCGAGGCTCACGAACGAGTCGCCCGCATCGACCGTGAGGTCGGTGACCGGGAACCGGGTCGTGGCGGGTCTGCCAACGACGGCGACGTAGTTCGAGACGAGTTTTCCGTAGACCGCCTGCACGTAGAAGGTGTACTGCGTGTCGTTGACGAGTCCGCCGACCGTGCAGTTCATCTCGCCGCCCGTGCGCAGGGTGACCGTTTCCGAATCGGCATCGGTGTAGTAGACGATGAAGTCCGTCGGGTTCCAGCCTTCGGGCAGGCTCCAGGCGAGCAGTACCTCCTCGTCGCCCGGCGTGGCGGTGAGATCGGTGACCTGGTGGCGGGCCGCTCCGGCTTCGGGGATATCCTCACTCCAGCATGCGGTGAGGCCCGCGGCGATGAACGATATCAGCAAAAGGTTGATTATCTTTTTCATGCTTGTTCTGACTTAAGTGGTTGGTTAATTGAAACCGGGATTCTGCCAGAGAATCGACGGGTTGTTCACGATTTCGATCTGGTTTTGCGGGATCGGGAAGATCAGGTTGTGCGAATCGAGTGAGTAGCCCATTTCGCGGAAATAGTCGACGGCCAGCCCCAGCCGCACGAGGTCGAACCAGCGGTGGCCTTCGAGGGCGAACTCACGGCCCCGTTCAGCGGCCAGCTCGCGGCGGAACTCCGCTAGGCTTTTGACCTCGTCGGTCGTCAGTTCGTCGAGCCCGGCCCGCGTGCGGGTCTTATTGAGCCATTCCAGCGCGTCGCCCAGGCTGCCTCCCGATTCGGCCAGCGCCTCGGCGTACATCAGCACCACGTCGGCATAGCGCAGGTGCGGGAAATCGTTGCCCACCTGTGTTGTGTAGGTTGCGTCGTAGGTGTCGTACCATTTGGTCATGGCGAAGAGATTGTCTTTAATCTTGGTGTAGGAGCTGATCAGCGGTAGACGGTTGTCCTTCTCGCTGTCGTAGATCGCCTTGAAGGTTGGTGTGGGGTTGTTGATGTCTGCCAACACATCTGTGTTGGCGCTGTACCAGTAACCGTGGCCGTTGTCGTTGGTCTTGTTGTAGTAGAGCGCGAAGATGATCTCCCGGTTCATTTTGTTACCCACGTCGAAAACCTTTTTCGTCGTCGATTCCAGTCCGTAGGAGGTGTTCTTCATCGCCTCTTCGAGGGCCGTCTTGGCCTCGGCGGGCTTGCCGAACGTGAGGTAGACCTTCGCCAGCAGCGTGTAGGCCGCGATGTTCGCCACACGGGCCTTTTCCGGACCCGGTGTCGGCGGCAACAGCCGGGCCGCCTCGGCAAGGTCTTCGGTCAGCAGCGTGTACATCTCCTCCTCTGTGCAGCGGGGGATGAGTTTGGCAGCTGCTGGGGTTACCACAGTGCGGGTGATGGGCACCACGCCGAAGACGCGGTAGAGGTTGAAATACCACCACGACCGCAGGAACAGACATTCGCCGCGATATTTGTCGTAGTTGGCGATCTTGGCTCCGGTCATGTGGTCGAGTACGTCGTTGCAGCGATAGATGCCGTTGTACCAGGCATTCCAGATGTCGTTCAGGATGCCGTTGTTAGCTGTCTCAGCGAAATGGTCGATGTCGTAGCGGTTCTGCGTCGATACAGCCATCGATTCAAGGACGTTTTCGTCTCCGCGGTAGCCGATCTCCGTGAGGTGGAAGCTCATCTGGGTTTTGAGTTTGGCATAGCACGCCACGACTCCTTGGTTGAAGTCGTCGTCGGTCTTGTAGAAGTTGCCTTCGGTGATGTTGTTGCTCGGGTACTGTTCGAAGAAACTTTCGCCGCACGAGCCCAGACCCAGTACGAGGAGTCCCAGCGCAAGGAAATATTTCGGTTTCATAGTCATCGTCATTTTTGATTACAGGTTAAAGTTCACACCGACGCTGAACGTGCGCGACAGCGGATAGGAGCAGTAGTCCTCGCCCGGACGCAGGGCGTCCGTCGAGCGTTTGTTGACCTCGGGGTTGTAGCCCGAATAGTCGGTCCACGTGAAGAGGTTCGTGCCCTGCACGTAGATGCGCAGCTTCGAGATGCCGGCCTTGCGGGTCCAGCGGTCGGGGAAGGTGTATCCCAGCGAAAGGTTTTGCAGGCGCAGGTAGGAGCCGTCTTCGAGGTGGAACGTCGAGGTACAGGCGCCGTTGTTGCCGCTCGATTTGCGGGTCGCGCGGTTCAGTTCGCCGTAGGGATAGCGTTGCAGCGATTCCTTCATCATGTTCGACGAAGCCTCCATGTTGAGCAGGTAGCGGCGTTCGAGGTTCAGGATTTCGTTGCCGTAGACGCCCTGGAAGTTGGCCGCCAGGTCGAAGCCCTTGTACGAGAGGTTAACCGAGAAGCCGTAGTAGAAATCGGGCATGTAGTTGCCTACGATCGCGCGGTCGGCGTCCTTTTCGAGAATGCCGTTGCCGTTGGCGTCGACGAAGCGGAAGTCGCCGATCGTCGTGGTGTCGAAATGGGGATAGGAGTCCAGCTCCTCCTGGTTGTGGAAGATGCCGTCCTGCACAAGCAGATAGTAACAGCCGACGGGCTGGCCTACGCGCGTGAGGTAGTAACCGCCGGCGTAGGAGGATTCTTTGATGATGTCGGCGTTCTCATCGCCGAGGCTCAGCACCTTGTTGCGGTTGAGCGACCAGTTGGCGGCAAAGGCGTAGGAAAAGTCGCCGAAGCTGCGCCGCGAGGTGAGCGCCAGCTCGATACCTTTATTCTGCATTGAACCGATGTTGACGTTCGACGAGGTGAGACCCGATACTGATGAGACAGGAACGTCGAACAGCATGTCGGTCGTCTTCGAATAGTAGTAGTCGGCGGTGAATCCGAGGGTGCCGCGCCACAGGCTGACATCCAGACCAACGTTGTACTGCGTGTTCTTCTCCCAGCCCAGGTCGTTGTTAGCGATCTGCGTGGGATAGACCTGCGAAGTGAGTCCGTTGCCGAGATCGATGTTCGTCGAGCCGTAGAGCGCCAGGTATTCAGAATTGCCGATTTGAGCGTTACCGGTCTGTCCCACGCTGGCGCGGATTTTCAGGTCGTCGACCCATTTCACATCGCGCAGGAAGCTCTCGTCGCTCATGCGCCATCCCACGGAGGCCGCCGGGAAATAACCCCACCGGGTGTTGGGGGCGAAGCGCGACGAACCGTCGCCGCGGATCGAGGCCGAAACCATGTAACGGCCCTTGTAG
>OJMG01002924.1_pt1 | contig 13750 bp, 7 predicted proteins | sample 1597141 | NCBI WGS metagenome assembly OJMG01 (sample SAMEA2452119, study PRJEB22498) | human gut metagenome | biome: human feces; feature: human gut; material: feces | place: Australia | collected 2012 | reverse complement strand
GATGTCGGGTGTCATGAATTCTCCGTTGACAGCTATGTTCCTGATCGCTGAGATTACCAGTGGCTATAGTTTGCTGGTGCCCTTGATGATAACCTCGGTGACAGCCCATTTAACGGGGCGGGGAATGGAGCCTTACTCTATTTATGCACGTCGGCTGGCTATGAAAGGAGATCTGATTACCCATAATAAAGATAAAGCCGTGCTGACTTTGATGAAGCTGAATAAAGTCATCGAGACCGACTTACAGACGATATCCATAGAGGCTACTTTGGGGGATCTGGTGAAAAAAGTTTCCCGTTCCAGTAGAAATATTTTCCCGGTGATCGATGAAAACGAAGCATTGCTGGGGATTGTATTGCTGGACGATATCCGTAAGATCATGTTCAATCAGGATTTGTACAATGTCACCTTTGTCCGCGACTTTATGACAACTCCACCTACGATTGTCGATGTGACGGATTCGATGGACCTGGTTATGAAAAAATTTGAAGATACAGGAGCCTGGAATTTACCTGTGATCGAGGAAGGAAGATATATCGGGTTTGTTTCGAAAGCAAAGATATTCAACACTTACAGAAGGGTGCTTCAACATTTTTCCGACGAATAATAGAATCATATGGATCAGCATTCAAAATTGGGGTATCGGGAAGGACTCGTTTCCGTTATTCTGAATCTACTCTTGTTTGTTTTAAAATATTATGCCGGTATTGCATCGGCCTCGCTTGCTTTGATTGCCGATGCCTGGCATACCCTTTCGGATTCCCTGACTTCTTTGGTCGTAATTCTTGGAATTAAATTATCCTCGAAGAAACCGGATAAGGAGCATCCGTTCGGACACGGCCGCTGGGAACAAATCTCTGCATTGATTATCGCTATTCTGTTGGCTTTGATCGGAGTAGAGTTTATGAAAGACGCTATCGCAAAATTGAGGGGACATGGGGCGGCTGTGATCTCGGCGAACAGTCGGTTCATCTGGTCAGCGGCATCTGCATTATAGTTGTGCTGGCGGAAGTCATGGAGGAATGCTTCGGCAGATTCGGCATAGCGGATGGATTCGTCGCGGCGGTAACGGTGTCCGTTTGGCCCGGGATCACAGTTGTTCTCGCAGAACGTCCGGAATGCTTCCGGTGCTTCCGGCAAAACATAACGGCAGGCTTCTACGAAGTCGCTTTCAGGGTTATAGGCTTTCATGTTCCAGGCATAATCGGCAACTCCGTAAAGGGCTACTTTGGAAGCTTCCGCCCGTTCCATCGGGTTGGCGACAAAACCGGACATGTCATGTGCCGCATTCGGATCGAGCCCGTAAGACGGTCCCATCAGCAGGTGGTCACGGCAGTAGTCGCTTACAGGGAAATTCCACCAGACATACGACGGGCGCTGAATACGTTTGTTCACCCATTCCTGCCCTTCGAGTGTGATATCGTGGATCACGCTGTTGCCGGTCCACATCACATGGATTGCCGGGTCGAGCGTTTTGCCCAGTACATCCAAGTAGTCGCTTCCCGCCCAGGCCCGGTTATATTCGGTCGGACACATGATCAGTGGGCTGACGCCTTCTTTCTTCTCGATAAACTCCTTTTGCAGGAAGTTGAGCAGGTCGGCTTGTTTGTCTGCCTTGGCTCCTTCACCGGAAATATCGTCGAAGAAGACTGCGAAGGAACGGACTCCCAAATCATACATCATACCGAACTTGTTCAGCACATTCATCCGGTCTTCATCTGTCCATTTGATGTCCAGGCCCGGATGGATCGCCCAGACGAAGTCTACCTTGTTGGCGGCGGCTTCCTTCACGAGATCCTTGATCTGTGCTGCTTCCTTTTCCGGATAAGGCTTGCGCCAGTTTGGGGAACTGTGGTAAGGATCGTCTTTCGGTCCGTAGATATAGGTGTTCATCTTCATCTTTCCATAAAAACGAAGCTGCTCGATGCGGTCGGTATGGCTCCAGGGATCGCCGTAAAAACCTTCGACAGTTCCACGGTAGGCGACGTCAGGATAGTCTTTGATAACTCCGAGTGGCAGTGTCGTATTGCCTTGTCCGTCGGTTTGGGCCAATTGTTGCAATGTCTGTGCTGCGTAGAAAAGACCGCGACTGTCGGAAATTGCAATGTCGATTTCTTCTGGTGTGATAACTAATAGATAGGCTCCTGAACGTTTCAGTTCGGGTGTCCGGTCTTCCAGCGATGTAATTTTGAGCGGTAGCGCTTCGGAGTTGTCTGTTATCGACAAAGTTTGTCTGATCAGGCGCATGGCATCTTCATCCGGATGTTGCATGCCGGAAAGGGTAAAGCCATGAGGCGCTTTCAGCCGGTTGGTAGATAATGTAACTTCCTGTGGCTGCGGATGAATGGCCGGTAAAGGGTTTTGTGCTTGTAGAACACCTCCTAAAAAGAGGGCAGCGGTTAGATTTAGTAGTTTCATATTTGATTTATTTTAGATGTTTAATTAATGATTTATCTGTTGGTGGTGTCTCAAAATGTACTTGTTCCCGCGTCAAGCACGGGGGCAAGTACATTTTGACACCTCTTACCAAAAGATCAAGGCCTAAACGGAAATTTTTCTTAGAATGGCTGATACCTGCATTAATATAACAGGCAGTATCGGCCATCCTAAAAGTAATTGTCTTTATCGTACTGAAAACAATAGAGTCTTTCCGTTTACATCGCTCCATTCTGTCAAAAGCTGGCGCAAATCCTTGTATTCGGCAGGTGTATAGAGTTGTTTGTTCAGTTCCAGGCTACGGGTGACGGTTGCCGTACGTCCGTTTTTCTTGACGGAGATGGTCAGGCTACCGGCGGCATTGCGGATCGTCTTGTCGGTTTCCGGGGTGCGCAGTTCCATATTTTCAGGACATTCGATCGTGTATGTATAGACTTCGTTGACAGGGCGTGGGATCAGCAGGTTTTCTTTCCGCTGGCTGTTCAGGTAGCCATAAGGCAGATGGGAGAAGCCATATCCGGCATCCGGCAGTGAGATCGTTGCATACCCGTTTTCCACCTTTAAAGGAGCAGTTTGTTCGTTTTCGCTGTTACCTGTTGTGAAATAAGGTATCAATTCTTTACCGACAGATTCTTTAGTGGATGTCGTCACTTTTCCATCTTTGAAACGAACTGCGATGTCGCTCTTGATCAGGTAATCCTGTGGAACGGCAATGGTTACCGGTTTTCCTGTTTGCAGGCTGAAAAGAGGAGTCCGGTCAAAGTTCACCGTTTGCGGACGGTGGGTAGAAGAGGTGGAGAATAAATATAATTCGCCGTTCACCATACAGGAGACAAACAGTTGGTCGACAGCCTTTAGCGCCAGCCCTTTGTCTGCATAAGCCTGGTAAGTCGCCATTGGTTCGGCTTTGAAGCCGGCCCCATCCAACAATCCTGCGAGCAAATTGGCTTTTTCGGCTTCAGTTCCGTACGCTGTGCTCATGACGGCATCGGCAGGGCGGAGGCGATAGCCGGTCTGATCCAGTGTCAGCCCGTTGTTGGCAATGTGGTTGGTCGTGTATTCGAGGATAGCTTCCAGTTTGTCTTCGTCCTTTTTTTTCCCTTCGGTCAGGCTCTCAGCCAGAGTCGTGAGTTGTGGATCGCCGGACGGATTGAACTGTTTGAGTAGGGTTGCCAATGCTTCTCCTTCGGATGCGTAAGTTGTGGCGGCGAGAAAAGGAACGTCGCCGTTCTTGACATAGACGAACGGAGCGCGGGAAGATGCTGGCAGGTTACGTAATGTCCAGCTTGTCGTACAGGTTCCACCGGATCGTTTGACAGATGCTTTTGCCGGATTGTTTGTCAGTGTGTAGGCAAGTTCTTTGACTTCGGGTGTCACGATCGTCAGTGTGTATTCTTTGACGGGAGAGGATTGGAGCAGTTCTTCGAAAATGTCTACCTCCGGCAGATAGCCTGGTTTGGATGTGACTGTGTAGTCGAGATAGATAGTTGCTCCCAGCTCTAGGCCTGTGTGGACGACAACCATTTCTTTCAGGTGGTTGTAAGCCGGAGCATCAGCTGCGTTGCGGGGAAGGACTTCCACGAAAGCATTGTCCGGTGTCTTGATGATTGTGCCGTCTTTTTGTTTGGTGTAAGACGAGTTGATCTTCAGTTCCTGGTATTGCGGATTGTACACGATGAAGCTTTCTCCGTATGTGCCGTTCATGGCCGTGTGGGTGAAAAGTGTCAGTTCCATGTCATAGCGGAACTCTTGGCTGCCGTCGGCATTGAGTGTCCAGGTCTTTGCTAATTTCTTGTATTCGGCTTCCGATGCTCCATAAACTGTCGTAGTCATTAGTAGCATACAAAGAAGGAAGGCGAACTTATGTTTGTTTTGTATCATTTGATTTATGATTTATAATTTGTGATTTATGAAGAGGGAAGACCTTATCGTTTTATGACGATATAATCCCCGAATGATTTATGTGCATTCACGGCGTTACGGAAACCATTCCAGTCGCCTGCCTCGTACACGCGTTTCTTCAGCGCTAGCTTTTGGTGCAACACCACTTTGTTACCGTCCTGGCGGAGGGAACCTTCGAAGTCGGCGGCAGAACTTTGCGCACTGTCTTCTTTTCCATTACCCGCTAGCTTATAACCTGTGGGGAGTTGGATCGTTTCGTCCAGTTCGACCAGACGTGAGCAGGCATCCTTGAAACCATACCGGCGTTCTTCGAGGTCGGTGTTGATGCGCAGGTAACTTTTTACTTGGTTATAAAGGTTATTCATCACCATCGGCTTGAACAGCATTTCTCCTTCTCCTGAAAGGGCATAACCTGGTATTTCATAACGGAATGTCATTTTGATCGGTGCAGCCTGGTAGTTCTTCGGGTCTTTGCCATAGTCCACGCTGATAAGACGAGCTTTAGGTGATACGGCAAGAAGTTGGCTTTCCAATGCGGCCTGCCATTGCGACTGCCAGCCGGTGGTGAAGATACGGCGGATATTGCTGTCCGACTGTCCTTCGGCTGTGATCGTGAACTGTCCTGTCAGCGTACCTTTGGCATCCAAGCGGTTGTTGGCTTTTATGCGGACATAATGGTTTTCCGGTGCGGAAACCGGCGTGAGACAGAGATCGGAACCTTCGGGAACTCCCGGTAAATAGTTTTGCTGTTGTTCGGCACTGCTCCACAGTTCGCGGCAGAAGGGGACCCAGGTAGGATCGAGCGGCATATAGGTTCCGCTGGAAAGTTTCACAACGGCGACACAGTGGTTGAAGTGGTCGGCCGGGATGCTTTCCACGCGACTACCGGCCATTGTCATGGCTGGATAGGCTTCGAAGCCTGCCATACGCAGGAAAGCGATCAGGGTACCGGCAATATCTTTACAGACACCACAACGGTCCGTGTAGTTCATCTTCAGGTTATGCAGCGTGTAGCCTTCGCCTTTGCCCATCGAGATACCGGAGTAACGGATATTGTCGGCAACCCAGTGGGTGAGGACGGCGATCTTTTCCATCTCCGTCTTTTTGCCCCGGATCAATTCGTCTACTTTCTTCTGGGCTTCGGGAATGGCACTGAAACTGCCGTAGTCTTCGTTCACTTTGTTAAACCAAAGGGATTTGTCTTGCCAGCGTGGTGTGCTGGACATCATCAGTTTCGGTGCGGCGTCGAACAGGTCGACCATATTCGGTTCGCGTCGGGTCGGCATGATGTCTGTGCTGACGAACGTATAAGCTTTCCGACCGTCCTCGTAACGCATGGAAGAGGTGCATTCTCCTTGATAGAACTGGAACTGCATTTCTTTCTCCATCGGGATGTTTACCTTATATACCTTGCGGACAGTTGGCTCGGTTGTCCAGAAGGGGACGATATCATAGAATTGTCCACGCATGGGCGGGATGAAACGGGATTCGTCGTTGCCTGTACCGCCAGTCAACAGGGCATAGGTGAAACCTTTTTTGTTGATCTGATAATCGATGATATCGCCCGGATCGAGACGGCCTATTTCCATCATGATCTGCCGTGCTCCCCAATAGATGGCGCGGGCAGGAGCGGCATAATCCAGCTGTTGGGTGATGTCGAGGTTGATTACGTCGCCATTGGCTTTGTAGATGGTGACACGATGAAACTCTGCATGTGCCGTCAGCGGATCGTAATCGTATTTGAGGATGCGATTGGCGACGGCCCCGCGCGTGTTCATAACTTTGACGATTTTGCAGACCGTGAAAGAACCGGAGCCGGTAGGCTGCACGGTCACAGCGGTGCTGTCGAGTAGGTTTACACAGTCATAACCTGCGTATAATTCCGGCTTTTGTAGAGTCGGATCGGATGCTGTCCGGCAACTTTCCCCACTTTGTCCGTAAGCGGACGCCGTGGCGAGAAGGACGGAGGCGAAGATTGATAAGTACTTCATAAAATATAGTGTTTTTGTATGTTTATTACTAAATAATTGATGCCCGAATTAATTTATCCTGTATATCTTTCCATTGCCAATTTCCGGCATGCCGCCCGATCGATCTTTCCGCTACCGGTAAGAGGAATTGATTCAATCCGGAGGATGTGCTTCGGACGTTGGTATTTGGGTAATATTCCAAATATCATTTCTTCCAGCTCGGAAAAGAGATTGTTTTCAGGTAATGAGAGAGATTGTTCTCCAATAAGGGAAGAGGCTGTCTTTTTACTCGGGAAGCGGTCATTTCCTGTGGTGATCAATAAAATCATAGCCTCTCCGAACTTTGGATCTGGAACGGATGTTATGGCAAAATTGGTAGGAATGATGGGGCGCAAGATTTCTTCCACAATCTCCGTTTGTATTTTTATGCCTCCGCTGTTGATGATGTTGTCTTTCCTCCCTAAGATGCGGAAACGGCCGTCTGGGAGCAGTTCGGCGACATCGTTAGTGACAAGTGTTTTGTCGGTGACGAGTGGAGCGTCTATTATCAGTGTGTCGTCAGTCGAGAGTGATAGCTTGACAGACGGGAAAGGCGTGTAATAAGGAGATGCATCCGGTCCGTTCAATCGTCGGAGGGCTATATGCGAAAGTGTTTCTGTCATTCCGTAGGTGGAGTAAACGCAGATAGGCAATTCTTGTATCCGTGTTTCCAGTTCACGGTCGATAGAGCCGCCACCGATGATCAGGATATCGATTTGGCAGAGGCGCTCTCGTTCTTCCGGAACCTGTAGCGTGTTGTATACTTGTAACGGAATCATGGCTGCGAATCGGAGCGGCATGTCGATGTCTGCCATCGGATGCCCGGAAGGTTCACGTATGACCAAATCTAACCCTGCCACGAGTGACCGTACGACCATCATCTTTCCGGCAATGTATCGGAGTGGCATACAAAGGAGGGCTTTATCCCCCTGCCGCAGCCCTAAATAATCGCAGGTGAGGCGGGCACTATTTACCATCTGTTCCTTGCGGACCATGATTCGTTTGGGTGTACCGGTCGAACCGGAAGTTTGTACTTCCAAGTAAGGAGAGGCAGACTTCCAATCGGAAATGAATTCGGATAATTGACAATTGACTGTTGACAATTGACAATTATCGGGATGTTTCTTACTTATCAATTGTTTGTTGTCCATTGTCAATTATTAATTGTCCGTTGTTAATTGACAACGGCAAGTCAATGTTGTTGGTGAAGAGGCCACCTGTTCCTAACCCTTGCGGAAGCGGATTGTCGAAAGTTGCGCACCATTGAGCGATGGCGTTCAGGCCGACATTCGATTCCAATGCAGAAGTGATCCACCAGCCGATCTGCCGATCCTGAGCTTCCTTGATCCATTCGCTACAACCATATAGGCCTCCGTGAAGAGACGGTTTTAAGATGATATATTGCGGATTAATGAAGGAAAGCAATTCTTTCTTCTTTTCCGGTGTGTTATAGCCAATGAGTTCTTCGTCGAGGGCGATGGGAACTGGAGAAGAAGCAGCTAACAGAGCCATGTCTTCCCACTGCCCTGCACGGATCGGTTGTTCGATCGAGTGCAGGTCCAGTTTTGCCAGACAGTTCAGTTTTCTCATGGCTTCGTTCGGCGAGAAAGCACCGTTGGCATCAACACGCAGTTCGATTTCATCAGATGAAAATTGTTTGCGGATGATACGAAGGATTTCTAATTCTTTATCGAAGTCGATCGCTCCGATTTTCAGCTTGATGCAACGAAAGCCGGATTCTATCTTGTCTGTCACTTGTCCCAACATCTCTTCATAGCTTCCCATCCAGATCAGTCCGTTGATAGGAATACCCACCTCGCCATGCGAGAAAGGAGTGTTCCACAAGGCAAAGGAGCCGGCTTCAAAGTGGCGGAAAGCAGTCTCCAGACCGAACAGGATAGATGGATAATCGCGCAGTCCGTCCACGTCGATTCTGCCTGTGCGGGTGAAGTTTTGGCAAGCCTTGGCCAAAACTTCTTCATATCCAGGCACGTCGTCGCAACTCAGTTTAGGCAGAGGAGCGCATTCACCTATTCCTTGGCGGCCGGGTGTTTCTTCTGCGGTGAGGTAGATATACCAACTCTTCCTCTCCGTGTAGGTCCCGCGCGAAGTCCCTGCCGGCTTTTTGAAGTACAAGGTCTTAGGGCGGATCTCTATGTGATAGTGCATAGCCATTGTGACTTTGGATTATGGAAATTTCGGATAATCTTCGAAACGGGGGCGGCGTTTTTCAAGGAAAGCTTTGCCACCTTCCTGGGCTTCGTCGGTCATGTAGTAGAGCATGGTGGCATCGCCAGCCAACTCTTGGATTCCGGCTTGACCGTCTAGCTCGGCGTTGAGGCCTGCCTTGATCATACGGAGGGCAAGCGGGCTGAGCAGCATCATTTCTTCGGCCCATCCGACATATTCGTCTTCAAGCTTATCCAAAGGTACGACCTTGTTCACGAGACCCATGTCGAGTGCTTCCTGTGCATTGTATTTACGGCAAAGAAACCAAATTTCACGTGCTTTCTTTTGGCCGACGATGCGAGCTAAATAGGATGAACCGAAACCTGCGTCGAAACTCCCCACGCGAGGACCCGTCTGTCCGAATATTGCGTTTTCAGAAGCAATCGTCAGGTCGCAGACCACATGCAACACATGCCCGCCACCGATTGCAAAACCGTTTACGGCAGCGATCACCGGTTTTGGAATCGAGCGGATTTGCTTTTGTACATCGAGTACATTTAACCGTGCCACACCATCTTTACCGATGTAGCCGCCGTGACCTTTCACATGCATATCACCTCCAGCACAGAAAGCCGTGTCTCCGGCTCCTGTCAGCACGACAACATTGATATCCGGTCGTTCACGGCAGATATAGAGAGCATCGCTCATTTCTGTTGTTGTAGTCGGTGTGAAAGCGTTGCGATAGCGTTCGCGGTTGATAGTGATGCGGGCAATTCCGTTATAGAAATCAAACAGGATTTCTTCATATTCTTTGATGGTTGTCCATTCTCTTTTTGTTTCCATAAGATGAATTTAGAATTATAAATTATGAGTTATGTTCTTATTTTTTTAGTTGGTGGTAATACTCTTTGAGTAGCCGTACATCTTCTGACGCATCCGTGAATACCTCCATCAACATTGGTTGGTTGTGGGGGGCGGACTGGGTGAAAACAGCCATTGCACTCGTCAGTTCTTCATCGTTATGGACGGGAAGGTAAGAAAATCCTCTTTCTTTGGCCCATCCTTTGGCAGAAGTTTTGTGTGTAGCTGTCACGAAACGGCGTGTTTTATCTTCCATTTTCAGTCCGGGAAGTGCTTGGAATATTTCACCTCCTCCGTTATTGAGCAGCAGGATACGTAGGTTACAGCCGAAGTTGCTGTTCCAAAGTGCGTTCATATCATAAAAGAAACTCAAATCGCCGATCACTACAAAATTCAGTTTGTCTGAACAAACGGAATAACCGATGGCAGTCGAAAGCGATCCTTCTATGCCACTCGTCCCCCTGTTGCAGCAGACTTCGACATCTTCTGGGAGTGTGTATAACTGGGCGTAACGTACGGCTGAACTGTTGCCTAAATGCAAGGCCGCAGGTGTTGGAAGCGACTTGATCAATGTTCCGATAGCAGCCATTTCCGAATAGCTGAATTCCGGTTGTGGCAGGTCGCGGGTGTTGTTTTCCCAGATGCGTGGAAACTCCGTTGTCCGGTTTTCCAGCAGGTAAGCGATTTTTTCGAGAAATTCGAACGGGTCCATCTCGATAACGGTTGTCAGGGAACCGTAAAGGTCTGTTACTTCTCCGCTAAGCGAAACATGCCAATGTTCGCGTGGCGGATGCTTGCGGAGAAATTGTTTGAGGCGTTTCGACACGATATGTCCACCGTATGTGATCAGCAGGTCAGGAACCATCTTCTCTAATTTTTCTTCTGGCAGGGCGTAAAGGGCGGCGTCGAAATTCTTTACCGGGATGCCGGGAATGGTCTTGTTACCTGTGTGCTCGGTAAGCCAGGCAAAATGCTTGTATAGCAGTTTGGAATATTTCTTTTCAAAAAGATAGATCAGGTTCATCTGACCGGCAACGATCATACGACGGTTGTAGTTGTTCAGCCGCTCGATCAACCCAGTATATTCACGGTCGTAGACATTTAATCCTTGGTAGCGGGTGATGACGCGTACCTTGGGTAATTCCTCCGTAGTGAAGCGGAACAACGGTTCCGAGATTGGTACGTTGATATGCACCGGTCCTTTCCCATGATGGTTCAGTTCGAGCAGAGCTTCGTTGATAAGACGATTGCAATACCATTCGTCTTCATCGGTATGTATCTCTGGCAGGTTGACGGATTTTTTAACCTGAGAACCGAAAACACCCGGTTGAGGAAACGTTTGCCCGTCCATTTGTCCGATCCAGGCCCCGGGACGGTCTGCTGAGATCACGACCAATGGCACTTGCTGATAGAAGGCTTCCGATACGGCAGGATGAATATTAAGTAATGCACTGCCCGATGTGCAGCAGACAGCAGCCGGACTACCGCCATGTAATGCCAGTCCGATCGCGAAGAATGCCGCACTCCGTTCGTCTGTCACCGGATAGCAGGAGAAGAACGGGTGATTGGCAATCGTATGTACAATAGGTGAATTGCGGCTGCCGGGACACAAAACGATTTTCTTGATGTTATGCTCGATGAGCAGAGCTACGAGCTGCAGGATGTTTTTTTTATCTGAGTACATAATGTATTTGTTTGCTTTGTCATGCGATGATTCTATCGCTTTTTCTGCAAAGATAACATCTGTGGGGCAGAAAACATTCATAATCTTAATGAAAAAGGCTTCACCCCGGAATGGTCCGGTAGGCGAAGCCTTTCTGCTTTCGTTTAGATCAGAAATTCATTGTTCAGAACTTCTGCATATTCAGATTCTTATCAACCAGGATGCCGTCGACAGCTTTCAGGTTGAATGTAACTTTGCGTTTCGCTTTCAGCTTGATGGTGAAGAGATCTTCAGAACCTTCGAGCACTTGTTTGTCTCCGAGATTGACGAAAGTAGGATAGAGCGCCTTTTGACCGCTGGTATGCAGGCGATCGTATGTCAGGTTTTCCATCGTACCGAGGTTTGCCGATTCGATGCCGACAAAGTCATAATCCTGTTGGTCGTAAGGCAATGCGAAACTCAAAGCGTTGACAGCTTTGACACTGTCACCTTTGACGGTGATTTCGACTGTTTCGCCGGCGTTGTACGTCTGTTTCGGAGTGGAAAGGAAGATCGTTCCGGCTACACGGTCCGTACCTGGATTCTCGATGCCGTCCTCCAATTGGGTTGCCACGACCGATATGTCGTAAGCATCGATCAGACCGTTCCGGTTAATATCACCTGCGCTGACATAATCGAAATCGCTGTCACCACGGCGTAGCCCTGTGTAGTTCATGTACGAGGTCAAGTCGTTTGTGTCGATCTTTTTGTCGTTATTGATGTCACCTGGCAGATAGCTTTCCGTGCCCGGAACCTTGAATACATACAATTCGCGGCCGGAAGCGTAGTTGCCGACACCTTCCGTAATATGCAACTTAATGTAGCGGGCTTTCGGCTGGTTCTTGAAAGTGAATATTTTCATGTCACCATTACGTTCCCAGCGGAACGAGTCGACCGCTGTCCAGTTTTCCTTATCCATGCTGTAGGCCACGTCGCCGGCAAGGATCGTTCCGTTGCCTCCATCCTGGCGGGACAGATAATGGAACTTATCCAGTTGGTTGATGGTGCGTAGATCGATGATCATATCGAACGGCATTGCGTTCTTGCGGTATTTCGTGTGGAACATATCGCCTAACTCGGCAAAGTCGAACAAGCGGGAGATTTCAAAGCCTTCCTGTTCTTCGGCTGTCACTTCTCCACGGATGCCTTTGATAGCAAATTCCAGCGGGTTGGATTTGGTCTTGACGGAGAAGGTAGACCAGTCTGAATAACCGTCCTTGTTGACTGAGCGAATTTTGAACGAATAGTCTGTTTCGGCTGAGAGGTTGTCGAACAGCAGTTCCGCATTCTTGATCTGCGTATAGAGCATGCCGTTAAATTCTATTTCATAGAAGTCGGCGCCGGAAACTTTATCCCAAGTCGGTTTTAAGGTGTAAGCTTCTGTGTTTCCGTCTGTCACCTGTGCAACCGGAGCAGTCAGCGATCCGGTAGAAATGCGGTGGGTATCGGGCATATCGAATTGGTATCCGTCGATGGTGACGACCGTTTCGTTCATGATGATATCTGTCGGAGCCAGTTTGACCAACAGTTGCGGGTTCTTGGTGATCGTTACCTTTTCGAATTCGCTTCCTTTGGTGGCGAATTTGTTCAGGTTCGGGGTAGCATCGTAGAAATAGACGTTTGTGCCGTTCAGGTATTCGTCCATCGAACGGGCGGCTACCAGTTTCACTTTGGAAGAACCGACTTTGGCGGTGATCTTCTTCGGCATTTCCGAGAGATTGATACGCAGTTCGGTTGCCTTGTCTTTCACGAAACCGTCAAAATCGCCTGTTGTCGGATGGATAGTGATTGAGACTTTTGATGGGTCATTGTTCTTGATTTCGATCCGTGTGGTTGTCCCTTTGCCGTTCAGATAAGCCTGCGTTATACCATCATCGTCATATTCGACGAACTCGCTATATCCGGACGGGTAAAGTTCATATATGCGCAAATTCTTGTCGATTTCCCCTACGTTATTGTTCGGATTCGTCATCGGGATGATCGCACCGGCTTTTACGAATACCGGAAGTTTCCAAAGTGGAGAAGCGAAGTTGTTGACCACGCAGCCGCCGGTATATTTCTCACCGGTGAAATAGTCGAACCATTCGCCTTCAGGCAGGTAGATACCATCACGGATGTCATTTCCCTTGTCATCCATTTGCGTCTCTTGGTAGATCGGCGCGATGAGGAAGTACGGCCCGTACATGAACTGGTATTGTGTAGCTTTACCAAAGGTGTAAGGATTCGGATCTTCAAGGAACATGGCGCGAATCATCGGCTTGCCGTCTACCGCTTCGCGGGCAATGCTGTAAGCATACGGCATCAGGCTGGATTTCATTTTCAAGTACCAGCGGTTGATGGAAGTTGCCGGTTCGCCTAAGGCATGCGGATATTTCTCATTCGATCCCCAGCCGTCCATGTTCAGCTCCATCGGCGTCCAGGTCTTCCACTGGAAGTCGCGGGTATTCATCACGAGGTTCTTGCCACCGAAAATACCGTCCATGTCGGATGTGATGTTCGGTTGTCCGGAAAGCCCGGAGCCGATATAAGTCGGGATGTGGAAACGGATATATTCCCATTGTCCGCCTGTCTGGTCGCCCGACCAGACTCCGGCATAACGCTGCGTGCCGGCCCAACCGTCGAGAGAGATGATGAACGGACGTGCGTCGTTTCCGTAATACGGCATGATATG
>OJMG01002923.1_pt1 | contig 13751 bp, 9 predicted proteins | sample 1597141 | NCBI WGS metagenome assembly OJMG01 (sample SAMEA2452119, study PRJEB22498) | human gut metagenome | biome: human feces; feature: human gut; material: feces | place: Australia | collected 2012 | reverse complement strand
TAAGGATTATTCCATATCCTAAACGACTTATCCGATACACATACCACATAAAAAAGGGTGTATTTCTCTCTTTCATTGAGAAATACACCCTTTGCTATCTAAGAATAAGTTTTATTCTATTCCATCAAACTTACTGATGTTGTTCACGCAACAAATCATTGACAGTTTTTACCGGATTGAAAGTACTCAAAGGCACTTCTACAAACACAGTGCTCCAGTCGCTCATCGAACCGTTCCACAAACCTGGCAACTCAAGTGCTTTCAGGTCTTTACCATTCTTCGACTTGTAAGAGATGAATCCTGTAGCTTTGTCTACATAATCCAGCAAATTGAATTTGTTACCTTTGTAGTCGCGTATTGCACAAACCAAATCAACTGGATTGAAGTGTGTACCCTGTTCGAACATAGCTTTCTTTTCCGGATCCTTCATGTCAATCTGCGAGCTTTCCAAAATCTGCAAAGAAACAGTTCCATCAGGATTGTAAGCCAAAAACGGACCACCACCCGGTTCGCCTACATTCTTCACCATACCACAAACACGCAATGGACGGTTCAGCTTATCCTTAATGTAAAGAACCAATTCGGCATCTTCCATCAACTTGATATCTGATTTCCGGGTACACAAATCGTTTTGCAGGAAATGAATCATTTCTTCAATCTGATCATGTGTGTATTTACCGGTATCAATCAATTCCAGATATTTGAAGATCTTTTCTTGCAGACTGACCAAAACACCTGCAATTAATTTCTTATAGATGATAGTTGCTGATTTGAAACTATCCGGAACCACATTATCAATGTTCTTAATGAATACAACGTCAGCATCTACATCGTTCAGGTTTTCGATCAATGCACCGTGACCACCCGGACGGAACAACAACTTGCCATCTTTATCCCGGAACGGAGTATTATCCATATTGACAGCAATTGTATCCGTACTCGGCTTCTGAACACTGAATGAAATATCATATTTCACAGAGAATTTATCTTCATAAGCATCTTTCTTCTCTGCAACCAACTGTTCAAACAAAGCCTGATGTTCCGGAGAAACTGTAAAGTGAATATTTACCTCACCCGCATTGTTCTTGGCATACATGGCACCTTCAGCCAAATGTTCTTCCATTGCAGTACGGAAAGTTTCAGGGTAAGTGTGGAACAACAACAAACCTTTAGGCAAAGAACCATAATTCAAGCCGACCTTTTCCAATAAGTTTGAAACGACTTTCTTATATTCACCCAAAGCTACTAAAGCCGGAATATCCTTTCCCGTATTTTCCTGGCATTTCTGATTCAATGCTTTATAAAATGCGAATTTACGAATATCGGCAAAAAACTTCTTTTCAAAGTCTGTTGTAGGAACATCGTAGTCGGCAGAAAGGAATCCAAACAGATTCTTAAACATACGACTGGCAGCACCCGACGCCGGGACAAACTTAAGAATACGCTTGTTCTTTGTCAGATAAGCATCCCAGGCAGCCATATAAGCCGGCTGAGATTCTGCCGGAATCACCTTTATTCCTTTTTCAACAGAAGCCGATGCCTCTATTTCCAGGAAAGGAAACCCTTTCTCAAAACAGGATAACTGTTCCTCAATTTTCTCTTGTGAAATACCTTTTTCAGATAATTGCTCCAAGTCTTTCGCGTTTAACATAGTACACTATTTTTATGAATAAAATATTTTTTCTTCATCCTTAGTACGCAAATGTATAAAAATACCGACAATAATATCATAGATATTTCAAAATAAAAAGATACTTTTACAACACGTTTTACCGTACTTGTCCTCAAATGGGCAAAATAAAGCATAAAGCTTATGGAGACATTACCATTTTTTACACCAGAAGAAAAGAAAGAATTCTTCACCAAATACAGATTACTGCTACGTAACCTGTATTCGTTCCTGGAAAAAGACGATATTTCCAAGATGAAGAACCTGATGAAGCAAGTTGTAGCCAAAGAATGTTATGGAAGAGACAAGAACGGAATCAATGGCCTGCTCAGAAATATTGATACGGCACTGATCGCAACGACTGAAATAGGTCTGAAAAGGACATCTGTACTGGCACTGTTACTCTACCGTCCCGTCTACAAAGGTGTTATTACCAACGAGGAAGTAAAAGAGTTATTTGGGGAAGACATCACGCTCATGATTCAACGTTTGCTTCGTACTTCCGACTTATACGCTCGAAATACGGCAGTTAATTCGGAGAATTTCCATCATCTGTTACTCTCGTTTGCCGAAGACGTGCGTGTCATCCTCATCATGATTGCCGACCGCCTCTGTATGATGCGGCTCGGAAAGAAACTGTCAGAAGACGACCGTATCCGACTGGCAACAGAAGCAGCCTATCTATATGCCCCATTGTCACACCGAATGGGACTTTATAAAATAAAAAGCGAACTGGAAGATTTGTCTCTTAAGTATATCGACCGGAAACAGTTCGATTATATCAAGCAAAAGCTGAATGAGACAAAACGTTCGCGCGACGCTTATATAGCCCGATTCATTGCTCCGCTGAAAGAAAAGCTGGAACAGGCAGGGTTTAAGTTTGAGATCAAAGGACGTACCAAATCTATTCATTCCATCAACAACAAGCTGAAAAAGCAAAAGGTGGATTTTGAGAATATCTATGATTTGTTTGCCATCCGGGTTGTTTTGGATACGCCTCTTGAAAAAGAACGCTCCGATTGCTGGCAGGTATATTCGATCGTAACGGATATGTACCAGCCAAATCCCAAACGATTAAAAGACTGGATTTCCATTCCGAAATCGAACGGATACGAAAGCCTGCATATTACGGTTATGGGTCCGGAGAATAAATGGGTAGAAGTGCAGATCCGAACCAAGCGAATGGATGAAATAGCCGAAAAGGGTCTGGCGGCACACTGGCGTTATAAAGGAGTCAAGGCCGAAAAAGGCTTGGATGAATTCATGAATACAGTGCGGGCTGCTTTGGAAGCAAAAGATTCCAATCCGCTGGATCTGATGAAAGATTTCCGGATGGATTTGTATAAAGATGAAATCTATGTCTTTACTCCAACCGGAGAACTGATCAAACTGGCTAAAGGCGCAACGGTGCTGGACTTTGCCTTCGCTATCCACTCCCAGCTGGGTTGTAAATGTGTATCGGCCAAAGTAAATGGGAAAAATGTTCCTATCAAATATGAATTAAACAATGGAGACACGGTTTCCATTGTCACTTCGCCGACTCAATCGCCCAAACGGGACTGGTTGAATTTCGTTGTTACCTCGAAAGCCCGCGTACGAATCAAACAGGCGCTGCGGGAAGAAACGGCCAAGATGGTTGATTTTGCCAAAGAGATGTTGCAACGACGGTTCAAGAACAGAAAGATCGACATGGAAGAGGCTTCACTCATGCGTTATATCAAGAAGAAAGGATATAAGACCGTAACAGACTTTTATGTTGATATAGCCGAAGAGCGTTTGGACCCGAATGTCATTATCGATGAGTTTTTGGATTTGATCCGTAAAGAAACCGAACAGCAAGAACATCTGCTTGCCAGAAGCGCGGAAGAGTTCGTTACTACGACCGAAGCGGAAGAGATAGCAACCAACAAAGATGTATTGGTAATCGACAAAAACCTGACCGGTATCGAATACAAGCTGGCCAAATGTTGTAATCCGATTTATGGAGATGAAGTGTTTGGATTTGTCTCTACTCAAGGAATCAAAATACACCGCATGGATTGTCCGAATGCCCAGGAAATGTTCAGCCGTTTCGGCTATCGGATCATCCGTGCCAAATGGAGTGGCAAAGGCGACAACGGATATATCGTTACCTTGCGCGTAGTGGGTCGCGACGACATTGCCATTGTTACCAACATCACCTCTGTCATCGGTAAGGAAACCAATGTCTCTTTACGATCTTTACATATTGATTCCGTTGATGGATTATTCCAGGGTAACTTCACCGTTCAGGTAAGAGATACGACGACATTAAATCAACTGACTAAAAAACTCAAGACCGTCAAAGGCGTAAAGAATGTAGAACGCCTCAATACTTGAGCAAAACGGAATGTAAACGCTTTTAAAGTCCTTCCCAACGGCCGGGAAGGACTTCTTTTTTATTTTAAGTCACATTCGACCGCCGGATGTGACTCATTCTTATTTATCGGTCACAAAATTACGCCGGATGTGACTTATTCTTATCTATCAGTCACAAAACTAAGCAGGATGTGACTTATTCTTATCTATCAGTCACATCGGATCGGCAATTTCAAGATTACACATAAAAGAAACGGCATAAATCCGTAATGGACTTACACCGTTTCCTGTTACTATGACGATTTATGTATAAACCTTATTTCACAATTACCTTTTGAGCAACTTCCCCTTCGATAGCGACAATCAGCAAGCCACGAGAAGCCGGAACTGTAAAGCGATCGCTTGTTACCAAATAGTTACCGACAATCTTTCCTAAGATATCCGTCAGGACAATCTTCTTGTCTCTGGCATTCATTACGGTTACCGAATTATGACCACCAGCAACAACGACTGATGTCGGAGCTTCTATTTCTTCATTTGCTGTTGGAGCAGAAGCCTTTTCTGCAGAGAAGTTCATACCCGTATTCGACATTACCAAGGTATTGGCAATCTGTGAAACGAATGCACCACCCTTTACATTGATATTTTCCAACCACAAGCTACCGTCTTCATTCTTCCTCAAAGAGAAGTAAGCCGGACTATTCTTGGATGTTCGGATTGTATCATTTGAAGGAATAAATCCTAAACGATTCTTTCCCTCATGCTGCACTGTATCAATAGCTGACAGATAATAGCGGACATCCGAAGTCTCATCATCTGCACCAATCATGCAAGTAGAGATTAAATAGACAGGTTTACCCGGGATAACGGTATCCGCCTTTTCAATCTTGAATGAGAAATTATCAGCCGTATAACCCGCTTTCGTAATTTCCTGACCTTCGTTCTTCATTTCGGCCCACAAAGTAAGCGGATTCATCGTCAGGAATTTCCCATTCGAACCGAAACGCAGGTGTGAACTTTTCACGGCCTCGTATTGCGGAGCGTCAATGATATCGACATCAAATTCTACAGCTTCCGATTTTTCTTCGCTCAACAGCAAATTAGATTGTGTACTATAAGTAACATATTCCTTACCCACTGTCATTTCATAAACAGTACCATCATTCGACTGTCTGAAGACAATACCCAATGGATCTTTCTGGTAACTTGACATGATTAAAGAACCAGTTTTAGAATCTTTCACTAAAACCCGATCACCAAACTGATCAGCCAAGCGATATGAAACCGTATACAAGGTATCACCTAAAGACTGTGCTCCGGCAGTTTTCTCTTCCGTTCCAGCAAACAAACGGAATGAAGTAGCTTCTTTTTCCATATCAGCCAATAACAAAGAATCTGAAACAGAGATAGGTACTGTTCCTCCAACAGCATTCACATTCAGCTGAATGGTTTTCTCTTTCAACTCAGCTTCTGTAAGACGAAGAATACCCAGATATTTATCTTCCAAATCCACCTTCGGCTGATATTCAAATGAAAGTGTATCAGTTCTTCCTGCTACCGTATAAGCACCACTTATACCCTTAACGGCAAAGATTTCACTATTAGCAGCAGCATACGAAGTATTACTCAGACGATCTACAATACTATATTTACCATTTTCTTCCTTTACATACCATTGTCCGTCCGGATTATAAACAGAAGGAGTTTCAGAAGCATATATTTCATTTCCATACAGGTATTTGCCGGCATTCGCAGCCTTTCCTACATTCTTCAAGAAATAAACGCCAGAGCCGTTTGCCAATGTCACCGGGGTTCCGCGGCGGGTCGTAATAAACGGAGCTGTGCCTTGTAAAGGATTCGTTTCACTAACCGTCAGTACTTTTTTATCGCCTAACGTAGCATAGACTACTTGGAAGTCTTCGCTATATCTATTATCTATACTCAATGACGGTGCTTGCTTAACAAAAACGGCAACAGAATCGTTCTTCAAGTCAATCGTAAACTTAAACTTTTGGAAGTCTTCATTTCCCCAAGTATGCTTACCACCATAAGTTGAATCAGCAACAAACTTAAAACCGAAAGAATTTTGTGCACCTGAAATCTCTGTATAAAGCGTATCAACACCTAAATATTTGGCTTTTCCATCAGGAAATTCCTGATCATCCTTATATTGGAGCTTCAAATAACCATCTTCAGTCTCTTTAGCAATCAATTCCTTGCCACTGAAAATATCACCTTCATACTCTCCTCCTAAATCCATATAGAAAGTAGAAATGCCATCACCTAATTCATCCGCTTTAAGGGTATATAGCTTTGTTTCTACTATATTAAAGTTAGAAGAATTAGTAGTAGCTAATGACAAAACACCATCTTTACTTAGTGATAAACTATACGATTTACCATCTCCAAAAAAACCTTTAATTGCATTACCATCACTAAATACCCATTCTGAAATACCAGCTGGATCTAATTTAGTTGTTGCATTTTCTTTTGCAGCAAAAGCTAACAAAGCATTGGTCGCCTTATTTCGGAATTGATAAACAATTCCTCCAGAAGTTGTACGCTTTGTTATTTGCCACAATGTTGAATCCAACAAAGCCTTTGATTCTGCAATAGTTTTTTTTACTATAACAGAGTCTGATACAACTCCATCTACAGCTAAATAATAGCCGTTTGATTCTAATTGATAATAATAGCCTTCTTTCCATTCTGTATTATCAGCAGCCCCTGCAGAGAGAGATACAGCTAATAAAGCAGTTGATAACAATGTAAATCTTTTCTTCATATGTTTTTAATTTGTTCTTATTCTGATCCTTTTTAATCAATAACTTAACAAAGATAGAAAAAGTTCATGACTTTGTCCTATCCATGTCCGGTTTATGCGCCAAATCCACATTTTATTGTACAAAAACCCGTATTTATAATACCAGATACAACATTATTACACCGGCAAAACAGAAGTAACGAATATTAAAAACGAAAGTAATTGGAATCATTCCCGATTCTCGGGAGTTTTAAAACACATATCGCATGGACATTGGTTGGAAAGGTCAAGAAAGAGTACTTCATAGCTACATTTCTTATAAATAAAAAAGCCCGGCATATAACATCCGGGCTTAACGATAATATTAATAATAGTGTAATAAAAGATTGATATAATCATTTATTTTTGCTTTAAACAAAAATAAGAGTATGTTTCCTTTTCTACACTACAAAGATATATAATTCCTTTTGAATAATAATCAGAATCAAAAGAATCTTTCTAAACGGTATGTTTTCTGAACAAAGCCGATTGTTTTCTGTACAAAAGGCTTCAATCCTTAGCCTGATGTATGGTCAGCTGCGGGAATGGGAAACCAATACCCTCTGCATTGAAGCGCTCATATACAATACGTGTAATATCAAAATAAACATCCCAATAATCGGCACTCTTCACCCAAACACGTACTACATAATTTACACTACTATCAGCCAACTGGTTCATGGCAACAAACGGAGCAGCCGGTTCTTGCAAGATTCGTTCATCTTTTGCAAGGATTTCTTCCAAAACCCCTTTGACTTTGGCATAATCTGTACCATATTCTACACCAAATGTCCAATCGATACGGCGAACTTGCTGGTATGAATAGTTAATAACAGCGCTGCTACTCAATGAGCCGTTGGGTATATAAATCACCTTATTGTCGGTAGTTGTCAATACCGTATGAAAGATCTGAATCTCCCGAACTGTTCCTGAAAGATTCTGGGCTTCAATAAAATCACCTACTTTATAAGGCTTGAAGATCAGAATAATCAATCCTCCGGCAAAGTTCGACAGATTACCACTCAAAGCCATACCAATTGCCACACCGGCAGAAGCCAACAAAGCTGCAAACGATGCCGTCTGCACACCCAAAGCACCCACCACCGAAACAACCAGCAGAATCATCAATATAATGTGGATTAAACTACCGACAAAGGTTTTGATGGAAGGATCAATATTCCGCTTCAACAAAACCCGCTTCACGAATTGATTGATTAAACCGATCAAAAAGCGACCGATAACAAAAACCAACAAGGCTTTTACCAACGTCCAGCCCAAAGCAGCTCCCTGCTCAACAAGAGAATCTAATACACGAGACAACTTAGTGCCCGTTTCAACTACTTCTAATAAAATCATATTGTTTTCTATTTTAAATTTGTTTTGCTTTATCCGTTATCACTCAACTTATTCTATCTTGAATTCTTACAAAGTGTAGCAAAGCTATAAATAATTTATATTTGGACAAATAGCCGAAATAAATCCTTAGTTTTGCACGTGCTTATTTAGTAAACAAATTAAATGGGAAAAAGATTTATATTTCTTTCGATTTTTTTTATTTCTTGTGGCTTCGGATCTCTTTCTGCGCAGACTTATGAAGAATGGATACAGAAAAGCTGTGATTATTTTGATAAAAACGATTTAGTTTCGGCTGAAGAAGCGCTCAAAAACGCCATGCGCGAAGAACCGGGTAATCCGGCTAATTTCGCTTTGCTCTGTAATTTAGGAACAATCCAACGGAGACAAGGGAAAAAACAAGAGGCAATCGTTTCTTATACAGCAGCGTTAAGCCGTCACCCCAAAAGCGTTACCATATTGGAAAACAGAGCTTCGCTTTATACGGAATTGGGAGAAATAGACAAAGCCATTAACGATTATAATGCGTTGCTGATTGTAGATCCGGAACATCAGGAATCACTGTATGCACGCGGACTGCTTTATCTGGCACAGAAGAAATATGCAGCGGCTGAAGGTGATTTCGACAAGATTCTCCAACTGAACGAAAAGTCGGTTTTGGCCCGCATGGGATATGCCATCTTGGAAAAGACACGAGGGAATTATGATGAAAGCGAACGGATCTATAATTACCTGATTGATAAAATGCCTCGTGACTGGATCTTGTATGAAGGAAGGGCTGATCTTTATTTCTTGATGGGGAAAAATGCCCGTGCCATGAGCGATATTAATCGGATTTTCGTAGAAAGTACGCCCAATGCTTCTTTATATATCTTGCGAGGGAAAGTCAAATTGGCACAATATGAAAAAGAATCGGCCAAGAAAGATTTCTTGAAAGCGCAGGAAATGGGCTATGATCAAGCGATCGTGGAAGAACTATTACGAATGTGCGAATAAGTATAAGCTTTTCAGTTTTTGAGTTTATAAGTTTCATTCCTCGAAGGATACAAAACTTATAAACTCAAAAAACATCAGTACTCATTATTTCTTTTTAATGTACTCAACGATCCATTGACCAACTTCTTTAGTACCATATTTGGCTCCACCTTCAACCTGAATTTCCGGTGTACGAACACAAGCATCCAATGAAGCATCTACGGCTTCGCGAATCAGTGCACCTTCAGCCTTTAAATCGAAGTATTCAAACAACATGGCAACGGAGAGAATTTGTGCCAACGGATTAGCAATGTTCAAACCTTTTGCCTGTGGCCATGAACCGTGGATAGGTTCAAATACCGGTGTACTTTCACCCGTAGAAGCAGATGGCAACAAGCCCATCGAACCACTGATGCAAGAACCTTCGTCTGTCAGGATATCTCCAAATGTATTCTCAGTCACCATAACATCAAAGAAAGTCGGTTCCTGAATCATACGCATGGCGGCATTGTCCACATACATATAATCGGTAGTCACTTCCGGATATTTCGGAGCCATTTCCTGAGCAATTTGTCTCCACAGACGAGAAGAAGCCAATACGTTCGCCTTATCTACAACCGTCAGATGTTTACGACGCTTCATGGCATATTCAAAACCAACCCGCAAGATTCTTTCTATTTCCGGACGTGTGTACATGTTCGTATCGTAGGCCTTGTCGTTGTCCTGATATTTCTCTCCGAAATACATTCCTCCGGTTAATTCGCGAATACACAGAAAATCGGCACCTTCTACCAGTTCAGCGCGAAGCGGAGATTTATGCAACAAGCATTTGAATGTCTGCACAGGACGAATATTTGCGAAAAGTCCCAAACGCTTACGCATTGCCAAAAGTCCTTGTTCCGGACGCACTTTGGCTGTAGGATTGTTATCGAACTTCGGATCACCTACCGCCGAGAATAATACAGCATCAGCTTCCTTACAAATCTGATACGTTTCTTCAGGGAACGGATCGCCCACCTTATCAATAGCATCTGCTCCGCAGAGAGCATACTTATAACTTACCTCATGACCAAACTTCTCACATACGGCAGTCATAACATCCACACCTTGTACAGAAATTTCCGGTCCGATTCCGTCGCCGGCTAATACAGCTATTTTGAAATTCATTTTCTTTGATGATTTATTTTGTTTACTATTATTCTTCTATCATATTCAACATTTTGATGGTAGCTTTGATAGCCGCCTCTGTTTGGTCGGCATCCAAGCCTCGAGTTCGGAATACCTTTCCTTCGAAACTCCAAGTAATAACGGTTTGTACAAAGGCTTCTGTCCGTCCACCTGGTGGGATTGTTACCGCATAGTTGGTCAACATCGGGAACTTCCGGCCCAACGTCTCCTTATAGACTTTTCGCAAGGCACGAACGAATGCATCATACTGACCGTCACCACTCGAACTTTCTTCGTATTCTTTCCCGTTGATTTCAATCTTCAGGGTTGCCATCGGTTTCAAGCCGTAAGCCAGATTGACGATATAACTCTTCAGTTTTACCTTTTCACTGACAACACCATGTTTTAATACGTCACTGACAATATACGGAAGGTCTTCGGGAGTAACGACTTCTTTCTTGTCTCCCAATTCAATAATCCGTTCCGTCACCTTACGCATCGACTCTTCATCCAAATCCAGTCCCAAAGTTTCCAGATTCTTACGGATATTTGCCTTACCGCTATTCTTACCCAGCGCATACTCACGCTTGCGTCCGAAACGTTCGGGAAGCAGATCATTACAATATAAGTTGTTCTTATTATCTCCATCAGCATGAACACCTGCCACTTGCGTGAAGACATTCTCTCCTACAATCGGTTTATTAGCCGGGATGGAGATACCTGAATACGATTCGACCATGCGGCTTACCTCATTCAGCAAGCTTTCGTCGATATTCGTGATCGCCTGGAAATGATCTTTTAATATAGCTTGCACACTCGATAAAGGAGCATTACCTGCACGCTCGCCCAAACCATTGATCGTTGTATGCAGCCCTTTGACTCCGCTTAATACCGCTGCCAACACATTACTTACAGCCAAATCGTAGTCATTATGAGCATGGAAATCGAAATGTACGCCCGGATAACGCTTCTTCATCTTACGCATATACTCGATCACCTGCAAAGGATTCAAGATTCCCAATGTATCCGGCAGCATAAACCGACGGATTGGCAGGGCAGTCAGCGCATCCATCAGTTGGAAAACATACGACGGTGAGTCTTTCATCCCATTACTCCAATCCTCGAGATAGACATTCACTGACAAGCCTTTTTGTACGGCGTATAAAACGGTCTCGGTAATACCCGCAATGTGTTCTTCGGGAGTTTTCTTCAACTGGCAACGGCAATGCTTTTCCGAACCTTTACACAACAGGTTAATGACTCTACATCCCGCATTATAGATCCAATCTACCGATACGTTTTTGTCAACGAACCCCAGGACTTCCACCTTCGGAAGAAGATCTCGCTGGGCAGCCCAATTACAAATCATCTTAACGGCATCGAATTCGCCTTCCGACACACGCGCCGAGGCTACTTCCACCCGATCTACTTTTAAATCCTCAAGTAACAAACGGGCGATCATCAACTTTTCATGTGGCACAAACGAAACACCGCTGGTCTGTTCACCGTCGCGCAACGTCGTGTCCATGATTTCTATACGAGGATGTTTATTCTTCATACTAAAAATTAAATTCTTTATTTGGAACGGATACCTATTCCAAAGTTCATCATCTACCTATCTAAAATGAATACACAGGCTGAAATTCTTATATACACCCTTTAAATTCTTTAGTTCACGTCGAGAATTACTTAGTTCACGTCGTGGATTAAGTAGTTCACGCCGTGGATTACTTAGTTCACGCCGTGCACTAAAGAATATGGCGTTAGATTGAATATTATACCTACCGATCAAAAAAAGAATTAACGATAGGTAGAAAACCTATACTAACGCCTCTATAAGAATAAAAAACTTCTCCTGATCAATATTTTCGAGCTTGTTCAAATGCTTCTACCTTTCCTCGGTTTTCAACCAGAAAATCTACATCATCCAGCCCATTCATCAAACAATGTTTCTTATAAGCGTTGATTTCGAAATGCTCCGATTTTCCGGTTGCTTTATTCGTAATCGTCTGCTCCGGCAGATTAACTTCGACTTCCATCTTCGGATCAGCGTAGATAGAATCAAACAATTCCTGCAAAAAAGCCTCGCTCACCACCACCGGAAGAACAAAGTTGTTCAATTCATTATTCTTGTGGATGTCGGCAAAGAAGCTAGAAACCACAACCCGGAAACCATAACCGGCTATAGCCCACGCAGCATGTTCACGACTTGAACCGGAACCAAAGTTCTTTCCTGCTACCAGAATTTGTCCTCCGTACGTTGGATCATTCAAGACAAAATCGGTATTCAACGAACCGTCGGGACGATAGCGCCAGTCACGAAACAGGTTATCCCCGAAAAACTTTTCCTCTCGTGTAGTTGCTTTCAAGAAACGAGCCGGAATGATCTGATCGGTATCCACATTTTCCAGCGGAAGTGGGACACACGTACTTGTTACTATATTAAATTTTTGTTTCATAAATAACTTCTCAAAATAAAAGATATATTACAAAAGAGTTCTAGGATCTGTAATGACGCCTGTCACTGCAGCTGCAGCCGCCGTAATCGGACTAGCCAACAAAGTACGCGAACCTGGGCCTTGACGACCTTCGAAATTACGGTTACTAGTCGAGACTGCATATTTGCCGGCAGGAATCTTATCGTCATTCATAGCAAGACAAGCGGAACAACCCGGCTGACGAATCTCGAAACCAGCTTCTGCCAAAACCTGATCCAAACCTTCTTCCCGAATCTGGGCATCTACCATCCAAGAACCAGGAACAAGCCATGCTGTGATATGTTCCGCTTTCTTCCGACCTTTTACAACGGAAGCAAAAGCTCGAAAATCTTCGATACGTCCATTTGTACATGCTCCCAAAAAGACATAATCTACCGGCTTGCCTAACAACGACTCGCCCGGTTGGAATCCCATATAATGCATGGATTTCTCAAACGAACCTTTCTCAACTTCGCCCATTCCCTCGGTTGTCGGAATAGAATTCGTAATTCCCATACCCATTCCCGGATTGGTTCCATAAGTAATCATCGGTTCAATGTCAGCCGCATCAAAACGTACTTCTTTATCAAAGACAGCATCATCGTCACTCTTCAAAGTCTTCCAATAAGCCAAAGCCTTATCCCATGCTTCCCCCTTCGGTGCATATTCACGTCCCTTCAAATAGGCGAAAGTTACTTCATCCGGAGCAATCATACCGCCACGTGCACCCATTTCAATAGAAAGATTACAAAGAGTCAGTCTTCCTTCCATTGTCAGACTGCGGATTGCTTCGCCGGCATACTCAACAAAATAACCGGTAGCCCCACTGGTAGTCATCTTCGACATCATATAAAGAGCCACATCTTTGGCGGTTACCCCTTTACCCAACTTACCATCAATCGTAATCCGCATAGTTTTCGGACGAGACTGCAAAATACATTGGGAAGCCATGACCATTTCCACTTCACTC
>OJMG01002908.1_pt1 | contig 13821 bp, 10 predicted proteins | sample 1597141 | NCBI WGS metagenome assembly OJMG01 (sample SAMEA2452119, study PRJEB22498) | human gut metagenome | biome: human feces; feature: human gut; material: feces | place: Australia | collected 2012 | reverse complement strand
AGCAACGGCGGGCGCCGCGGTCAAAAGCTGTTCGCGCTCCAAGCGAATAACAACTTTTGGGCACCGCAAGAGTGAGTTAGGTGCGTGGCAATCCGTTTATCCCATTCTTCGTCATTGCGAAGGAGCAAAGCGACTGTCGCAATTCGTTTTCTTTTAAAGTGGAGGCGGATTCTTTCGCGCTTTGCGCTCAGAATGACAAGCCGTTTAGTTGTTGCAAATACAATAAGGCGTGCGGATAAACTTTCGTTTAGCTGTCATTGCGAAGCCGTGCAAACGGCTGTGGCAATCCGTTCTCTTTTAAGGGTATTACGGATTCTTTCACGCTTTTTTCATTACAAACCCCTAAAAACAACGCATTATGGAAACTCAAAAAGTTATTCTGCCCTTCTTTTACGCATTATTCCATGCTGGTTTCTCGTCAGAAGAAAACTCGTCCCCTATTCTTTCACCACAAAAAGAATTGGCATTACATTCAGAATTAGCCCTCGTTTCTTCAGAAGAATCTGAAAAGGAATAACCCTACACACATTGTTCTCTATCACACATTCACAAAAAAATTCCGGAATGAAAACCAGCTAACCGCTTTATTTCATTCCGGAATTCATTTTATTTTCAGAAGAATGCGCTAACGCCTCTCTTATTTAGCCAGACTGTATACAATGTCCATAATCTGCTTACCGATTTCATCAGCAGCTTCCATAGTAGACGCCTCTGAATACACACGGATAATCGGTTCTGTGTTACTCTTGCGCAAATGAACCCATTTATCGGGGAAATCAATCTTCACACCGTCAATGTCATTGATTTCTTCATCTTTATAAAGTTCTTTCACCTTTGCCAGAATTGCGTCGACATCGGTTTCGGGAGTCAGGTCAATGCGGTTCTTTGCAATAAAATAAGAAGGATAAGAAGCACGCAACTCACTTACTTTCTTACCTTCATGTGCCAAATGACTCAAGAACAAAGCAATGCCCACCAAAGCATCACGTCCGCAATGGCTTTCCGGGTAGATGACTCCACCATTACCTTCACCACCGATGACTGCATTTGTTGCTTTCATCTTTGTCACCACATTTACTTCACCTACGGCAGAAGCATTATATTCCATACCATACTTACGAGTCACATCACGCAAAGCACGGGTAGAACTCAAGTTAGAAACAGTGTTACCCGGAGTATGTTTCAGTACATAATCGGCAACAGTAACCAATGTATATTCTTCACCATACATTACACCGTCCTCGCAAATCATAGCCAAACGGTCAACGTCCGGGTCTACTACAAAAGCTACATCAGCTTTTCCACCTTTCATCAGGTTCATGATGTCACCCAAGTTCTTTTCAAGTGGTTCCGGGTTGTGCTGGAAGTTTCCGGTAGGCTCGCAGTAGAGTTTTTCTACATGTTTCACGCCCAGACGCTCAAGCAATTCAGGAAGAATAATACCGCCTACCGAATTCACACAGTCGATAGCTACACGGAAACCGGCTTTCTTAATGGCTTCTACATCCACTAAGTCAAGAGCCAGCACGCTATCAATATGCTTCTGATTATAGGTCAGATCTTTACGATAAGAACCCAGATGATCTACATCTGCATAGTCAAATTCCTCAGCTTCAGCAATACGAAGAACTTCGTTACCTTCGGCTGCATTCAGAAATTCACCATGTTCATTCAGTAATTTCAGTGCGTTCCACTGTTTCGGATTGTGAGAGGCTGTCAGGATAATACCTCCACACGCGCCTTCCATTGTTACAGCCAATTCGGTAGTCGGAGTAGAAGCCAGATCGATGTCTACAACATCCCAGCCCATTCCCATTAGGGTACCGACTACTACGTTCTTTACCATTTCACCGGAGATGCGGGCATCACGTCCCACAACAATCTTATTGCTTTTTACTTTGCAAGTCTTACGTATTAAAGTAGCATAAGCCGAAGTGAATTTTACGATGTCGAGCGGATTCAATCCTTCGCCCGCTCCTCCGCCGATTGTTCCGCGGATTCCAGAGATAGATTTGATTAGAGTCATAGGTTTTAACTAATAGATTTATTTAATGTTAGTGCTTTAACTTTTTGCTTTTTCAAACTTCCAGATATCATAATAATATGGAATCACATTCTGTTGCGAAATACTATGCCCCATTTTTGAAGGAATAATCAAACGTACATGAGCATTATCCCGCAAGTATGGCAATGCCAACAGCCATCCACCGGGAATAGCTGTTCCGTACGAATTTGCTGTCCACAAATAATCATAATCAAGAGGAGTGCTTAAAACAATTCCATAAGCTGATGAATTTTCGTTGACATAACGGAATGTAAGGGGAGATCTATAATAATCAGAAGCATTAATATATTCAGGAAGGACAACATTGAAACAAGTCAACTCATTACTCGCTATATTCTTTTCCAGATAGCGGGCACAAATCACATTATTATTAGCAAAAGTATCTTCCGGATCATCCTCATTTCCACGATCTACAATCTGCATATAGACGCCATTTGAGAAAGCAACATATTCATTTCTTGACAGATCGGTAATTGTATCCCGTTCGAACTCCTCTAAGGAGATCACATTAATTGCACTATCTTTGATGAACTTATTCACCGCATTCTTTTCATCCTCCAGCATTTCTGCATAAGTCTTAGAATTGTCGCATGCCTGGAACAGACTTCCGGCTGCTATCACAGAGAGAAATAAAAATATAAGTTTCTTCATTATCTGTTAATTAGCTATATTCCGCACAAATGTATCTCAAAATCATTAAAAGTTGAAAGGGGGAAGTTGAAAGTTCGTATCTTTTAACCTTTCCATATTCACTTTTAACCTTCCATCTTTAGCTTTTCGCTGTTAGTAAAGGTTTATATTTCTCAAGCGCTTTCTCAAAGACCGCTTTTGCCTCTTCCATCGTTCCGAAAAATTCACCGCCCGAAGCATTCAAGTGGCCTCCTCCATGGAAGAATTCGGCAGCTAACTGATTGCATGGGAAGGTTCCTACTGAACGAAGGGATATTTTAATCATCGGTTTCTCGGTATCTTCCCTCAAGAAGCAAGAGAAACAGACATTTTTAATGGAAAGGGGAATATTAACAAAGCCTTCGCTATCGCCTTTTATATAGTTAAATTTGCTTTGCTCTGCTTTTGTCAGGGTGATTAGAGCCGAATTAGATTCCGAATACACAGTCATGTTCGATAATACATATCCCATCAAACGTAAACGGCTCTCCGAATAGGTGTTGTACACCTTACGATAAATATCATCTTTATCGATTCCTTTAGAAAGGAGTTCGCTAATGATAAAATAAATCTCCCGGTTGTTCGAGTTATAGGTGAACCCACCGGTATCTGTCATCATCCCTGTGTAGATACATTCTGCGCCTTCCTTAGAGATATCACTGAAATATCCCATACGGCAGATGAGACGAAATATCAGTTCGGAAGTAGAAGATATTTTGGGATAGGACATTACTATCTTACAGAAATCTTCGGGATATAAATGATGATCGATCATTATTTTACGTGCCGGAGAAGCGGCCACAGCATCTGCCATATCGTCGATACGCTTCAGTGCATTGAAATCGAGGCAACAGATGACGTCTGCTTCGGCGATCAATTTATCTGCAAAGTCTTTGTAACGGTCATACAACAGGATATCCTTACTGCCCGGCATCCACCGCAGAAAATCGGGAAAAGCATTCGGCACAATTACGTTTACTGTTTTCTCTTGTGAATCTAAAAAATGATATAATCCCAATGAAGAACCGATAGCATCGCCGTCAGGAGAAACATGAGATACAATTACTATTTTGTCAGCTCGTTCAAACCATTTAGTAAAATGGTCTATTTTGGCTTGTTCAATTACTTTCGTCAACATACTCTTATACTTTATCAAGGTGCAAATGTACGATAAATCTTTGTACTTAGAGCAAAAAGCGGACAGAACCTTCGTCGGATAGCGAGATAAACCGCAGACCGGATTGCTTGCATTCGCTTTCAAGGAGGTGTCTGCGGTATTCCGAGAGAGATGCGTCCAATATGACGTAAGAGAAAGAAAAGATTCGGGTGAGCTCTTCCAGATGTCCGTCATATCCTTTGCATAAGTAAAGATACTGAATATATAACGGAGAAACGGTGGTTTTGTTCCGCCAATGGTTATCATTTATTACACAAATATGACAGCCATGATAGGATATAATCTGCTGCTGACGATTAAGTTCCATATACCGGCAATCGGCAGTTATTTCTTTGGGAGGCAGAAGATGATGATGCTTCCAATAGTTAGCAGCCATGCGCTTCAGACGTTTTTCATTGGAGATAGTATCTACATAGTTTATCCAGGAACGTCCATCGCTCTCAATGCAATGTACTGCAGGGCAACCGCGCACGTTATAAAAGACCAGGCTTGTCCGGGGACGATCTAGCCAATATAATGTTGAATGATAAGTCCCCAGTAATAAGATAGAAAAAAGACAAATCAATAAATTCCGGTATCGACGGTTCATGAAATAATAGGTTAACAAAAAGCCAACGATATAGATACCCAATATTTCTGACTGATAAAGCCAGATTCCATCTATAGAAGCGTAAGGAAGCTGTTCCACCCATCGGACGAAGAAGTTAAGTCCTTCCAATAGTTTCTTAACACCTTCGGCCACTACGATCTGAAGCCACGAAAGAGGAGTCAGAAGAAGCATAATGACAGCAGCATACAGGATAATCGTAATGAAAGGAATAACAACCAAGTTCGTCAATAGAAAATGTACAGAGAACCGGGAAAAATAAAACATAACAAGCGGAGCCGTTCCTATTTGTGCAGCAACAGACACACTCATCAGTCCCCAAATATATTTTCCTATTCTACCTTTCACCGTAATCAGGTGATAGATTGGTTTTTGAATCAATAGGATGGAAGCAACAGCAAGGAAAGAGAGCTGGAAACCAACATCAAACAACCATGCCGGATTACAGAATAGCATCAACCATGCAGCTGCCGCCAATGTATTTAGAGATAGCGGTTGGCGACCAACCATATCTGCCATTGCTAAAATTGAAAACATACTGACCGAGCGTACTACCGAAGGAGAAAGTCCTGTGAAAAAGGCAAAAGCCCATAATAGGATAAGAAGAAGAACAGAACGTATAGCTCTACCTATATTTCCTCTTCGGGCAATAGGTTTCAGTATGAAAAAGAGCAGTGTATATAAAAGCCCGATATGCAAACCGGATAGAGCTAGAATATGACTTGCACCGGCCACCGAATAACTCTCACGAACCGAATCACTTAATTCCGTTTTGTCTCCTATGGTCAGTGCTGAAAGTACAGCCAGTTCATCACCGGAAAATCCCAGTTTCTGATAAAGTGAAATCATCCTTCTTCGGCAAGAGCTGGCTATACTTTTGAGATCAAGGTTATTCATCCCGTCCTGTTTTGTCCATTTCCCGGATGCAACATATCCTGTTCCACTGATTCCTTTCCGCATCAGGAAGCGGGCATAATCAAATTCATCAAAGTTCCGATTGTTGAGAGGGGGAGAAATACGGGCAGAAATCAGCAGTTCATCTCCACTTTTCAACCGGGTAACGACCGAATCTTGCTGTAGATAAAGAATTACAGCACGTTCTATCGGATATGTGCCGGCAGTATCACGACGTTCCTTTAATAATGTCTGGCAGAGGTAGGTATGTTCTTTCGCTTGAGGTGCATCCGTTATTAAAACCCGATACACTGTTTCTTCTTCCGGAAAAGAGTAGACAGCGTGTTGTAATTGCCAAGTTATTCCAAGCCATCCTCCTATAAAACAAAGGATAGAGACTGCTAATCCAAAGCACCATCGCAATGAATGGCGTTTCAGGAAATAAAGAACAAACAATAAAGCAATACAAAGTCCAAAGGCTAGAACACTCCAAAAAGGTTCCCATGAACGGTCAAAAAAATGATCTCCACAAAAAACGCCTGTTATCCAAGGGATAATCAGGCGTATATAGGGATATCGATGGATGTAAAAAGTACTCAACAGATGAGTTACAGTTCGTGCAACTGACGAATCATCGCCTCCGGATCGGGTGCCGCAAAGACAGCATTACCAGCCACTAACGCATCGGCTCCCGCCTCAACCAAGCGGGCACCTGTTTCCAGATTCACCCCACCGTCTACTTCAATGAGCGCTTTCGAACCTGTCCGTTCAATCAGGGCACGCAGCTCACGAACTTTTTCTACTGAATGTTCGATAAACTTCTGTCCGCCAAATCCCGGATTCACGCTCATGATAAGCACCATATATACATCCCGGATAATATCTTGTAAAAGAGCTACAGGAGTGGCTGGATTGATAGTTACAGCAGGCTGCATCCCAGCTTCTCTGATTTGTTGAATCACCCGATGCAAATGCGGGCAAGCTTCATAATGCACATTCATCGTATGGGCGCCCAACGCTTTTACCTCCGGAATAAACTTTTCCGGATTCACAATCATCAAATGCACATCCAGCGGTTTCTGGCTTAACTTCGCCACATATTTCAGTACCGGAAAGCCAAATGATATGTTCGGAACAAATACTCCGTCCATAATATCAATATGTACCCACTCCGCTTCACTGCGGTTTACCATTTCAATATCCTTTGCCAAATATCCAAAATCGGCAGAAAGAATGGAAGGAGCGATAATCGGTTTCATAATTCTTTTATTTTAGGTTCTAGCCGTCTCTTATTCGGGACGCTTTATTCTATTTATAATCTAATGGCTTGCTCGTTTTAATCTGCTCATCCGATTAATTACTTCATCAGACAACCATCTTCCAGGTGATATCCACGAAGCAATTCATCTATTTTCAGACGTTTTTTACCGGGAAGCTGTAAAGAAAGAATAGATACAAATCCATCCGGTACAGCTACTTTCATGAATTTCTTTCCATCGGTCACAATTGTTCCTGTAGCTAATTGATGTGATTCATAAATCTTCTCGCTTTCAAATATCTTCACGACCACTGCTGCTCCTTCTTCAGAAGTAATCAGTTCACTCCAAGCAGCAGGATAAGGTGATAATCCACGGATAAAATCATATATCTTCTTCACCGGCTGATTCCAGTCAATCCGACAGGTTTCTTTAAAGATCTTCGGAGCAGGACGAAGTTCACCGACAACCGCCATTTCTTCTTGAGGAATCGGTTTTACCGTTCCATTCAATATAGCGTCTACCGTTTCAAGAACCAGTTTTCCTCCCAGTACCATCAACTTATCATGTACCACTTCCACATTATCCGTATCTGCAATAGGTACATGTACTTGCTGAATGACTTCTCCGGTGTCTATCTCGTGTTTCAAAAAGAAAGTAGTAATTCCAGTTTCCGTATCACCATTGATAACCGCCCAATTAATGGGGGCAGCTCCACGGTATTGAGGAAGCAAAGAAGCATGAAGATTGAACGTACCCAGTCGTGGCATATTCCATACCACTTCCGGCAACATACGAAAAGCAACTACAATCTGCAAGTCCGCCTTCCATTCACGCAATGCTTCTACAAAAACCTCATCTTTTAACCTTTCCGGTTGAAGTAACGGTAAATTTTGTTCAAGCGCATATTGCTTTACAGGAGAATACTGGATCTTATGTCCGCGTCCGGCAGGCTTATCGGGCATTGTAATCACACCCACTACATTATAACCGCCTTCTACTAATTGACGCAGGGCCTCTACCGCAAAATCGGGAGTCCCCATATATACTATTCTTAAATCTTCTTTTTTCATAATCGTCTTATAATCTGCATAGCAACCTGTTATCTGCATAAACCCGGCTCCGGCATCTTGCCGATTGTCAGTTAGTCTTCAGAGAAATGTACCAATACTTGCCGGTATGAATTAAATATCTTCGATTTAGAAACAAATCCCTGATATCGCCCTTCTTCATCCACTACCGGAAGATTCCAGGCTTTCGTATCATCAAACGTCTGCATCACCTGTTCCATTCCATCCGTATCAAATATCTTGGCAGGGGCAGATGTCATTAATTTATTAACAGTGAAACGGTGATAAAGTTCTTGCCGGAACATGATGTTACGAATGTCGTCAAGAAGTACAATACCTAACAATTCACCTGTTTTTTTATCTGTCACCGGGAAGACATTTCGATGGGAAGCAGCAATTGCTTTCACTAATTCGCCCAAATCCATTTCCGGATGTACGACAACGAAATCTTTCTCCACCACATTCTCCATCTTCATCAACGTCAACACGGCTTTATCCTTATGGTGTGTGAGCAACTGTCCCTTCTTAGCTAAACGCATCGAATAGATACTATGAGGTTCGAAAGCTATAATGGTCAGATATGAACTTACAGATACAATCATCAACGGAAGAAATAAGTCATATCCCCCTGTCAATTCGGCGATCAGGAACACCCCTGTCAACGGAGCATGCATAACGCCACTCATCACTCCCGCCATCCCCATCAATGCAAAATTCTTTTCCGGCAAATAAGCGGAGAAAGCAAAGTCATTGCTAAAATGAGAAAAGACAAACCCGGCGATACATCCCAAATAAAGCGAAGGCGCAAAGATACCACCACAACCACCGCCACCATTCGTTGCACTGGAAGCAAAGACCTTCAGCAGAATAATCAGCATCAGATAAACCAGCAGCAAATTGCCATAGCCATAAAACATAGAATTGTTCATGACCGTATCCCACTCTGCCGCAGACGTTCCATTCAGCAAAAGATTAATGGTATCATATCCTTCACCATAAAGAGGCGGGAAAAGGAAGATCAATATACTCAACATCACACCACCGAAAGCCAGTTTCTTATAAGGGTTGTTGAGTTTACCAAAGACACCTTCCACCGAATTCATGGCACGCGTAAAGTACAATGAAATCAGTCCGCAAAAAATTCCCAGTAAAATAACAAAAGGAATACGCTCCAGTTCGAATGCCTGATCCAGATGAAACTTAAACATAGCCTCCGTACCGGTGATTATATATGAAACGGTTGCCGCTGTCACGGCAGAAATCAGCAGGGGAAGTAAAGAGGACATGGTCAGGTCGATCATCAAAACTTCCAATGTAAATACCAATCCCGCAATCGGAGCTTTAAAAATGCCGGCAATCGCACCTGCCGCGCCACAGCCGACGAGCAACATCAGCGTGCGGTGCTCCATCTTGAATACACTCCCTAAATTGGAACCGATTGCCGAACCTGTCAGTACAATCGGCGCCTCTGCTCCAACCGATCCACCAAACCCGATGGTGATCGCACTGGCAATGGTAGAGGACCAGATATTATGTCGCTTGATACGTCCCTGTCTACGGGAAATAGCATATAGAATTTTGGTGACTCCATGGCTGATGTCATCCTTTACAATATTACGAACAAACCAACCTGCAAGAAAAATCCCGACTACCGGATATACCAAATACAGGTAGTTAGCTTCCGTTGCATTAAAATTATCAGTTAGGAAATTCTGTATCTGATGGATAAAGAATTTCAATATTAATGCGGCAAACGCTGTGAAAATTCCGACCAGGAAACTTAATATCAGAATAAATTGCTTCTCCTTTATATTCGCTTCCCGCCATTTGATGCAACGCTGTAATAAACTAAGTTTTTCTCCCTTCATTTATTCGCGAATTATCTTTATCACTCCACCTTTTTCCAACTTAATAATACTTGAGGGTCTCGGCCGGCTCATATCGTCCTGGCGAAAGCCAACGATATAATCTACCGCCGATTTGATTTCATCACTGATTTCGCTAAAATTAGCCGCACCCGGCTGCCCGCTGACATTAGCCGAAGTAGAAACGATTGCTTTACGGAACTGCTGACAGAGTCGTCTGGAAAAATCTTCATTCGTCACCCGAATCCCTACACTACCATCCTCGGCCAGCAAATTCGATGCTAAGTTACGTGCTCCGGAATAAATAATCGTCAACGGCTTGTCGGCAACTTCAATCAAATCCCATGCAACATCAGGCACATCCTGTACATAAAAATCTACTTTAACCGGAGAGTCTACCAAGACCAGCATAGCCTTGCTGTCAGCGCGCTTCTTAATCTCATACACGCGGCGTACAGCCTCTTCATTAGTCGCATCACAGCCTATACCCCATACGGTATCGGTGGGATAAAGGATCACTCCTCCTTCATTCATCACCTGACAGGCTTTTTTAATATCTTCTATCATTTCTTGATTAATTTCCGTTAAGAACAAGATGCAAAAATAACACTTTTATTCCATTTAGTGAAATCTAGCCCGACGTTTTTAAGTCCCTCAAAAATATAGATTGACACAACAAACCATACAAAAAAGAAAGAACGATGTAAATTAAGAGATAACCTACATCGTTCTATAAAAAACAGATCATTCAAAAAATCAACCCCTAACGCTATCTATTCTTCCAACTATTGTCCAGATTCGGGTTCAAAATCACATCTTCATAGGGATAAGGAACATACATCTTACTGTCATCCCAAGTTCCGGTGACCGTTACTGCTTCTTTCCTGAAAACTCCGGACACCACTTCAATAGGCTCATTTTTCTTACGGAATTCAAAATGATCCTTATACCGGTACATTCTGAACATATCCCTGGCTCTGCTCGCAATACCGCCCCAATAATAACCGGCCATTTCCCAACCATGTTCATTGTAGGCTGCTTCCGCCAGTTCATCAGGAGACATATCCGTCGTATATCTATTTGTTTTTTCACCGTCTGCCCTGTTGCGCACTTCGTTCAACACTTTAACCGCCTGTTCATTGATTTCTCCCGCACGGCCTGTTGCTTCGGCATACCAGCAATATACTTGCGAAAGACGTAATAACTGGAATGTTTTCTCCCCCGATGCATTGACTACGGCAGGATTTGTATAATCAAATTCAGTTCCGCGTACAGCACCTTCCACGGTCTTCATAAATACAGGTGCCACTACCTCGCGGGAAGCAGGATCGGTATCATACCACCAATCATATAGTTTCCCGTCGCTAAGCATGATTTTCGGGAAATACGTAGCATCTTTACGAGGACCTTCGGGGAAGTTCATCCAGAAATTAATTTCTCCATTCGTATCTCCCCAACCGGCCTGTTTCATATCTTGCAGGAAATCGGTCAAGGGAGCGGATTGTCCTGTCGCATCCCTATTATAATAGATACCCAACAGAAGTTCCGTATTCTTATTATTGTATTCCCATGAATATACCTGGCTATATTCCGGCAGCAGTTTATAATAGTAGCTACCACCATCTGCACCGTCTATCACTTCTTTGGCTTTGGCGGCAGCCAGCTTGTAATATTCTACTCCTTTATTAAGTGGCCATCCTGCCATACACATATAGACATAAGCCATCGTTGCTTTTACGGCTCCCTCACTTACAGCAATGTTCATTCCATTTCTGCCATACGGTTCCTTCGTGTACAGTGCGGGGCAATCGGTTTCTGCTATTTTCAGGTCAGACAGAATCAATTCGTACACTTCCTCTTCCGTCTTCAACGGAGCATTATAATCTATTTCTTCTTTCAGCATGATGGGAACCCGTCCCCAAGTAGTCACCAGATAAAAATAAGAGTAGGCCCTCCAATAATGTGCTTGTGCAATAGCCACTTTTATATCGTCTTTTGATACCTCCGGCGTACGCTCCGCATTATTTATGATAAAATTGGCAGCCTTGATAACTTTGAAACGCTGCTCCCACATACTGGACAACCACGAGTTATTGTCTTTCACATCAAACTGATCGTGTTCACGAAGAGGTTGTTTATTACTGGAAGGATGAGTGGAGATATCATCTCCCACCAGGAAGTTCGTTCCACAAAGATTATTACTAGCCTGTGAACTTGCGATCACGGAATAGAGAGCCGTCAGCGAAGCGTCCAAGTCTTCTTTATTACTGAAATAGGTATCCGAAGGTAACTGTCCTTTCGGATCTTCTTCCAGAAAATCACTACACGAAGTCCAACACAAAGCTGTCAGAAGTACAGGCAAGGCTTTCATTATAAAGGTATATGCTGTTTTCATACGGTTATTGTCTTAATACACGGTTTTAAAATCTGAATTTGGCTCCAAAGGTGATTGTCCGAGGAATCGGATAAGCACCGTAATCCAGTCCGTCATAACTGGTGTACACTTCAGGATCCATTCCTTTGTAGCGGGTGATTGTAAAGAGATCCTGTGCACTGACGGACAGTTGTACACTTGCAAACTTCAGTACACGGCGAGGAATGCGGTACGAGAGGCTGATATTCTTCAACTTGATAAAAGAAGCATCTTCAAGCCAGAAATCCGAATTAGCATAACTCTTGTTGTCGGTATTGGTAAGGCTCGGATAAAGAGCGTCCGCTTTGTTGGCAACATGATCCCATCCTTTGAAGTAGGCATCACGCAAGGTTACGAAACGAGAGACGCCAGTCATGGATGCCGCCATAAAACGGCTGATATTCAACCGGTCATATCCGGTGGCAGCATTAAAAAAGACATTCAGCGTCCAGTTTTTCCAAGTAACAGTATTGTTCCAACCTACTGTCCATTTGGGACTTGCCTGTCCTTTCACAACCAAATCATCGGAAGTCGGATTCGTTGTCAGACTACCATCTGCTTTCTGATAAAGATTGGCGCCTTTATCATCGAATCCTTTCCATTGATAGACATAGAAAGATCCCATAGGATAACCGGGCTTCATAATCTGCATAGGACCTCCCAAATCGCTATAGTTAGCAGTGAGTACAAAGTCATCGCCTGCGAGATCTGCTACTTCATTCTTCACATAAGAAGCATTCAGGCTGGTTTCCCACGTCACAGCCTCCTTTACAGGGAAAGTGGTAAGGGATAATTCGACTCCGGTATTGTTCAGTTTTCCTTGATTCACCCAATAAGTACCACCTCCGTTATATTTAGGCACCTGTTTCTGAAAAAGCAGATCTTTCGTTTGTTTCTTGAACCAGTCCACTGTAATATTAAAGCCTCCGATACTCATATCCAATCCCAAATCATATTGGTAAGTTTTTTCCCAGGTAATGCCGGGTGTAGCAAACTGATATCCCCAATATCCCGTAGAGGAAGTGGAAGTTCCCCAGCCGTAAGATGCCCCCGACAACATACCTAATGTGCTGTAAGCAGCAATATCCTGATTTCCGGTGACACCAAAGCTGGCACGCAGCTTCAGCTGATCGAGCACGTGCTGGTTGCTCATGAAAGATTCTTGTGCAATATCCCAAGCCACAGCTGCGGAAGGGAAATATCCCCATTTGTTGTCTCCCTGAAATTTAGAAGAACCGTCAGCTCTTAATGCAGCAGTAATAAAATATCGTTTATTATAATCGTAATTACCGTTATTGTTCTTGCAGTATTTATCATCAAGTTTACGAAGCAGCGTGTCAGCACTCCCCCAAAACAACTCATCTATAAATACTTTCAGGCCAAATTGATAGTTTAAGAACCCAGCAAAAAGCAATGCTAATTCTTCGTCATCATGCGAATATGACAGAAATACATCATAATCGTCGATTGGAAACCAACTTTGCATAAATCTCTCTCCCGTAATTACTCCATTTTCATCAATTGCGTTTTTCAATATTGAATCAAAAGCTTCTGAAAGATCCTTTTTTAAATCCGAACCACTTTTTCTACAAGTGTCAAGAAACTGTCCGTCATTCTGTTTAAATGACCACAAATCCATAGTCAACTTAAAACATCTATACATAAAATCACCTGTTAGTATATGAATCTCTTTTTATATTCATGACTAATATCTTTCCAATGAACAGAATTGCTTATATCTGCATTAGTTTTATCATACGCCTTATCTATGTATTTATCAGGAGTTTGCATAAAATCATCATACT
>OJMG01002906.1_pt1 | contig 13828 bp, 7 predicted proteins | sample 1597141 | NCBI WGS metagenome assembly OJMG01 (sample SAMEA2452119, study PRJEB22498) | human gut metagenome | biome: human feces; feature: human gut; material: feces | place: Australia | collected 2012 | reverse complement strand
TATCGTCCACAACCGTATAGGAAAAGTTGCGGACTTCGGGATCAGCGGGAATGGAGTTATCTTCTTCGGTCAGTTCCTCGTCCACTTCGTAATCCGTAATCTCTGCGTGGATATTAGAGATTGCTTCGTCCAAAAGCTCGGCAAGGTCGGCATTTTCATAAGGGACAACGGTATCTTCTTCGCCAAATCTGCCGGACACGGTTTTCCATTCGCCTAATACCATTTCGGGATGATCGACAAAGTAGGCGTTCATCTTCACGCCGTTTTCATCGGTGTTCAGGTGTACCCACTCCGGCTCAAGGTCAATAAGTCTGTCCCGCTTCTGTAATATCAAAATATCCGAAACAACCTCTGTCCCTGCGTTCCCCTTAAAGGTGTTATTAGGCAGGCGGATTGCGCCGAGCAGGTCGGCTCTCTGTGCGATATACTTCCGCACGGCTGGATTTTCTTTATCCATCGTGCCTTTGCTTGTGATAAGCGCCATCACACCGCCCGGTCTGAGCTTGTCTAAGGATTTCGCAAAAAAGTAGTCGTGGATTAAAAAGTTATGCTTGTTATACCTCCTGTCATTCACTCGAATATCGCCGAACGGCACATTGCCGATCACGGCGTCAAAAAAGCTGTCAGGGATATTTGCTTCCTCAAACGGCTGCGCTGCTATAGAGGTTTTCTGATAAAGCTGCTGTGCAATCCCCGCCGAAATCTTATCAATCTCCACGCCGTAGATTTTGCTGTCCTGCATTGAATGGGGCAGCATACCGATAAAGTTGCCGATACCGCAGGAAGGCTCTAAGATATTGCCCTCCTTAAATCCCATCTGCTCCATTGCCTTGTAGATCGAGGAAATGACAATGGGCGGGGTATAGAAAGCGGTCAGGGTGCTTGCCCTTGCGCTTTCATACTCGTCGGGAGAAAGGGCAGTGTAAAGCTCGATAAACTCGTCCGCCCACGAGGAATTGTTTTCATCAAATGCTTCTGGAATACCGCCCCAACCGACATACTGCGAAAGGATTTCCTGTTCTTCGGGCGTTGCAAAGCGGTTATCAAACTCACATTCCTTCAGCACATTGATTGCCGCCATATTCCTGCGGAAGCGTTCTTTTTTGCCAGCCTCCGGCACTTCGTGGGAAGCAAGGTCAAAGGTGTGCCGTTCGGACATAGGTATATCGGGGTGCAGATCAAAGGTCTGTACCCGTGAGCGCTTCGGCTGGCTGAAAGCAGGCGTAAATGGCTCGGCTTCTTTCTGCTCAGGCTGCTTAGCAGATGTGTTCTGCTTTGCCCGTTCCACATAAAGCCATTCGGCAGCTTCCTTTTCAGAAACAGATTTCTTGACCTGTTCCAAGTAGTCGTTTGCCTGCCACTCGCTCTTAAACTCCTCACTGACGCCCTCATCGTCGATATAGATCGCTTCCGTCAAATCGTCCCAAATGGCATAACCGTCATCGGTTTCAATGACGAAAAATCTCTCGTCGGGCGGGAGCGTATTTTCTCCTGCAATCTGCTCCGCCTGTCTGAGCATTTCATCTGCCCTGTCGGTTGCAAGGTAGGGCGAATCAATGATTTCTATGCCCTGCGGCGGCGGATCAAGCTCGCTGATAAAATTTTGCGGTATGGTATTCCCGTCTTTATCCTTATAGAAAACGACGGTAAAAGGAACGCCGTAGTAATTTTCTTCCTTTATATCCTTTTCCAACTGATAGGGGCTGGTGTATTCAACGCTTTCCCGCACCGTCCCGTCCGTGTGCAGATAGTCGATCCTGCCGACCGGCTTCGACTGCACCGGATCTTCCTTATTGGTCGATACGATGTTTCGGGTGCTGCGCTCTCCGTTTTCAAGGGAAGAAACAACTACATCAAAGCCACGGTCAAGAAGCATATTGACATAAGTTTCCAAGTGGTTTGCCGGAAAGCCGCACATCTGTGTCCGCTGATTGCCGCCGATAGAACGGGAAGCAAGATTCAGCTCCATCGCTTCGCTTACGGTCTGTGCGTCCGCACCGTAGGCTTCAAAGAAATCGCCCATTTGATACAGCACAAGGCTGTCGGGATTAGCACTCTTAATTTCGCTGTACTCACGGTAAGCGTCCGTAAAGCTGCTGCGCTCATTCTGCTGAACAAGCCGCATAAAGCTGTCCTTTTGCTCCAAACGGGGCTGCGGATTTTGCACAGAGCGATCCATCAACTCCACATTCCAGTCATCTACCCGTGTGATTTCAAAAGGCTTTCCGTCCAAATACACTCTGTCTCCGACTTTATAAGCGGCAGAAAACAACGCTTTTTGCTGTTCCCGTGCCGCCGCCTGCTCAATCCTTGACACTACATCATCGGGCAGTCCGTCCACATAGTAGCGGATTTCGCCCTCGCTGCTGATATGAGCAATCGTTTGGTAATCGCCGTTTTCCTCAACGGCTCTGTTCCAGACGGTAAGACCGTTTCCGAGATACCCCATACCAATGTCAAAGGCAGGCGCTTCAGCCGAATCAGCTTTTTCCTCCGGCTGAAGGTAATCGCCGAGTCCTTCGCTTCGGACAGCCTGAATATAATCGTCTTGCAGGATAGTGTCGGGCGTGATAACTGCCAAAACCTTGTTTTCCATATCCTCCTCAAAAGAGTAGGACGGGCTTAGATCACGGGGTGTAACATAAAACTTTTTAATATCCCCGTCGTAGCTCTGAACAGCCTGCTGGAACTTTCTTAAATCCCCGGCAGTAAAAATCTCCTGCGTTACCCAATACATCTCATTGCCGTTTACCAAAGCGGTTTCCTTGAAACGCATATTATGGGGAATGAGCTTTTCAAACTCGAAAGAATTGAAACGAGGCTGCTGCTCTGTAACCGCCACTTGATTCGTTTCCTTCAGGTGGTCGTTCATCGGATTTTCCCGTACCCTGCGGTCAAACTCATCCCGTTCCAATTCCTTTTGGAACAACGGATACTGCATATCGTGAAGAACGACACGCTTATCATCAAAGGCAAGGATTTCATATTCGTCAGCGCCCATATACACTGTATCGCCGAGATGATAGGCATACTGCGCCTCCTGCTGCGGCTCGCTTTCAGCCGCCTGCACCGATTCCTGCTTGGGCGGAGCAGAGGAGAGGATTTCACGGTTTTTCTGTTCTTCGGCAAGTTCGGCTCGGCGTTCCTCCTGCTTTTCAAGCCACTGCGGGTAAATCTCTTTTTCCTTTGGATTGAGATAACGGTCGAGGCGTATCAGTTCGGCAATCCGCTTCTCTACCTGATTCCAATTCAGCCGGATATGCGGCTTATCGTCCCCAATGCCTTTTGAGATCAAAATGCCTTTCCCGTCGTGCTGCTCGTCAATGCCTGCGCCGACAATAACAGGATAAGCGCCGCCCCAACCGTATTCGTCTTTCAGAAAATCGGCGTTTTCCTTTGTGGACAAGCTTTTTTCAAACTGCTCATAGATACGGAACTTTCCCTCAGATATGCCGCTCCCACGGGTGAGAACAGCGTCGATAATCTCCTGAGAAAAAGAAAAAGCAGAGGTTTTTTCCTCTGCCTGCATATCCAAAAAGTTCAGTTGTCCATCTACGGAAGGTAACGGCTTCATCGTATCCTGCAATTCGCCGAGCAGCCGCATTGCTTCAAAATGCTGTGCGATTACGCCCCAATCATAGAAGCTCTGCTTTGTGCGGGACAGATAGCTACCCTCCCAAAGCTGAAGCACATTCTGCCAAGTTTTGTACCCGACTCGCCGCCCGTCGCTCAAAATCAGTTCAGTATAATCGTTATTGAAAATACCCTTGATATATTCGGTACGGGCGGCGTTATCGGGATTGCTTTCATAGAAAGCACGAATTTCCTCTTTCGAGGCTTTCAGGTGGGGCGTTGTACCGAGGATTTCACGAATGGTATCGTCCCCGCCGAAAAACGGCAGGCTCTTGTCCTCGTTGCTTCGGTCGTAATAATCTAAGCGAAGATGATCTCCGCTTTCACGATCTCCTGCACTCTGTTCCTCAGATTGTTCATTCCCTGTACCCACTTCATCATATCCGCCGCTTTCAGGCTCTCGGTCAAGCCCTCCTGCGCCGCCATCTGCTTCATCAGGGTTTCTTCCAGCTTCATCGCTGTCTGCTCTAATTCTGCTAAATGCTGTGTCAGGGTGCAGCTCGTCAGAAGATTGTAGTACCGGATTTTGTGGTGTTCTTTGAGAAATTTCCGCCTCATCTGAGCGTACCTTCCCAAAGTTACCTCCGGCTGTTCGGGCATTGTCAGGTCGGGAAGATTGTAATCGCCCTGCATTGTGTATGTCAGCTCGTTCATTTTCAAAGCTCCTTTCGCTTTTATTTTCAGCCTTATTGTAATCGGGTTTTTCTCTGTCTGCAATGATGCGATTTTGCCTTTCAAGAGCAAAAACAGTACGGGAGATTTCCCCAAGCCCCATCTCTGCAATATCGCTTGACGCAATACCGAGGGCGTTCAAGGCTTCCGGCGTATTGAAATTTGTGATGTCGGAAAAATCCTCCCGTTCAAAGAAGCGTTCGGTATCTATCCCAAGCCTTGTCATCATCATATACGCCACGCTGTTTGTTACCGCCTTCTTATACATAGCGGTAATCATATCTTCCGAAAGACCGTAGAGGAAGCTGTCATCTGCGGCATACATCAGATCGCCCAAATAGTCGGGGATATTATCTTCCACGGCGTTTTTAGCGGCGCTCAGAACTGCGTCCGCAAGGCTTTCCCTGTTCTCCAGCTCGCCGAAGGTATTTTCAAGGGATTCGATCACATCGTCCGTATATTCCGGCTTCATATCCCAAATCGGGACGGGGCGGGAATAGCGGCTTGCGTGGGTATCAGAAATATCGAAGTAATGGGTTAAGCGCTGCCTGCTCCGGTCGGCGTCCTCAAATACGGCGATACCCTTAGCGCCACGGTTTACCCAACGCCCAAATTTGTCGTTCCAGCGCTCGATTTCCAATACCGCCGTTGCGTCCGGTCTTTGAGCGTAGATGAGAAGCTGCTCGTCAAAGCGCAGACGATAGTTCCGGCAGGCGCAGCGCAAAAAGGCTTGCCAGTTCTGAACATCGGAAACAACAGCGTGTGCGGTACGGCGGTACAGTTCGGAAATCAGGTCGTACTTTCGTGCCATCGGTTATGCACCTCCTATCTTTCATAGTCTTTCTGTTTCGGTCTTACGGGAATACCGTTTTTATCATAGCTTTTCGGATCGGCGGCAGGGGTATCCCAACCGAACATTGAGCCTGCCTTCATTGCCTCTGCCTGACCTTTCGACAAGCCGAGCTTTTCATTCATCTCATTCACAAGAGCGTTTGTTTCACTGGGCTTGCCTCCCTGAATATCCGTGCGGTAAAATCCGCTTTCGCCCTTTTTGACAATGCCGACGCAGTTTTCCGTCTGCACGAACACATAGCACTGCTCCGGCAGAGAGGAACGGAGCGGAATCACGGTATTGCCGTTTTGCTCCATCCGTTCGGCAAACTCGCAGATGTGATAGAGATTGCTGCCAACTTCCAAATAGTTGTCATTGATATACCGGCAGGTGCGGTCAAGCTGTTCTCCGTCGCTTAAAGTGATCCTGATTTTATCCCCGTCGGGGATTCGGAACTTTTCTTTGTAATCCGGCGTGATAAAGCGGATTCCACGGCTCGCTTTTTCGATATGGTGGTCGAGCCACTCCCGCACATAGCAGTAGCAGTAAAAATTGTAATCCCCACGGGCAGGATTGCACCGTATCAGGAAGCTGTATTTTTCGGTGTCGGCACGGAAACCGTACTCGGTCGCATAGTTGCCCTGAAAGGCGCTGTCGGGATATTTCCCCGCATACTGCGCCATAGCCGTGCGGCTCTTTAACAGCCCGTATTCTTCCGAACGCAGGGCGTTGATAACCTCGTCCAGCTCGCTTTTGAACTCGTCCGTTTTCAAATCCCGCCTGTGGTCAAACCAAGAGGAAAAGAACTCTTTGCCGCCTGCGCCGAAGTCGCCACGAAGATAACCGATACTTCCGGTCTGTCCCTCGATCTGCGTACTCTGCCTGTAAGTGTATTTTTGTTCGTCCGTATGAAGCGGTCGGATTGTAAAAGCCATTTCTGTCTGCTCCTTTTCTTTGCCTAAATCGTGTTTTCCTCTGATTTCTGTTCATCATCAGCGCCTCCCAAATAGGAAAAGAGCCTGTTTTTTGCGATCTGCTCCTGAAGTTCTGTGATAACCGTCATATCGGAAACGGATATATCGGGAATTTTCAAAATGCTTTGCAGGCTCAGCGCCTTCAAATCCTTTTCGGTTTTACAGCCGGAATCATAGAGCTTCGCCAGCACCTTTACTTTCTGCTGCAAAGCGGTGTTTGCGCTTTTCTTAGCTGCCATTTTCTTTTACCTCCCATCTTAGCTTTTAGCGTAGTCTGAATAGATACGCTGCATTTTGTGCCTTGCCCTGCGTACTTCGGGGGAACAGCCGAGTTCAGGATATTTCGCCTGAATCTTCTGCCTTGTCCTTCGGATACTCTCAAAGCAGGGGATACCGTAAGCCTTGTAATTGCTCATCACATCTTCAAAGCTGAAACGGCTGATACCGTGGGTATCATAAATACACGCCTTGCTGACGAGCAGATACAGCTTCATATCGTCATTTCGTGCTTCGGGGTGTTCCTTTAACACCGAAAGCACTCGGTTTTCAATCGTTTTCAGATTTCTCATTTAAGCCTCCCAAAATAGAAAAGGGGGCGGAGTTTTTAAGCCCCGCCCCCGCATAAGTTCTTACTTTTTCTTTCTGTTACGGATTTGCAAAAAGATAAAGCCGCCTACGATAAAGACAACCAGAGCAATTCCGATGATCGCTTTCAGTTCCATCAGTTATCCTCCTTTTTCTTCTTTTTCTTAAAGCCAATGATACCGCAGGCTGCTATGCCAGCCGCCGATACGCCCGCAAGGGCAAGCCAAAGACCGAGCTTGCTGTCATCTCCGGTTTTCGGCGTATCCCGCAGCTCATTGTGCATTTCAACGACCGTGGTAGAGCCTGTCTGTACCGCTGCCTCCTTGTCGGCAGGCAGGATATACATAGCGGAAGCCGAATTGTTCACCTCGGAAATTTTATATTCGCCGATTCGCAGACCTTCGAGGAAGATCTCACCGTTTTCGTCCGTTTCAAGGGTAACATCATAGCCGTTCTCTCCGGTAATACGGAAAGCAAAACCTTCCACCTTTCTGTCAGACGATGTTTTCACGATTTTCAGGTTTCCACGCATAGGCTCGTTTGCGAAGCCTTTGCCCTCTGTGTTTTCCACCTGATAGGTCTTACCGTCCGTGTCGATAAATACCTCATATACGCCCTCGTCACGGATATACGAATCCGGGCTTGCTGATTCCAAAATGAAGTAGCGCCCATAGAGCAGATCGTTCATTTCATACTGCCCGATTTCCTTTTCGGTCAGTGTGCCGATCAGCTCGTCCTCGCTGTCCAGCTCGCCGTTATCGTTGGAGTCCTTATAGACCTCAAACACAGCGCCCGTCAGCTTCGTATCGGTATATTCAGCGTCCACCTTCATAAGAGCGATGTTGCCACGCACCAGCTTATTGACGATTTCAATCTCAACGACCTGCTCATTCTCTGAGATGTTCACATCATAGACCGTTTCGTCAAGCACGAATCCGGTCGGCTGCTTGATCTCACGGATATACCAGCTTCCGTAAGGCACATTCTCAAAGGAGAAGCTGCCATCGTCGCCGGATACGACGGTCATCAGGGCATTTTCTTCGGTAAATTCCACATCATCGCTCTTAAACAGACCAATGAGCGCACCGCCGAGTCCCTCGCCGTTCTCGTCCACCTTTTTGCCAGACACCGAGCCATAAATCAGCTTGTTTTCCATCGGCTCTCCGTCATTTACGGCAATCACAACCGTTGCGGCTTCCTGTCCCGCATACTCAAATACAACGGGATATTTTTCGCCGCTGAGCTGATAATGCTCGTCCGTCGCAAGCTCTTTTACATAATAGCTGCCCAAAGGTAGGTCAGTCCCTACGGTCGCTCTGCCGTTTTCATCAAGCGTGATGATTTCAAGCAGACCGTCTTTCGGAATGGAAGTGCCGCTTGCGGACACAAGCTCCTCATCGGCGAACAAGCCGAAGCTGATATTTTTGATTTCTCCGTTATTGCCGATACCGAACAGCTCGTTTGTCTCCAGCGCTTTTTCAAGGCTGACCTCAACCTTCTGCCGTTCATTGACAAAGGAAGTCGCCGTTTCGGTCACGGCTACATCCTGTCCGGCGTAAATGAGTTCTACGGTATGGACTTCACTGCTCAGCACCATTCCATAGCCTGCCTTGACCTCTTTTACCTCATATTTTCCGAGATAGAGTTCCTTGCTTTTTGCAAAGCCGGTTTCATCGGTCGTAACCGTATCGACCAGCTCGCCCTTGCTGTACCTCAGCGTACCGTCTGGCGTTACCACATCTTCGGCGGCACGGATTTCATAAACGGTATCGGGAAGCCCCTGTGTTTCATAGATCGGTTGATAGATAACGGGAAGCTCCTGCCCGTTTTCATCTGTCCCGCCGCTTACCAAAACGCCGAAGAATACCTCGCCCGTCTTTTCAATGCTGATCGTGCCTTTCTGCGGCATATTGGTCTTTTCAACTTTAATCACTGTTACCCCGCTTTCCTCAGAAGAATTTTCTTCCGTTACATCAAAATAGACGGGTGTGGAATCAAGGACATATCCATAAGGACTCTGTACCTCAACGATAGAGTAGCCCTGACCGTATGGCAGCTTTTCCGGCGTTACGAGCGAGCCGTTAGCGTCGGTATAGAAAGTGTCAACGGTTGTCGGGGTAGGATAGGTAAACTCCATCGTGATGAGATTGCCGGACGAATCATAAATCTGGAATCCTGCACCCGCATAGGGAATGGTCTTGCCCGTTTCTGCGTCCACCTTGACTACTTGGATATAGCTTTCAAAATTGCTGTTGTTAATCAAATAGCGGTAAGTCTGGGCGTCCTTTGCGATGAACACATCAAAATCATCCATCAGCTCCCTGCCTTCCCAGCCGGATACCTGATGGACGGTATATGTGCCGTAAGGCATATCCTTTGTCTGTGCAAAGCCGTTCTCATCGCAGATGAGCGTATCACGCTCGGATTCCTTTGCGTTCGCAAAAGAGCCTGCGGACTTGAGATACACTTCAAAAACTGCGCCTTCTTCGGGCGTTTCAATCTGTGTTTCGCCATCGTCCGTATGTTTGATAATGGCGATATTGCCCTTGATGACCTGTTCGTTTACATCATTTGCGGTCTGGTTATGCTCAATGGTATAAAGCTCCGGCTCTGCGCCGACCTTGTGGACGGTCGGATCGAGCAAATAGCCCTCGCTCGGCTCCAGTTCCTTGATCGTCCAGTCCGCACCGCAGATATATTCTCTTGTGGTAAACTGACCGTTTTCATCGGTATAGTATTCGTCGATGAGCTGTTCGCCCTTGAAAATCCCGTATTTTGCGCCTGCAAGCGAGGCGTTTCCCTGCACCGTTCCCGTCTCAGCGTCGCTCTTGGTCACGGTAACGGTAAACTTCTTCAGGATATTCGTGAAATTGCGGGTAGTGACCTCATTCCACTTGACGGGTGCGGTCTGATCTTCGGGAACGACATAGCGAATAGCTGTATCCACTTCCTCGATGGTGTACGGCGTAGTGCCGCTGATCAGCACATCTTCAAAGGTCGCCACACCGTTTTTATCCGTAACCGCATACTCGTCCACGGCAATGCCGGAGAGCGATGTGCCGTAAAGATGGAAGGTCACGCCCTCATTGAAGTTATCCTCCGAAGATTTGATGACCTCAATATCGCCACGCTTCAGCGTGTTGTTGAAGTTGACGGTCGCAACCTGCCCCGCAACTACGGTTACTCTGCGGGACTCCTGCGGCTCGTATCTGTCATATTCCTGCTCGGTTACGGTATATACTCCCGGCATTAGGTTATCGACCTGAATCTGACCGCCGTTTCCTGTCTTAACGGTTTTATCAATACCATTTCCCTGAATACGGAAGGAGATACCGTCCACCTTTCCGTCCTCGCTGGTTTTCACAATCTTCGCCGAGCCGTAAGATACCTTCAGCTTGAGGAAGCCCTTGAGCGGATCATTGACAGTCTGAGCATAGGTTACGGTATCCTGCACACCGCCGTTCGGTCCATAGATACCGTCCGTCCAAGTGATAACGCCCTTTCTCTGCGCCGTTTTCTCTGCGGTAATCGTCAGCCCGTCGCTCGGCGCTTTCTCGGTAGTGATCGTCAGCTTGTTTCCGCTTACGGAGAACTGAACGCCCGAATCATTGGACGAAAACTTATATCCCGAAAGGACATTGTTGCTGTCCGTCAGCGTAACGGTATATTTAGAGCCGTCCCATTCAAGCTCGATTTCCTGTGCGCTCCCCGGCGTTTTGGAAAGGAAGCTCGGCAGCTTGGAATGCTTCTGCACACTTGCCGCCATTGAGTTGTAGTAGCTCATAATCTTGTCATAAAGAGGGTGGCTGCGGCTAATCTGATCCATAACAGCGTCCTTGCCGCCTGTGCTGACCTTGTTAAAGTTTTCATCACGCTCGCCGATGACGGTTTCCCAAATGAGAAGCTGTGTAGCGACTGCGTGAGCCAGCTTATCGCCGCCCTCGTTCTGAGAACGCCACGAGGTTGAGATTGTTCCCGTATAGCCGTACTGGAAGATACGACCGATGAACAGCTTAATATCGTCAGGAGAAATGGTGCTGTTATAGGACGAAGGGTAGTTGTCCCAAAAATCCTCGCCCTTTTTGGTATAGCTGTCTCCGGTCTGCTGCGGGACGCCGATCTCAATACAGTAGCAGATATTTCCCGTATATGATCCCATCGCACGGACGGTTGTATAACGGGAAGTGCCTGTTTTCCAGCCGTTCATAAAGGTATGGCTGCCGTGTCCCCATTCGGCGTTGTAATTCGAGTCCCCGTCACGGGGGAACGAGATAAGGTACACATCGTCCGTTTCCTCTGCGGCATAGGCGGTCGTACCCATTCCCACAAGGGAAGTCACGCACATCAGCGCCGCAAGAAACAGCGACATAATGCGTTTTGGTTTCTTAATTTTCATCTGAAATCCTCCTTGAAATGAAAAAACGCACCGTTTTTTTCGGTGCGTCCTCAAAATGGAATATTAAATTTAAGCATAGCCGATATAGATGTCGTAGATTCCGTCAGAGACTTCCTCCGCCCAAATCCATACGGCTGTGATTTCTTCGTCAGCCTTGTACCGATCCAAGCGGCTGTGAATATCTCTTTCAAGATATTTGCAGTGCGCTCCGGCACAGATCGGATTATCCCAACAGTAAACCGCCTCGCTGTCTAACAGAAGCCCCACGCTCTGAGCGTAGTCTTTTGCAAAGGAAATCCAGTAGTTAATGTCAAAGTCGGTTTCGCTCGGCGTTTCTTCCGTTTCAGGCGGCGCAGGCGTTTCGCTTTCTTTTGGAATATCCGGCTGCGGTGTGGATATGGAATGTTCGGTCTTGTCCGCTTTATCGGGTTGTTCGGCGGGCTGTGCCGCCTGCCCGGTTACAGAAGCAGTCTGAGGCTGTTCGGTGCTGACCGTATCCGTTTCCGTCGTTTCTTCCTGCTTTTCCGGCTTTGCTTCCTGCACGGCTTCAGGCGTTGTTTCAACCTCCTTGCTTTCCTTTTCCGCAGGCGCTTCGGATTCAGAGGCACTTTGAACACTCTCCGAAAAAGAAAACGGCTGCGGCTTATCTTCATTCGGCGGGGCATTGTTGCAGCCTGCAAGCACGATCAGCAAAAGAGCCGTTAAAAAAGCAATCGTTTTTGTTTTCATTGCGCTTCACTCCTTTTCTGCCGCCATTGTAATGCGAAACAGCGTTTCAGGCAAAGGTGTGAAACGAAGGTTAATCTTACATCATAGGGCATACCTCCTGTGCTTTGGAATGGTGCGTTTCCCTGAGATAGATTGCGTTAGGTGAGATAGCTGTAATCAGGAGAGATAGATTTATTCTTTCGGATAGTCAGGTAGTTTAGGGGTTGGAGTGTGAGGAAGGGGAAGAAGAAAAACACACTCCAGCTTACCTGCTGTCACGCTCGGCACGGTTACGCAAAAACTTGTTGTAATGCTCCAGCGCCTTGCAGACATACTCCTCCGTTTGGTTGATGGGGATATTTTTCGGTATCAGGCTTCGCACCCTGTCCCCACGCAAAACAATCTTCTCACGCTGATTCGGCTTTTCCTCGCTCATAATCGCAGAGATTGCCTCCGTAGTCAGCTTGCCTTCCTCAAAAAACTTCCGCATACGGATTGCCTGATCGTGGGACGGGGTACAGTCGTTTAAGTCGATTTCGTCCACCAAATCCCTCTGGCAGTCCTCGTTCAGATAGGACAGCTCAACGGCGGGGCGCATTTTAATCCTGCCCTCGTCCACAAATTCAAGCAGTTCGGGAACAAGGTTTGTGAGGCGGATATATTTTCGGATTTGTTCGTGACTTTCGCCGCTTTCTGCGGCAAGAATTTCACGACTTTTTTTGCCTTGTAAATGGGGCAACACTGTTGCACCATTTTCTTTACTCGGTCTGCCTACCTGTCTTTTCATAGCGTCAAGCCGCATTTTATATGCGTGAGCTTTCTCCGAGGGAAGTATCTGCGACCGTTGGAAGTTGCTTTCGACCATTAAAATCGTCGCTTCATCACGGTCGAGGTCTACCACCTCACATCTGAGCGTTTCAAATCCGGCAAGCTCACAAGCCCTTTTTCGCCTGTGTCCTGAAATAAGCTCGTATCTTCCGTCCTCCTTCTGCCTTACGGTAGCGGGAGTAATCACGCCACGCTCTTTGATACTTTCCACAAGCTGAAACATATCCTCATCTTCCCGCACCTGAAACGGGTGGTCGGGGAAATCGTCGATTTCCTCAAGCGGAATATCCCTGATTTTTGACAGCTTCGCTTCGTCCCTTTCCTCCTGAGAGGAAAACAATTCATCGAGCGTGTTCGTGGGCAGCGTGAAGTCGCTCTTTCTGCCTGCCATCGGCTAACACCTCCTTTGTGAAACTGGCGTAAGCCTTAGACACCGGACTGTTCGGCTCATAGGCGTAGATACTTGTGCCTTTAGAAGATACCTCTGCGGCTTTTACGGCTGCCGGTATCATTGATCTATATATCCTGATATGGCTGCCGAAATTCTCCCTGAGCGCTTCCACTGTGCTTTTCGCAAGATTTGTCCTTCCGTCCACAAGCGTCAGAAGAATACCGTCGATTTTCAAATCGGCGTTTGTATGTTTCCTCACTTTCGCAATCGTCCCCAAAAGCTGCGTCATTCCCTTAGCGGGAAGATACTGCGCCTGAACGGGGATAATCACGCTGTCCGCCGCCGTTAGAGCGTTAAAGGTAATCATACCCAAGCTCGGCATACAGTCAATAAGGACATAATCGTACTTGTCTTTTACAAGGCTCAGATAATTCTTCAGGACGCTTTCTCGGCTCATCGCCGTTACAAGCGTCATTTCCAATGACGATAGGCTGAGATTGGACGGTACAAGGTCTACCTTCTCTTTATGTTGCAGGATACCGTCAAAGGGATTTTGCTCCTGCTCCGATATGATTGCCTGAAGCTTCTCTGTCAGCGTTACGGAAAGGCTGTCTGTATCCCTCCAGCCGAGACAGGTCGTTAAATCTCCTTGCGGATCAGCGTCAATCAGAAGCACCTTTTTCCCTTGCATAGCAAGTCCAATGCCTAAATTAACCGTAGTCGTGGTCTTGCCCACACCGCCTTTTTGATTGCATACCGCAATCGTCTTGCAGTTTGACATCTCCGGCTTTACCTCCTTTCATAGATTT
>OJMG01002900.1_pt1 | contig 13848 bp, 13 predicted proteins | sample 1597141 | NCBI WGS metagenome assembly OJMG01 (sample SAMEA2452119, study PRJEB22498) | human gut metagenome | biome: human feces; feature: human gut; material: feces | place: Australia | collected 2012 | reverse complement strand
CTTTTACATCGGGACGGTTCTCAAGCAACTGTAAAGGAACTCCCACAGCCAAATCTGCAGGCATCACTTGTTCTTCTAATGTTCCACGATCTATATTCTGGGGAGCCTTTGCCAACAATACGGAAATAGAATTCTCAGTTTCCCACGCAGGGACGCAAGCAGGTAAAGACGGTGTTCCTGCCCACCACCTGCGGCACCGGGTCGGAGGCTACCTGCAATGCCATTGTAGCCATCCCGGAGGAGAGTGTGAAAAAGGGCATCGTCAACGATGCCATGATCCCGGACTATGCGGTTTTGGATCCGCTGACGATCCGCCATTTGCCGAAAGCCATTGTAGCCGCCACCGGTGTAGACGCGCTGGCCCATGTGGTGGAGTGCTATACCTCGCTGAAGGCTACGGATTTCAGCAATATGTTTGCCCTGACCGGCGCCAAGCTGATTTTTGAAAATCTGGTACGCGCCTATGAGGATCCGGACGATATGGAAGCCAAGACAGCCATGATGCTGGGGGCGTTTTACGGAGGCGTGGCCATTACAGCCAGCGGTACCACTGCCGTACATGCGCTGAGCTATCCTCTGGGCGGCAAATTCCATATTGCCCACGGCGTATCCAATGCGATCCTGTTTGCGCCGGTGATGCGCTGCAACCGTCCCGCCTGCGAAAAGGAGCTGGCGCAGCTGTGCGACGCGGTGTATCCCGAATGCCATGGGCAAAGTGCCGAGGAAAGATCTCTGCGTATCATTAGCGCCATCGAGGATGTTATCCGCCGCACGGATATCCCCACGGATCTCAAGCCCTACGGCGTGCAGCCGTCCAACATTGATTTCCTGGTCACCTCCGGCAGCCAGCAGCGGCGCCTGCTGGACAACAATCGCAAGGAACTGACGCTGGAGGAGATCCGGGCTATTTATCAAAGCGTCCTGTAAGGGACGCAGAAGAATCACAAGGAGGCGTTAACCATATGAATCGTCCGATTTTGGGGATCACCATGGGAGATCCCGCCGGCTGCGGTCCGGAGATCACCGTCCGGGCCCTGTCCGATGCCGCGGTATACCAGCGGTGCCGGCCGTTGGTGATAGGCGACATCAAGTGCATCCGCGACGCACTGCGGGTGACGAACCGGCCGGAGCTGAAGCTCCATCAGGTGGACAGACCCAGTCAGGGGCTATATGAATTCGGTACCATAGATGTGCTGCATCTGGAGCTGGTGGACTGGGACAGATTTTCCTATGGCAAGGTGGATCCCATGTGTGGAAATGCCGCGTTTCAGTGCGTGAAAAAGGTCATTGAGCTGGCCATGGAAGGTCAGGTGGATGCCACCGTCACCAATGCGCTGAGCAAAGAGGCTATCAACATGGCGGGTCATCATTTCAGCGGGCATACGGAGATTTACGCCCATTTTACAGGCACTGAAAAGTACACCATGATGCTGGCCCACAAAAATCTGCGGGTGGTGCACGTTTCCACGCACGTCTCGTTGCGGGAGGCTTGCGACAGGGTGAAGAAAGACCGCGTGCTGGATTGCATCCGCATCGCCAACGATGGGTGCAGATCCTTGGGAATCCAGTCCCCCAAAGTCGCTGTTGCGGGTCTGAATCCTCATTGTGGTGAGGATGGCCTGTTCGGCCGGGAGGAAATAGATGAGATTCAACCGGCGATCAATGCGGCGCTGGCCGAGGGCATCTGCATTCCAGACGGAAAACCCACGCCAGCAGACACGGTGTTCAGTAAGGCGATCGGTGGGTGGTACGATATCGTTGTCTGCATGTACCATGATCAGGGCCACATCCCACTGAAGGTAAAAGGCTTTGTGTATAACAGGGAGGCTGGTAAATGGGATGCGGTGGCCGGTGTGAACGTCACACTGGGCCTTCCGATCATCCGTACCTCGGTGGATCACGGAACAGGCTTTGGCCACGCCGGACAGGGCTACGCAAATGAATTGAGTCTGGTGAATGCCATTGACTATGCGATCCGCTTTGCCGCCTATCGTTCGACGGTAAAACAATGAGAGGACACAGCATGTACATAGTATTGGCTGATGATCTTACCGGTGCGATGGACACCGGGATCCAGTTCCGCAAATATGGGATTCAAACCAGTGTGATCGTAAGTGCGGATGACTGTGAGCTGCGCGGCGATTCTTGTGCAGGGGCAGTCTCCATCAACAACAGCTCAAGAGAGCTGTCCGGCTCAGAAGCGTATGAAAAAACACTGCGGGCGGTCCACAGGCTGTCGCTGTCTCCGCAGGATATCCTGTATAAAAAAATCGATTCCATGATGCGTGGGAATCCGGTGCAGGAGATCGATGCAGCGCTGGAAGCATCTGGCTGCAGGAAAGCGATCGTGACACCCAGCTTTCCTCAGGAAGGCCGCATTGTCAGGGAGGGAGTCCTGCATTTGCCGGACGGCTCATCTCAGGATCTACTACAGCGGTGGCACAGGGAATCCCGCTTTCCGGTTCGGCCGATCGCAAAGGAAATGCTTCAGGACACGGCGACGGTAAGAGATATGCTGCTTTCGCCGCAGACGGAGGTGGCCCTCTTCGATGCAGAAGATCAGGAAACACTCCGGCGCATTGCGGATGTTTGCCGGGATATCCCGGGTATCCTGTACTGCGGCTCTGCTGGGCTTGCACGGGAACTGCCTGTCCCGCAGGATGACGCGCCCAAAAGTGCGCCGTGGAACGGCGTAGGAAAGATCTTCGTTGTAACAGGATCCATGAAAATGGCGACAGCTGCTCAAATCAGGCAGCTCAGTCAGAAAGGCTTTCAGATCGTTCCCCTCCGCGTTGCTGCGCTGAACCGCGCGGAAGACAAGGCTGAGGAGATAAGCAATGCCTGCAGGGCGACCGCTGCGGCGCTGCACGGTGACGGTCCGGGCGTGGTGCTCACCTTCGACTATCTGCTGCACGCAGCATCTAAAGGAGAGGCTGCTGAAAGCGAGACTACACCGGAGCAGCGAAAGGCGGCGCTTCATCTTGCAGGCAGCTTGGGAGCGGTAGTTAGGGCGCAGGATGACCGCCTTTATGATGCTATGATCCTTGTCGGCGGCGACACGGCACTGAGTATATGTCAGGCGCTCAACGTGCATCGTATCTGTTTGTGGGACGAGGTCACGCCCGGAATGCCTGCCGGGATATTTGGTGATGGCAACGCGGCTGGGCTTCCGGTCGTAACGAAGTCCGGCGCGTTTGGCGATTGCAAGGCATTGAGCCGCGCAGTAGAATATATCAAAAAAGAGTAAGATCATAAGGAGGGCAAGAGAGGCTATATGGCAAAAGATCGCTATGTGGGAGTTGTACCTCCCATCGTAACGCCCGTTGACGAATTTGAGCGGGTAGATGAGGCTGCCCTGCGCGGAATCGTAAGACGCTGCAAAGATGTGGGGCTTCATGGTGTGTTCGTTGCAGGCTCCAACGGAGAGTGCATGGCTTTGACACAGGCTGAGCGCAACCGCGCGATCCGCATCGTTCTGGACGAGGCCGGACCGGATTACCCGGTCATGAGCGGTGTGATGGACAGCAGTACCCAGCGGGTCATCGACAATATCAAGGCGCTGGAGGACATGGGTGGTGACGTGGCCGTCGTAACGCCGGTATTCTATGCACGCCACGCGACACAGGACGAGACAGTCCGGCATTTCGAGGAGATCCTGCGCCATACGAAGGTCAAGCTGATGATCTACAATATCCCCATGTTCACTGGACTGAATCTCACGCCGGAGACCATCATCCGCATTGCGGAGTTGGACAGTAGGGTGATCGGCTGCAAGGATACATCCGGTAATTTCCCGGGATTCCAGAAGCTGCTCCGCCATTTCAAGGACTCCGATTTCATCCTGCACCAGGGCTCTACAAACCTTGCCGCAGCCAGCATGCTGCTGGGCGCAGACGGCTTTGTCCCGTCGCTGGCGCCGGTATTCCCGAAGGTCCACCTGAAGGTCTACCAGTTCGGCAAGGCTGGTAACATCGCGGAAACCATGAAGTGGAATGAGTTGCTATCGGATGTCTGCACGCTTTATCCGATGGCAAAAAGTCAGACGTCGTCCACCAAATATGCCATGAGCAAGGTATGCCCCATGAGCTATCGGTCCATTCTTCCCACGGAACCCATCACGCAGAGCGAAGTGGCACAGATAGACGCGCTCATGGACAAATACCGGGATGCGATGTAATCGGCCGGCTGCGGGAGTATATGTATGAAAAAATTGATCAAAAATGCAAACGACTTCGTCCTGGCTGTGCTGATGCTGGCACTGAGCCTGTTTCTGCTGCTCTACCCGAACATTACATCCAACATCCCATCTGTCTCGATGGGTGGATACTTTACGCGGCCGGATGTGTATATCCGGATGCTGGCGCTGTTTCTGGCAGCAGCCTCACTTGCGCTGTTGATCCGCTCCCTGAATCTGGGAAGGAAGTCCCAGCAGACATCAGGATTTCATTTTACAATCAACAGCACCGTCATCATGACGGTGGCCGCGTTGCTACTGTACTGTGCTTTGCTGCCTGTGGCAGGTTTCTACATCTGCACCGCTGTGATCCTTCTGTTCCTTAACGGCCTGTATGTGTACAAGGAAAATAACAAGAAGCTGAAGGATTACTCAAAAAAGGAGTTGACGAAGTATGCCGTCATTGACGTGGTCTACACCGGATGCATGGTGGCCGTGCTGTGGCTGGTCTTTGCGAAGCTCCTAGGCGTCCGCCTGCCGTAATCGTACCCTCTCGCAGATGTCTGCGAACAAAATAGTAAAACAAAAATCAGAAGAAAACAGGAGGAAAGTATGAAAAAGTTTTTTGGCCTGCTCCTTGCCGCAGTGATGACGTTCAGTCTGGTTGCCTGCGGAGCCCAGAACGTCCCCAGCGATAACACCTCTGATGATTATCCCAGCGGCCCCATCACTTGTATTGTTCCCTACGCCGCAGGCGGCGGCTCCGATGTCCTTACGCGCACCATCATGAAGTACATCTCCTTGCCCAATAATGTCAACATGGTGGCTGTCAACGTAGAAGGTGCCAGCGGCTATACTGGTTGCCTGCAGGCCGCGAAATCGGATCCGGACGGCTACACTATCCTTGCGCACAACCCCATGGACGTGGTGGGCTTCACGTTGAGCGGCTCCACCACCGAGGAACTCTATAAGGAAATGGAGCTGATCTGCTGCGTGGTGAATGACTACGGTGTGGTCATGACCAACACGACCACCGGCTGGACGAGTCTGGACGAGATGGCTGCCTATGCAAAAGAGCATCCGGGCGAGGTAAAGCTGGGTACCACTGGCGTCAACACGGTGAACTATGCCGATACGCTGCGCCTGATGAAGGCTCTTGGCATTGAGAACGATATTACCGTCGTCCCCTTTGATGGCGGTTCCGCCGCCAATACGGCACTTCTGGGCAACCAGATCCAGCTGTTGACCATGTCCGTTTCCGATACGAAGAGCTACGTGGCTTCCGGCGATTTCTATGGTCTGGTCGTCTTCGGTGAGGATCGCGCCAAGGCGCTGCCCGATACGCCCTGCAGCAAGGAACTGGGTATTGACATCACCACCACCAAGCCCCGCGGCTACTATGCGCCCGCCGGCACCAGCCAGGAGGTGTTGGATCTGCTGGCAGACGCCATCGAGGAAGTGACCAAGACCGAGGAATTTGCAACACTGGTCGAGGGCTACGGTTGGGAGATCAACTTTGTCCGCGGCAGTGAGATGCAGCCCAAGATCGAGGCCTGGGCCGAAGAGCTGGCTCCGGTGTTCCAGGAGATCCTGAACGCGAACTGATCGGCACTACACATTCCCGTCTGCGGAGAGCCGTTGTTATGACGGCTCTCCGCACTGGACTATGATCATGCAAAGAGGAGTACGCATATGGAAGTAATTACAGCAGGGATCGGTGCAATGCTCTCTGATCCCATGTGCTTTGTGGTACTGCTGTTCGGCGTGTTGATGGGGATCATCTTCGGATGTATCCCCGGTCTTACGGCAACACTAGGCGTGGCGCTTATGATCCCCATCACCTACACAATGACCGCGCATCAAGGCCTGACACTTCTAATTGCCATCTACGTAGGCGGCATCAGCGGCGGCCTGATCACAGCAACGCTGATCAACATACCCGGCACACCGTCCTCGATCTTCACCTGCTACGACGGATACCCCATGACAAAAGCGGGAAAGCCTGGCGAGGCACTGACGATTGGCGTGTTTGCCAGTCTCATTGGCGGTACCGCCTCTGCGCTGGCACTGATCCTGATCGCACCGCAGTTGGCTAAGGTCGTGCTGGCGTTCGGCAGTTGGGAGTACTTCGCAGTCTGCATTCTTGGTTTGGCCGTCGTGATCACCATGTCTTGTGAGGACGTGGTCAAAGGCCTGATCGGCGCACTGCTGGGACTTCTGTTGGGATGTGTCGGCATTGACGCTGTTTCCGGCGTGAGCCGGCTCGACTTTGGCAACTGGCAGCTGCAGGGCGGCATCCAGTCCACAGCGCTGATGATGGGTCTGTTCGCGATCCGCGAGATCCTGCATCAATCTGTGGATCTGAAAGAGCCGAGAATGCACATCAGTATGCAGAAGACCAGCTTTCTGCCGCACCTGAAGGAAATGAAGGGTTGTGCAAAGCCCATCGCACTGGGCTGCCTCATCGGCACCGGCATAGGCATCCTGCCCGGCATCGGCCAGAATGCTGCGACGATGATCACCTACAATCAGTCAAAATCGGTGTCCAAGCACCCAGAGCGCTTTGGACACGGCTCTCCCGAGGGCATCTGCGCATCTGAAACCAGCAACAACGCCGTCAATGGCGGCGCATTAATCCCGCTGGTAACGATGGGCATTCCCGGCGATCTGACGACCTCCGCCCTGCTGGGTGGCCTGACGATACATGGGCTTCAGGCCGGCCCGCTGCTGTTTACGCAGAATCCTGACATCATAGGTACGATCATGGTCGCCTACGCATTGGCAAATTTTGTCATGTATATCATGGAGCTTGGCCTCCTGAAGCTGTTTATCCGCGCCATCGATGTGAAATTCTCCTTCCTGTTCCCGGCGATCTTGATGTTCTGTGTCATGGGCGTACTTGCCCTAAATAATCGGATGTTTGATGTCTGGATGATGATGCTCTTTGGTGTCGTTGCCTATGTGTTGGAGCAACTGGGCGTGGACATGACGCCCATCATCCTCGGCTTTATTCTCGGCCCCATGATTGAGAAGTACTTCCGCTCTGCGATGATCGCATCCTCTGGAATGTTCCTGGATGTATTTACACGCCCGATCTCCTGCGTTTTCATGATCGTTGCAGTGACATTTTTGCTGCTGCCTCTGTTCAAGATGCTTCGATGCAGGCAAAAGGCGCGCAAAGGCTGATGATTTACAGGAGGCTGCTATGGTCAACTGCCGTTATACGGTCACGGCGGATATCTACGAAGACCTCATCGAATTGCAGATACGGTTGAAAAACCGCACACCGTCTCAGCAGTTAAAGTTCTGGGGGCTCAATGTAGGGTTCCTGATAGCTGCCATTCTTTTCCTGCTGCTGGAACGGGACTATTCTATTGTGCTGCGCATCCTGCTCTTCGCTGCCGCTGCAGCAGCAGCGGGTCGCGGGGCCTTTCGGATGTTTTTCACGCGGTTGCAGGCAAAACGAACCGTCGGCGGATACCTGAAACAGCTGGACGATGGCTATCTGGGCCCGCACCATCTGTATACGGCGGGACCGAGTCTGCTTTGCCGCTATGGGACCCAGACGAAAAGCGTATCCGGCTCTGCCATACAGAGTATTATCCCGCTGAAAAGCTGTGCTGCACTGGTGGCTGATGGTGTCATTTTCGACGCCATTCCCATTCAGGTAGTGCAGGAGACACATCTGGATGATCTGCTGCTGCGGTTTGCCGCGGACTGCCAGCGACAGGAGTTGGCGGAGCTGGCAGAAAAGCTCCGCCACGATCTGGAAAAGGAAGCTCCCATTCAGCAGGTCTTTTCATGGCCGGACGATGCCGCCACGCTGGAGCGTCAGGTCACTGGCCATCGGCTCTATTATACAACAGTCCGCGCCTGGCGGGGCGGTACGCTGATCCGCCTGCTGATTGGGCTGTACGGCTTAGGGGTCCTGCTCCTGGGTGGCAACATATATCTCGGAGCGGGCTTTTTCCTGCTGGGCTACTTTTTGAGTCGGCAGTTCCTGCTGTGTTTTACGCCTGCGGTACGCCGCATAACAGCTACAGCGCTGGGCCAAGCCTCGCAGGATGCACAGTGTACACTTTTCGTGCAGGCAGAGAAGCTGACCCTGCTTCAGCGCGGTTCGGTGCTGACCATGGAAAAGCCTACATTTGCGGCGAAACGAGCCTCGCGAACGGCACTCTGCTTGTATGGCACAAACGCGGAGATGCTGACACTCCCGCGGGAGTTAGCGGATGAAACGAACATGCAGAAGTTTTTTAGTTGAGGAATACAAACGGTTATGAAAATCATTCGAACGGTTCTGGGAGATATTCCGGCATCTGAGATTGGAAAAACGGACTCGCACGACCATCTGATCCGCAGCGGCGGACCAGAGGTCGTGCGCAACCCTATGTTTTTAATGGATGACACTGCCGCAGCAAAGCGGGAGTTCGGCGCATTTCTCGCATCCGGTGGGAAGACCATGGTTTGTATGGACCCTATCGGCTGCGGCAGAAATGTCGGAAAAATGGCAGAGATAGCGGAGGCTTACCGCGGACAGGGAAATCTGGTCATGGTCACTGGCTTTCACAAGGCGGAGAACTATGATCCCAGAGTATCTTTTCTGGCCACGGTGGATGAGAAAAAGATCGCCGCGCTGATGTGCCTGGAGATCACAGACGGAATGGATCTGCACAGCTATAACGGTCCTGTCGTGGAGCGTACCGCCTACAAAGCCGGACTGATCAAGGCAGGAACAAGTTATAGGCTGATCACACACCTGGAGCAGAAAGCGCTCCGAATCGCGGCCATGACGCAGCGGGAAACGGGGTGTGCCATCTCTATTCATACTGAAAATGGGACGATGGGGCCACAGATACTGGATATACTGGCTGCGGCAGGTGCTGATTTGGAAAAGACCGTCCTTTGCCACGTCCAGCGCGATCCGAACTTGGTGTACTATAAAAAACTACTGGACCGCGGCGCAGTTCTCTGCATCGAAGAGGCAAACAAGCCCCACCTGCGTTCTGATCAGGCGCTTGCGGAGATCCTAAAGCAGCTGGTGGATGCCGGTTATGAACAGCAGCTTCTGCTGGGTATGGACGGCGGCCGGCAGGAAGCGTTGGCGGCTTATATGGCACCGGAAGGGATCGCCAACGGCTTATCCTATCTGTTTGCGGATTTCGCCCCCATGCTGCTTCAGCAGGGGATCTCCGCATCTGCGCTGGAGATGATGCTGGTCCATAATCCGGCACGCGTTTTCTCTATGGAAGTATCATAAGAAGGACGGAAATACCTATGAAATTTGTAATGACGCAGTCCCTTTGTGCCGAGGGATTGGCACTTTTAGATCAGGCACACGTTGACTATATCAGCGCTGATGACGGAGATCCCAATCACTATCCCCAGCTGATGCAGGATGCGGATGCCCTGATCGTCCGCATCGGAAAGTGTGATGCAGCCGCTCTGGCCTGCTGCCCACAGCTGAAGGTCATCGGGCGGCCCGGCATCGGGTATGATTCTGTAGACGTTACGCAGGCAACAAAGCTGGGCATTCCCGTTGTGGTCACTCCGGGCGCAAACGGGCGATCCGTTGCGGAGCACACCGTTGCCATGATGCTGTCGCTGTCCAAAAATCTTGTCGAGGCAAATAACGAGACCCTGCAGGGTCACTGGAGCATACGGGATGCACATAAAGCCTTCCAATGGGAAGGCAAGACTGTCGGCATTATCGGTCTTGGCCCGATCGGTCGCGAAACCGCGAAGATCTGCCTGGGCATCGGCATGAAGGTCATCGGCTTTGATAGTTTCTTCTCAAAAGAACAGATACAGTCGTGGGGGGTCGAATATTGCCAGAACAAAGAAGACCTTCTGCGCACATCAGATATCGTCTCCGTGCATATGCCGCTGGTGGAGGCCACCCGAAATCTGATCTGCGCATCCGAGCTGGCCCTGATGAAAAAGACTGCGCTCCTTATCAATACCAGCCGCGGTGGGATCGTCAACGAGGCGGATCTGCTGCAAGCCCTGACGTCCGGCCAAATTACGGCCGCAGGGCTGGATGTCTTTTGCAGCGAGCCTCTGCGTGTGGATGACCCTCTGCTCCAGGCGCCCAATCTTCTGGTCACGCCGCACGCCGCCGCCCAGACGCGGGAAGCGGTCATTCAGATGGCGACCATGTGCGTGGAGGGATGCCTCGCGGTTTGCCGCGGGGAACAATGGCCATACGTGGTGGACAAGAACGTATATGATCACCCGCGCTGGGCAGATTGCAAATAATACAAACAGGAGCGTGCTGTATAAAAGCACACAAAAGCGGTTGGAAGTCATGCAACTTCCGACCGCTTTTCTACATTTCGTAATTTTTCGTATGTTTGAATTTTCTTTATAAATTTGGGGCCACAGGATTCGGTGTTCTGTGGTCGTCTTCTGTCCGTCAGGATCAGAATGTCCGCCCTGCCCGCTCCCGTTCTGCCGCAAGGTCCGCTTTCATTTTCTGAACGAGGTCTTTCAGCTTTTCCTCGCATTCCTCGCGGGTATGGGCGTAGACGTTGCCACTGCGCTTTTTGCCGTCCGGTCCTCTTGGGGAATATTTGCCTCCTCAGCGGTGTTCACCGAGCTGACTGACGCAACCGGTCCCCTGCTTTCACCGCGGTAAAGGTCGTCATATTCTCCAACGCAAGTTTTCGAACAGGAGGCATGATTTGTTCCCTCTTTGCAATGCCGTGGTCAAAGTCTACCGCCGTTTTTACCCGCATATCGTCGGTGATGTGTGCGTAAATGTTCAGCGTTGTTGCCACGGAATTGTGATCGATAATGGTTGAGAGCGTTTTTACATCCATACCGTATTCGAGCAACGTCGTGGCAAAGGTGTGGCGCAGATTGTGGAAGCAGACGTGTTCAGAGACTGCCAGCTCCAGTATTTTGCTCAAGCGCTCGCGCACGACGGCAGGGCCGAGCGGCGCATCCGCTATTTTCGGAGAGGGAAATATCCCGCATGAATGGAAAGTCGTCTTATACATCTCCATGCTCAATAACAAACGAATGACTCGCACAGGCAGGATACTATAACCGTAGAGTTTTTTCACACTGATATCAACGGCCTGCCCATACCCGGTATGTCTGTTATATTCCCAGTACGGCTCCACCATATTCCAGCGCTCCATGAGTGGCTTCGACGCATCACGCACATAAAGAAAATCTTTTTGGGACAGACCTGCCGAAATCACACTGGAAGCCATATAATGCCTTAGATATTCACGCAAGATATCGGTTTCCTTTTCTCTTGCCGCCTCGCAGGGCGCGAGATGTTCATGCGTATCATAGATGGGAATGCTGTTGAGATATACGCCCTCTGCTGAGGTCATCCGACTGAACAATGTCATCAATCGAGGCTTGGAGCAGCCGGAGTTCCCAGAAGCACTCATGATGCTGATCTTACAGGGGGCAGCCGCACGATACGACTGTTGCCCGGACACCATTTGTGGATACGAAAATTCTGACCGTCTGACGAAAGTGAACTGGCGCCACTTTCACCGGGCGGTTTCTCATATCACCATCACACCGGACGGCGCGGTAAGGCTTACATTTTTGGATGACGAAATGAAGGGAAAGGACGAATGATACATGGAAACAACGGCGACAACTTTGGAACGCCGGGTGCGGGTGATCCCTGCAACCAAGGCACCGGAGACCCTCCGTAAAGCGCAAGACGGCAAAATGCGTGTAGCGGCATACTGCCGCGTCTCCACCGACAGTGAGGAGCAGCTCAACAGCTATGAGGCTCAAAAGAGCTACTATACCCAGAAGATCCAGGATAGCCCGGATTGGGAAATGGCGGGGATCTATGCAGACGAGGGCATCACGGGTACCAGCCTCAAGAAGTGAACAGAGTTCAAAAAGATGATCACTGCCTGTAAACGAGGCCATATCGACCTCATCATCACAAAATCTCTCTCCCGCTTTGCCAGAAACACCGTGGACTGCTTGGAAACAGTGCGCCTGCTGAAAGCCAACGGCATCGGCGTGTACTTCGAAAAAGAGAACATCAATACGCTGACGGAATCCAGCGAGTTCCTGATCACACTGTTCAGCGGTTTCGCCCAGGCGGAATCCGAATCTCTGAGCAAGAATGTCGCTTGGGGCAAAGCAAAAAGTGCGGAAGCCGGAAAAGTGACCTTCCAATACAAAAAGATGCTGGGATACCGCAAGGGTGCGGATGGACAGCCGGAGATCGTCCCGGAGGAAGCCGAGGTCATCAAGCGGATTTATCACCGGTATCTGGACGGCTGTACGCTGGGGCAGATCAAGCGAGAATTGGACGAGGATAATGTCCCGACCGCACAGGGGGTAGAATTCTGGTCGCCAGCCATCATCCACAACATCCTGACGAATGAAAAATATATCGGAGATGCCCTGCTGCAAAAGACCTATGTCACGGACTGTATCTCCAAGAAGGTGAAGAAAAACCAGGGCGAGCGCGCCATGTACTATGTGGAGAACAACCATCCTGCCATCATCTCCAGAGAGATGTTCGATCAGGTACGGAACGAGATGACGCGCCGATCCAGCAAGCGCAAGGTGCTGCAAAAGAGCGGCAAGACAGAGCTTGGGAAATATTCCGGCAAATACGCCCTGACGGAACTGCTGGTATGCGGTGAGTGCGGTTCCCCGTACAAACGAGTGACCTGGGCAAGAAACGGGAAAAAGCGGATCGTATGGCGCTGCGTGTCCAGATTGGAGTTCGGAACGCAATACTGTCACAACTCACCGACACTGGATGAGAGCAAGCTCCACAGCGCGATCCTCGCCTCCATGAACGAGTTTGCCGCCATCCGGCAGGAGGTCTGCCCTGATGTACTGGCGATGGCAGAGGAAGCCAAGCAGGCATTATCGCAGGCTGGTGCAAAGCTGCTGGAACTGAAGAAACACATGGAAACGGTGAGTCGGGAGCAAAGCGATCTGCTGGACCGGCTGCTGGAGAACATGGGCGATGCCGAACTGAATGCCAAAATGAAGGCGCTGACAGACGAGAAAGAATCCCTCAAAGCACAGATTCTGGACGCCCGGCAGATGGAAGTCAGCTTGGAGGAACAGGCCACCCGCCATCAGCAGATGTGGGACAGCATCATGGAGTGCAGCGCAGGCTACACGGAGTTCGCCGATGAGTTCGTCCGTCAGATCATCCAGAAAATCACGGTAGAGGACGAGGAGACCATTCGTATCCACTTCCGGGATTCGGAGATGGTGATCGAACAGGAATTATAAAAGATGTGAATGGACAATCACATAAAGTAGAGGTACCATATAAACAAGAAGTTTTGAGATGGTGAACACTATAAGAGGCAACAACCTTGGTGATGCATCTTTTCTGTCAATACAAGGCAAAAAAGCAACTCCCGATAGGGTGTTGCTTTTTTTATTGAGCTTGTCCGGAGTCGAAGTTTACCCCCTCTCGCGGGGGAAATCCGGCCACAAGCTCCCAAAAGCAACTCCCGAGAGGGTGTTGCTTTCTTGTTTGAAACGACAAATAGATGCGTTATGCACGAAACGCCTATTAGTGATCATAATCGCTGGTATATGCACAATTATCGTGGCGAAATATCGCCCCAAAAAAGTACATCGTCTCCCAAGCGCTGCCTTTTGTCGAATGCGGTCGCTGGGTGTCGAACGAAAATGTTGGTTTTCGACAAATT
>OJMG01002895.1_pt1 | contig 13863 bp, 26 predicted proteins | sample 1597141 | NCBI WGS metagenome assembly OJMG01 (sample SAMEA2452119, study PRJEB22498) | human gut metagenome | biome: human feces; feature: human gut; material: feces | place: Australia | collected 2012 | reverse complement strand
AAATCCCATCCTCCATTAACACTAAGCAAATTCTTAACGTTCTCAATGAAAAGGTAAGTGGGTTTATCTTCTTCTTTGAGCTGTCCGATAAGGTACATAACTCTGAAAAACAAGCTTGAACGGTTTCCTTGAAATCCAAGTTGCTTTCCGGCAACTGAGATATCTTGACAAGGGAATCCGAAGCACCAACAGTCTGCTTTTGGGATATCATCGGCACACACTCTTCTAACGTCATTTGCGTACCATTCTCCATTTCTGTATTCATCTTTTAAAATCTCCTTCTGCCTTTTCTTCTGCGGTAATTCATTCAGTTTCTTTCTTTGTTCGTCCGTCAGAAGATGCATGGAAATATAGCTTGCTGTAGCGAACTTATCAAACTCGCAAAAACCAACGCATTCATGTCCGGCAAGTTCCATTCCTCTTCGAAAACCACCTATTCCGGCGAACCAGTCTATAAATTTCACTCTCACATCCCCCAATCTTGCCTACTTCCAGAGTTACATTTAAGTTTTTTTCTTTGTTTCATTCTTCTCGAAAGGAGCCGATATATCTTTGCCCGGCCGGAGCTCCGTACTCCTTTCTATTTTTTAGTTGTCATAATTCTTTCTTGCGCTATCTCATAAAAATGTGAATCCAGTTCAAAACCTATAAATTTTCTTTCTGTATTCACACACGCTACGCCAGTACTACCAGATCCCATGCAGTTATCAAGCACCGTATCATCTTCGTTCGTATACGTTTTGATAAGACATTCCAGTAGTGCTACTGGTTTTTGCGTGGGATGTACTGCAGATTTCTGAATATCCTTTGGAAATCTAAGCACAGATCTCGGATATCTCTCTGTACTATCATAAGAAGTTAATCCAAATTCATTGTAATCCGGCGAATCTTTGCAGCTCTTTCTGTGTTCTGCCTTGGTCACTTTTCTGCTGTGTCCGGTTGTTTTCTGTGGATTGTATGTCGGTAATTTTTTATAGAAAATGCAAATATCTTCGTGCGCTCTTAACGGCATCCTGTTCGCGTTCAGGAACCCCGTAGGCTGCGCCTTTTCCCACACAAGATTGTATCTCCACATTTTTCTATTAACTCATTGTTTTGTTCACTGTTGTCTGATTTGTTTATCTTTGCAGACAATAATTTATTATTATTTTCTCCCATTAATCCGGAGCAAGCATTTTCGTTAACAGCTTTTATAATATCGTTCATGTATGATGGAAGTTTTTTTAATTCATTTTTTCTTGCAGACTCTATTCTGTATGTCCGCATAAATTGAGAAGAAACAACCGATTCGTTGTAGCTACAGTCCAAAGCCCACGCCCTTAACTGTTCTGGACTTCCGACTGCCCTTTTTACTGTTCCAGGAAGTTTTTCAAACTCTTCAACAGAGTTGTACCCGCTATTTTTTATGGCTCTATTTACTAATGACCACGCTTCAATTTCATTTAATTCTTTTTCGGAAACAAAATTTTGCATCTTTTCAATCAGTTGTCCCGGAGAAGGTGCAAATCCAGAAGAATCCGACCGAATGTATGCTTTTAGTGCCAAAGATGCTTGATCGTATGTGCAATCAGATAAGATGTTCGCCCATGTGTTTGCAGCGAAATCTACATCAACAAGCTTAAAATTAGGATATGTAGCCATCATAATTGCAAACAATTTTTTTACTTCAAGGCTATTCAATAAGACCACCACCAATCAAATCTTCTACAATATGTCCAAACTGTCCAGACTGAGTGTTATCGTTCGGAATTTTCATACTTGCACTGGAAGTATTAGGTTTGTTATCGTAATTTCCATCGAGTACCTTTGGAAAATTATTGGGTTTAACAAACCAGTCAAAATTGAACCATCCTGCATTTGTATTTGTTTTGCCTTGTAAAAAATCACTTTGTGCAACCTTTTCGATTGCTTTAAGTACATTGTCAACGCCGTATTCGCTTATTCTGGCAACCAAACATTTAAACCTAGTGGAATTGCTAGACATTCTGGAAACGGGTTTTATTCCGTGCTGTGATAGTGTATTCCAAGCGTCCAAACATCGACGTGCATCCGATATTTTGGAATCAGTTTCTCCGATATATTTATTATTTTTTCCTAAATCTATGTCTATATCTTTACTTTTATCTATATCTGTGGAAACATTTTTTATACATTCTTGGTTGATGTTATTTTCCGCAAACGTATATGACTTGTTTGGCTTAGTTATGAGCATATCTTTTTCTTCCTGATATACAGTTGGTGTGTACCTATCAGATTGGATGCAATTGTGCATTCTCCAATGTTTAATTACGATCACTCCATCTTCAAAACACAAAACGAATCTTTTCGCTATCAGAAGCTTCAAATCATCGTCACTGCATCCTATCAACCTCACAATTCTCTTTGGATTCCCAACAAATCCATCGTCGTCCGCTCTCATGTTCAGATGAAAATATAAGCATTGAGTAGATAATGGCATATCGAGAAATGCATCAGAATCTACAACATTCATGTTGAACATTCTTTTTTTAGCCAACAGCCCTCGCCCCTTTCATGTATATCGTTCTTATATCATATTTCTTGTCGCTTGAAAGAAATCCGTTCCACTGGCAATCGGGATAAGGACAATTAAAGCAGTTTGGGTGACAACATAATTCCGGTCTTGAATCTTTTTGCGGATTCCTTTTTTTCTTTACTTTCAAATTACATCCGCAACTTACCATGTATCCGTTTGCAACAAGAGAAGCGATTTCCTCTTTTATTCTTCCACAATCGCATTTGCATAAAAACATCGATTGTGTTTTCCCTGTTGCTGGAAAACGCTTTTTATATACTCTTTCTACAGTAAGATGACCGAATCTTTTTCCAATGTATGAATCATCGTATTTATTCATCTTCTACCACCTCTACAGTTACCTCTACCCTGGGGTTTTGCCTGTCAACCTCGAAGTATAAAGTCGGAGTAAGAACGTCATCATACCCGTCATTACAGATAATTCTGCACTTCTGTAGTGCATCTTCAAATGATTTGATGAACGCTGATGCAGTATTCATACGATCGTGCATCTTGTTTTCTACATAAAACCGGTAATGAATGATAATCGGTTTTTCGATTCTTTTACCTTTTAGGTTGCTAAGGTTGATAAACTTCATGCACAATGCATCGTTTCTATTTTTTATGATATTCCGGTACTTCTTCGTCCTGTGATCGTACACCTTACCGGACAAAAGTTCGTTCAAACCACTCTTAAAACCTTTTACAGTTACATGATATTCCATTTTACTTATCACCCTTTTCCTCTTTTTCTTCTTCCTCTTTCATTAACTCTGAAATCTGACTTGCTGTCTTCGGCTGCTCGAACCAATCTGAGACTGTTGTTTCTTTGTGAATCAGTCCATTGTAGATTCCTGTATATTCAACCAGTTCATCAGAAGTCATTGTCTCAACCTTGTGATTAAGGCGTTTCTCAATCATTTCCTGTGTTACACCTTTCTTCGAAAAGTACGCAACCAGTGTTCTTACTCTGTCTGAAAGTGGTAAGCTCTCTTCTCCCCTGAGAGTCTTCTTACACTCATTGATACAGTTTTCGATAAGGTCAGGTGGAAGAATCGCAAGAATACGGCTTCTGAGTCTTCTTGCACCATCGTTGGCGGTCTTCTCATAGATATCACGCTGAGAAGTCAGCTTATTGTTCCCGTATCGCGTTTCTCTGATATGCTCAACAGTAAAGTTCTGACTGGAAATAGTGTTCGTTTCCAAATCCCAAGCGTAAGCCTGCATCTCTGAACGTCCATCTTCATGTGAAAGTTCCTTAATACCGTAATCCATGTTTCCGTAACAGCGAGCAAGTTCCTCAGCAAATCTGATCGTAACTCCTGTTACAGTCTCTTTTCCTCTTGGATAAGAATAGAATGCACTTTCGGCAAATCCTTTTCGCTGACACGCTTCAATTGCTTTGGTGTAAGACTGTGTGTAGTTTCTAGGAAACTGTTTCGCCAACAGAAGCTTTCCCTGTGCTTCTACCATGGCTCTGCTTGACTCAATAGCAACGGTTCCCTGATTTATTTTTGACATATCAGCCAGTGGCATTGCAGTTGTTCCTACCTGATACTCTTTCAATTCATTGTTTGACATAGTTATTTATCCTCCTATTCAAATTCTTTCTGTAACCATTTTGGCAACCCAAGACTTTGTACGTCCCCGTTTTCTCCCATGTATCCATACCAGTTGTCAGTAACTTTGCAGTTGTGGTATATTTCCATCAAATCATGGAACAAGTTCTTTCCCTCAATCATCATGAATTCATCAGCTTGAAGAATATTAATCGCATACGGCGGTTTCTTTTCCTGTGCCACGAAAATGAATATAGCATCTTCCCCAGTGTTAGCTTTGTAACCCTCACAGTACATTCCGGCTTGCAGATCATATCCATATTTGATGGCTGACGCTCTGAAAGCTTCTGTCTCTGCGTTGTCCGTGGTCTTATAGTCAACGAGGATGTGCTGATCTCCAATAATGGTAATGTCATCTGGTCTACACTTGCATTCTTCTTCCGTCTGTTCATCAGTCCAAAAGAATGACTTTTCATGTTCACCGGAAAAAAGTCTTTTTGCAAACTTGTTGGAATCAATCACTTCTGCCATGGCTTTGATTTTTTCCATGTCATCAGAAGAAACCACGTCTTTTCCCTCATTTTCTTCTAACCACTTAGCATATTCTTCTTTACCAGTTTTAGTTCTCCTGTCTACATTCAGAGCAACAGCAAATTCACTGTCAAAATCATCACGCTCAAGAATATACTTGTGACACGCACTTCCAAATATGAGTGCTGCTGTTTTGTCTTCCCTGTTCTCCATTGACCATTTAAAATGAAGTGGAGACTTTGTAATCTTGAACAAGTCTGATTTACTGATTGCCGGATGCGCTCTGTATTCACTCTGTGGCATTACTATTCCTGTCTGCATTCTTTCTTCTCCTCCACATCAACTCCACAGATCATTGCAACTACTTCTCTATCTGGAAAACTTTCATTATCCAGATATGTTTTCATCTGCTTTCTTATAATATTTGTCTCATTTGCTTTCTCCATGATTTTGAAAAGCAATTTAATAGGAAGTGTTACGTTAATTCCTTCTAAATTCATAGCATTCTCCTTAACCTTTCATTCAGACATTCGTCGCACCATTTTTCGCCCAATATGTCTGTTATGTATTCTCCTTCATAAACAGGTTCTCCGCATATGTCACAATAATCAGACGGTTCCTGTTCATCTGGTAATCTAGTTTTCCAGTTATCATAATTAGGTATTTCCATTAGAATCACCTTTCGTTTTAACTGTCTTTATTCCAAGCTCGTCCAACCTGTCAGCACAATTTTTCAAGTAAGAGATGGCTTGCGATTTGTTGTACTCGAATTTTTCATCCACTCTTTCGAGCGACTCCAATTCCTCAATTATTCTGTCAAATTTGGATGTCCTCATATTATTCACTTCCTATCTGTAGCCAAACGCGAAATACATTGCACACATCAATGTAGCCATCAAGATTGGTACTATAGCAGCTGCGATACCACCAAGGCTTTCATCAACTTCCTGTACTCGTTCGGCTCTTTTCAACAGCCTAAGATATTCTCTATACTGCATAGCTTTTTCTCCTGTACTTATCAAGAAATTTCAGTTTTCCGCTTTTTTTGTTGATAATTTTCAGATAACTTTCCGACTCGCTGACAACTGACCAATCCTTGCAATTTAAGTTGTACGACGTCATACATTCCTTTTGCCACCTAACCGGTTTTTTTGGTTGTTTCATTTTTCTCCTTTCTGTGCTATAATGTTAAAAGTAAGTATATCCAGGTACTTGACAATAGGCTCTGCACCTTGTTGTGTGGAGCTTTTTTTGTTAAGCAACTCCGTAATGGATAGCCATTTCTTTCACAATAGCTGTATATCCCTCGATTAACTTTTTATCGTCTGCAATGATGTCAACATAAGATAGCTTGTCTCTCTTTGATTTGCTTACTCCTTCGTCAGCCATCCTTCTTCTTTTGTTCGTCAATCGCTGTCCAAGGTTTACTCCGAATCGTTTCTGAAGTAATTCGTAGCTTTCGTTTCTTACCTGGCTGTAAGACTGACCACCACCAAGTGATAATCCGATCTTCTTGAGAATCTTTCCTGTATCATCTCTCCACGAAGTTGTATTCAGTGAAACTACTTTTCTTATGGAATCTACTCTGTTCTCGACTTCCGCAATTTTCTCGGCTTGCCGTTTCTGTTCCAACTGCTGTTCCGCTACTGACTGGAAAATTTTATTAAACATTTGTAATTCCGGTGAAAGCTGTGTTAAGTCGATTGCTTTCTGCTTCACACGTTCTTCAAAGTCCCAAGTTAGTTTCGTTAATTTTCTTATCGCCATTTACTACATCTGCATATTCTTCAATGATGTCAAAACCAATATGCTCAATGAAATATTCTAATTTTAAGTACCTATCACTCTCATCTTTCACGGCAATTCTTGAATTTCCATATTTGTCTGTTAATAAGAATCTTTTAATTTCTTTTCCAGATTTTTTGTTCTTTACCTTAGCCATCTTTTCACTCCTTTCTTCCTCCTTGTCGCTTATACGGATTAACGAAAATTAAATTTCTTTTTTTTAGAAGTTTTATTTTCGTTTTCCAAAGTGATACAATGAATCTGCTCTGTATTTTCCGCAATCTTACGGAGCAGATTCTTTATTTCTCTCAACTCTTTTAAAATTTCATACATTTTTGTCACCTCCCTGTCGCTTATCCTGCCATACATTTCTGAATTATTAGGATGGTTTCAACCACTAATCCGATGATTCCAATCACTAATACGATAGACTGAACATACAGCGGAAAATTAGGAAATCTTAATCTGAAACATAATCTACTGCCTGGATGGTCTTTAGAATAATTTTTCCTTTCTTCCGGCGTAAGTTCGTGATCTGTTATTACGATTACGTTCTTTTTCATACTCTCTCCTTTCTTTAACTTTTCTTTTTGGCTTCATTCTCATTACGCGCCAAAAGTTTAGTGCCGTTAAACTTTTTAGGTAAAAAAATATGTCCCGTATTCACTCAGATCAATGTCAAGTAATCCAGCCCACTCATTCATATCTTCCTGTGAGAACTCAGTCTTGCACTGTAATTTCCTCGATACGGTCACCGGACTTCTTCCGAGTTTATCAGCAAAAGCGTACTGTGATCCGAACTTCTCAACGATTCTACCTCTAAGCTTGTTATACGTGTAAGGCATCTGTTTTCCTCCTTTCGTTCGTTTCTGAATATAGTTTAACACCGTTTAACTATTTTGTCAACATTTTCGTTTAAAATAATTAAACTTTTTATCTTGAAAGTTTAACTTTGTTATGTTACTATATAGCTGAAAGGAGGGATGCGAATGAAAAACGAACTCACAGCGAAACGACTAAGAAAAGCTTTAGACAATAATAATATGAAGCCACAAGAATTAGCCGACAAAAGCGGAGTTGCAAAAGCTTCTATCAGCCAGTATTTAAGTGGAATGCATGCGCCTTCAAACATAAGTAGCGGAAAAATGGGTAAAGTATTAAATGTAGAACCGATGTGGCTTATGGGATTTGATGTTCCGATGAAAAAATTAAACTCACCATCTGAAAATTTTGCAGAAAATGACGCTAGGCTTCTCAAAAAGATTAACTTACTGAGTGAAAGAGACCGTAAGATCATTGCTGATATGGTTAATTCGATGTTAAAAAGAAAGAGCGAGGATTAACCCCACTCTTCCAGAAAAGTTTTTATGAATGTATGCAGATACTTGATTGTATCTGCATTTTCTATATTTTTAATCATTTCTATCAGTTCCTCTTTTTTCTTTTTTTCATCCAAATGAATCCCTCCAGTCCCAATGCTGTGATGGTTTAAATTGCATAACACACGTTCTGTTTCTCAACCATCTAAATCTTCAAGCGCATCTTTTATTATTACATAAATGAAGTGCATCGTTTTTACATCGTTAACTTTTAATAACATCCTCTTGATTTCTGATAAGTACATTTTTCTCCATCTGTCGTTGCTTTTCTGATTGATTTCTTTTACCGTCACGAAAATTCCTCCTTTGTTAAGTATTGACAAGTTTTTAATACTGTTATAAAATTTCTTTATTCAATAATACTATAAAGGTGGTGTATTTACTTATCTAATTTTAGCAACTTGATTTTATTTAATTTAATAATTAAGGTCAATATTCTAACCAAAGACAGGGGGTAATTGTATGACAAATCTTGATTTATTAGACAATTTTGCAAAAAATATCGAAATTGAACGAATTAAGTTGGGATATTCACAACAAGAATTCGCCAAGCTTTTAAACATTTCGTCTTCAACGTACAAAAACATAATCTCTCGTCGGACAAGCTCTGTAGACATTACACTCGTGCCAAAGATATACAGTCTTACTGGTAGATTATTGTTTGAATTACTGGAATTGGATAGTATGGAATTGGAAATATTGAAAAAATACAGGCTATTAACTGAACGTCAAAAAGCTTATATTAGTGGAAAAATTGATTTTGAACTTGAAATGAAAGCTGATGAAAAAGAATCGGATAATATGCTAGATGTTTTTGTGCTTACTGGTGACATGAAAGATGGCATGATACTTGATAGTTCAAATGAACAGCGAATATACTGCCCTGAATATATTAAGAAATACGGAAAAAAATTGCACTGTGGAATAAGGATAAATTCAAATCATTTAACCCCTGTTTATGTAAAAGGCGATATTGTTTGTGTGTCAAAGAAACCGCCAAGAGACGGTGATACATGCATTCTTATCAATAAACAGTCTGGGAAATGTTATATAAGACGAATGAGACAAGGAGGAACGTGAAAAATGAAACCTATAAACGGATATGGGGATATCATAGAAATTGATACAAAAAATTATTCCGACATAAAGAATTGGATAGTATTCGGAATCGTGATCGCTGTATTGCGAAGATAATATACCCAGCCCGTTTGCCGGACTGGGATTTTTTCATTTAAAAGCCGTATTTTGTTACTGCAACATCGTCTGACCAAAAGCCGAATGTATCGTTATCGCCATAAGCTTTGACGCTTACTGTAGCTCCGTCCATTCCATCAGCAATAAAATCATCAGTGTAATTGGTAGAGTAAAATGCTGTATAGGTCGTATCGTATTCTTTCCACGTTCCGTCAGCTTTTGTGATACGCACTTTGTAATACGTTGCATTTTCAACTTCTGACCATTTGACTGCTGCATAAGTATAACTAAAATACCTTGACTGGCTTTTATAGTACGATGCATATTCCACTGTCGGAGTACCGAGGATGCATTTCTCAATCCAGTTTTTTGCAGCATTGTTGATTGCTTCTTTCAGAGCATCGTCTGGCTCAAAGCTGATATCCGGAATCTCTACGGATGGTGGTTTAAGTGGTGGCGTGCAAGCCATAACAGGCGTTACGCTCGTGATTGATAACGAAAGTACGCACGCTAAAGCTAAAATTCTTTTTCTTGTTTTCTTTTTCATAATTTTTTACCCACTAACGGAAATTGGAAAAAACAATACTCTTGACTGAAAATTTGTCCATGAACCAGAATCTTTATAACTGGAAACAGCGATCTTGTCACCATAACTACACAGTCCCATAAAAACAGACGATATTTTATTGTTGTTTCCGTCCTGTCCAATGATAACGTCATTAAGTTTGCAAGTTATCTCCTGTTTGCTACTATTAGAATCTAAATTCGCAGATACAGTAACAATAAAAGCATAGTTAATGCCTTCTTCGAAATTGGTTACATGTGACGTTGTCCACGTTACGCCACCGACCGTGTCTGATTCAGCAAACGGAAGACTAAGTTTTGACATAAGTGCTTTTATAGCAAGTGCTCCAACAAATTTACTTACGCCTTGATTCGAATTTATGCCAGCCAAATCATTCATTAAGTCGTTCTTATCTGCACTTTCGTTGATAGCTTCAGCGAATGAATTAAGTTCAGCTGCGCCAAAATTATCACCAGTCTGTGTGTACGGAGTAACGTCTTCAAAGGAAACTGTTCCGTCACTATTGTTCGTCATTTTAAATTTTCGGTTTCCAGAGTATGCATCGTTTTTGTAGTTTGTTTTTAAAGTTGCTTTTGAAGCCATTAGAACCTCTCCTCCTTATATCTTCCAAGTTTGAATGGAATTCTGCGCACCATATTTGCCTGATCTTCAATCATTGTCTTTAGTTCCGCACATGTTTTTTCTATCCTGTTCAGTTCTTGATACCCGATGAAAATACCATTTGCGTAGAATGTCTGATATGGTCCATAGTCTTTTGTGGAAACTTTATTCGCAATCGAAAGCAAATTATGTTCAATCGCATTAAAATGATCTACATTCCAATAGCTAGCATAATTGTCCATATCAGAACCCATGTCTTCGATATCGAATCCTCCAAGCGTAGCCACAGCAATTTCATGTAAATACGCAATATTGTTTTTAATTCTGTTGAAGTCCTCAATATTAAATTTTGAATAGAGATCCCAATTTGTTTTTGGTGTACTCCATGCCATTACATATCCACCTGCCTTGCTTTAATTTTTCCACTGAATCTTCCGTTAAACTCAATCTCGTTTTCGTAAGCCTGAATAAGTGCTGTTCTTCCGTTTTTCTTTTCAAGATAAAACGCGTCATTTGCATCAACTCTAGGGTCTCCACGCCATTCCAAAGAGTAATCAATCACACTTGAATAATAGTCCTCAATCCATTTTTCCAATTCCGGAGAATCTTCACTGATTAGAGGGTTTTCCCATTCTTGATATTTTTCACTCGTATTTGCCATATCTGTTTTTTGCGTTACAACGTATTCTTTTCCAGAAACCGTTACCGTCACGTCTGTACTTGCTGTAACACCAGTGAATTTAACTTTCACGTAAAAGTTTCCCCACTCCACAATTTCAGCCTTAATCGCCGTGTTGTTCGTTGCTACGCTAAGACCGTAGGATGCATTACTGAAATATATCTCGTGGACTTGATTGTTTTCTGTAACCGTAACGTTTTCGCTCACGATTTCATTACTTTCTTCGGATGTTTCGGAGTAAACAGTTTTCACAAGAGCGACTTTGTGTGCCCTGTTTTCAAGCGTACACTCTGGATAATCGCTCAAATCACTTCTGCGAATTGTGTAGTTTGCCGGTTCGCCAATCATAAGATAATCAACCGCAACTCTCGCGTTTTTTGCACCTTTCGTAAATTCGATCTCTGCTTTATCAATGTAACCGAAGTCTTTTTCCAGTTTGTACGAACCGCCACTGAAAGGTGCCTTGTATGTCTCCGTAATTTTCGGATAGTCAGACCTTCCACTATCTACCCAATAGGAAATCGCAAAATACTTACTTTTCTCTGTAGGAGTAAAAAGTGTATTCTCTACTCCTCCAGCTCCTTCCAGCCGGTTTTTATCAGCATCATATATACACAAGTTGAAATAACTTGTTCCATTGTTTTGGAAACGAATGGAAATAACATCGTCTGTTATCTCAACGTAATCCGAAGCATAATATGTGCCAGCTAGTGAAACATTAGTTGACAAAAACTTACCAGTATTAGGGTCTAGTTTCTTAAACATAGTAACTTTAAGTTTTCCATAATACCTTGTCTGCTCTTCGAAAAGGTCTTTCGTGATGGTTTCTTGCAACTTACCCTTTAGATATGTTCTTATCACGAACTGTTCCGGAGATATACCTCTAAATTGCATATAAAGGTTGTATGCACGAAACTCTGCTTCCGAAATAAAAGTAATAATTGGGTTCCCGAGAATGAATTCATTAGCTCCAATAGAAACTTTCTTACTTATGTACCCTGTATTTTTAACATCATTCGGGTCTAAAAACAGCAACGTGCCATCAACACTCGAAAAATTATAACTGGCGATCGCATATGCATCTTTCTTATCATTTGTCAGAATGTTGTAAGATTTACTGTAGCTAGTCTCTCCATTTGTAGAGATTGATTTCTTTGGAATAAACGCCGGGACGATGTTTATTTTTCCTTTCCTGTCCTCAAAAATAGCACATCTTCCGGCATTAGCAATAATCTGCAATGCTTCCGTGTGCCTTACAACAGGAATTGGGTTTTTGACCTTAACGTTCTTTAAGTAGTCATCCAAAACATATCTATCATTACTGATTCCGGCATCTTCCAAAACATCTACAGCAAGCTCGTAAAGAGAAATGCCATTCTTTACATATACTCCACGGTAGTATTTATTAGACTGTGAACTGATATAGTCCGTGGCTTTAAATTCAACAGATATGTCATTTGAATTCCATGAATCCAGATAAGATACTATCTCCGGAAGCCATTCAATATTACCGTTTCCATCAATGTCATATCCAAACTCGATTTTTAACTCTTGCCCTACTTTCAAGAATCCACTTGCGCTCTTAATGTTTTCCGCATCGAAGTAATCATCTTGGTTATCTAATGAAAGCGACACATCTCTGCTCGGAAGTGTTTCGGAAATAGTCGATACAACATCAGTAATTGAGCAAGACAGGGTATTCGAGTTATCGAAGTACTTAACAACTCCAAAGTAAAGCGCATAGATACGCAATCTGTTTTCGCCATATTTCATTGTTTTTGGAGTAATCGTAATCTCGCTTACATTTTCAAATACATCTTCCGTAACAAAGGTGGATGATGTGTTTGAATAGTCCTTATTCACGCTTTCACAAGTGATATTGAACTTTGTAGGGTAATTATCTCCGAAGTCAATCGTAAGTCCTCTAATATCAAAACTGGCACCGCCAAATGTTATTTTGACTGCTTGTTTAATATCTTTTGTTACAACACCTGACACCATGTATGTAGCTGTGCTCAAAGTAGGGCAAAAATACATGCTTCCGTCAACTCTGGAAAAATCCTGTTCCGCTGTTGCGTAGATTGCTTTTGCTGCTCTTTTTGTGAACACATCATTTCCATTTGAAAAAGCGGTGAACTCTGTATCATCACTAAACTTCGCTGTCTTTTGCGCTTCTGAATTAATAATACCAATCGAACCACGAATATACGACCTATTACGGAATGGAAGTTTCATAGACTCTATATATTTGTCACTTGCCTTTTGCATCTACTATCACTCCCATCCGGCATCAATTAAGTTGAATTTCAATACTTGATCCTGTTCAACCATATGTGTTAATGCATTTACAAAAAGAGGTTGACCGCTTCTGTCTCCAGGGTACATTGTTACTGTTATTATCTTTCCAGGATTCGCCATATCCTCGAAAGTAACAGGCACATAGAACGGTTTCAGAGCATTTAGCATCATACGCCTTGTTTCTGGAGATATGCCTACCCATTCCAGATTGTCAAGCTTGTATAAATCCCTTCCAACTCTCTGTCCGACAGCTGCATTATTTACATTTCTTCCACCATCTACAGTTGTTGTTATCGTCCACGAGAACCCTCTTCTCGGAGCCGGGAAGTCGTATCCGTTCACATTTAAGAATGCTGACATAGCCATATCTCAAATTCCTCCTAAAAAATTAGTGCGGTAGCAATTAAGCCACCACACTATGTAAATGAATGTCCGTTTCTGTTCTTTCTTTTATCATAAACGTTTACAAGTTCACGTCCGTCAACGACTATCCTACTTCCGCGTTTTACAGCTTCGATAAGTTCTCGTAATAAGTCCGTTTCTCTTGTGTTCTCAGACTGCGCTTTAAGCATGGCTTCATATACACCTTTGGAAATTCCGTCAACAATCTGATTGTTGTTTGCTACCGCTGTACGCCCGTTGGAGAATTTCCCTACCATTTCTTCATGATTTGCCATGAATACTCCATCTTCCGGGAATCCTCCACCAGTATACTTAGG
>OJMG01002888.1_pt1 | contig 13897 bp, 8 predicted proteins | sample 1597141 | NCBI WGS metagenome assembly OJMG01 (sample SAMEA2452119, study PRJEB22498) | human gut metagenome | biome: human feces; feature: human gut; material: feces | place: Australia | collected 2012 | reverse complement strand
GCCATACAGGCAGAAGCTATGGAACGCCGGAAAAAATTTGAAGACCGGATGCGCTGGGTGGAAGAACAGAAGCAAAAGCTGGCCGAAGAGCGTCGTCAGCTGGAAGAACAGCGCCGCTTTGAGAAAGATGCCCGCAAACGCCGTGAAATAGAAGAAAAGCTGAAACGGCTGGAAGAGCGGAAAAAACACTTGGAAACGGAACGCCGGAATTTGGAAAAAATACGGGAGGAAAATCAAAACGGCTCTTTGGCTCGGACAGATGGACGTACTGACCGGGACAATGCGGGCATTTCGTCTTCTTTCCGGAATTCAGACGGTGCACATGCGCCTCATACTCCCGCCGATACGCCGCTCCGTACCCCGGACAATATTTCCACTCCCGCAGCTGCCGGTTCAACTTCTCATACGCCGGAAAATGCGCATTCCACGTATGTTTCAAACCCTGCGCATTCCGGAAACAAGGCGTTTGAAACGGCGGTTTTGCTGAAGTCCCGCACCAGAAATGACTGATTCGCGAAAGCCGGCTACCAGAAGATATTATACATAAAGGCCGCAAAAATAAACAGCATCAGCAGGAAGCCTGTGCCGATGACTGCCGAAGATGCGCCAATCCTTTTGCGCAGCAGCCAGGCAGCGGCAAAAACGGCAAGATAACAAACCAGAAAAGCGCCGCTTGAGAGGTTGACTATTGCATTGAAGTCAAAAAGTACGGTTGCCAGAATGATGAGTACCGTTGTGAAAAGGTTTCCTTTTGTGCCGAAACGCCAGAATTTTTGATGATAAAAAGCGGGAAGTTCCTTGTCTTCGGCCAAAGCGCGCGAAATACGGAAAATGCTGAAATACGTTGCGTTGATTCCGGTTGCGTAGGCAATGAATATCGTCAGGTAAATCAGCCCGAAACCCGCCGTGCCCAAAAGTTCCCTTGCGGCTGTGGCGACGGCAACGTTAGGATTGCTGGTCAGCTGGTGCATATCGACATAATGAAGGACGACAAAAGCCAGCCCGCAGTACAGCGTTATGACGATAAGCAGCGTCGTGTAAATGGCCAGAGGAATTGTCCGCTGCGGATTTTTGACGTCTCCCGCTGCATTTGTAATAACGCCGTATCCGGCATAAGCGAAAAAGGTAACGCCGATGCCTCCCCAGAAACTTTTGGCATCAGGAACCGGCAGCGGCGTTGTGTGGGCCGTATCGTAAAACCACAGGCCGGCGGCAAACAGTGCCGTCAAAATCAAAAGTTTTAAAGCGACTAAAACCGTTTCAGTCCGGCTGGAATCCTGAGCGCCGAGCATATTCAGAAAAGACATCGCCGCAATCAGGATAACGGCGGCAGTATTTATGGTCAGCTGTTGCGGAAAGGTGTTTCCTGCTAGGTGGGCGGCGTAAATTCCGAACGATTTTGCCATCATTGAAATTGAGATTGCCGAAGTCAGCATATAAAGGATGGTCAAACCGCCTGATAACCAGCGGTTTTTGTAAGCGATATGGAAAAAGTCGGTCAGCCCGCCCGAAACCGGGAATTTAGCCGAAAGTTTCGCATAAGAGTAACCGGAAAACATTGCTGCAATTCCTGCAATCAGAAAAGATGCATAAGTCCAGAGCCGGGAAATCAAAATGACCTGGCCGAGCAAAGCGAAAATTCCCGCACCGACAATGGAACCTATGCCGATAGCCACAACATTGATAAAACTCATATCATTTTTTTGAAACATTTTCTGTCATCCTCTTTTCCGTTGTTACATATTCTGGTGCCAAACCGTATCTTGTCATATTCCGCGTTTTCCGGCTGCCGCCTGAGTTCCTGCTGACCTCACGCCGGGTATGTTCTCCCGAAATCTCTGCGGTTATATCGGCTGCCGGATTTCCTCACCACGGTTGTCTGAAATATTCTGCGTTTGTCTGGAATAAATATAATGGCAACAGCGCCCAATCCAATGAGGACTGCTGCAAAAATAATGGCATAGTATTATTTCAGGACATGCAACTGCAAAATCCGGACTTAAAATCACATAATTTAGATTGATAAATTCGCATTATAAATATCAATAAAAAATAGTTTTGATAAGCCAAAGTCAAACAGAATTAAAATATATTTAAATGATGTTTTATAAAGAAAAAGCCGCTGTGACGCGGCTTTTTCAAGATAGACAGGCGCAGTAAGACAATCCACGGACTAATTATTCTTAAATGGCTTACATTTAGCAGATATTTCGAGAAAATATTGCTGCGATAATGTACCTGATATAAGTTTCTTAGGTGGAAAATTTTTATCAAATTCTTTAACAGCTTCGTCATCAACATTATAGATTTCATTTTCATAATACTCCCCGTTTATTCCGTCTAAGGCACCGTCAGACAATCCGCATATATGAAGAGCTGCCGCAAACATATTTTCAGAATTACGAATACCATATTTTTCAGCAGGCTCAAAACCTTGCTTAAGATAAAATGCCGGATTACCATACAACAGGATAGCTCTATATCCTGATTGTTTCGCAATTTTTTTTACTTCAGAAATTAATTTTGAACCAACACCAGTTCTTTGATATTGAGGAAGTACCGAAATTGGTCCCAGACTGATAACCTCGTAATTTCTCCCGTCATCTCCGCTAATATAAGATTTTATATTTATCACATGTCCAACGATGGTCTCGTTTTTTACGGCGACTAAATTTAATTGAGGGATATACGCTGGACATTGACGTATTTGATGAACTAAATAATGATCGCTGCACCCGGGTGAATATACATTCCAAAATGCCTCGCGAACAACATTTTCCGTTTCCCTTTGCTCCGAAATCTTTTCCTCTCTTATTTCAATCATAACATTTCCTCAAATAATTAACCGTATGACAACACAGCACTAATATCTCTTCTTTATATTGGAAATAAACGAAAGATGTGGCCGAATGCCAGCACTTTAAGCGAAAATAAGCAGCTGTCAATATCAAACACTTTTATTCTGACAAAGTTTCAAATCCGACTTTTGATAAATGATTATCCCGAAAAGCTATAAGATTTCAACCGCACTAGCCGCTTGTAAAATAAAGGGTTTTATATAGGCAATCGTGTAACAAGCGTGAATTGGCCTGATAAACACTCCTCATACGATATCAAATAAGTGATTGATATATAAAGAAAAAGCCGCCTTAAAGCGACTTTTTCAATACTGGTAGTGCAATGAATAAATAAAACAGAAACATATACAAATTTTCATTCAAGTGCAACCTGTTGATTCAACATATTTTTTATACGATCACCATGAAAGCTAAAATAAAAAATGTCAATAACAAATGCTAATAAGATGAAATTGTTAGTCAAAGACAGTAAAAAGTATCTTATAAAGCGTGAACAATATTAAATTCAATTCTAAACGTAAGTAAAAAAAGTATTGACAAAAGACGACAATAAGGTTATGCTAATTCAAAAACTTATCATTAAAGGAGATGAAATGCAAGAGATACTTGAAATAGCTGAAAAATATGGTGTTTCTTTGTCAGAGTCTGATATCGCATTAGCCAACGAAAGATGGGACGACGGAAAGAAAATAATTATCATTGCATCAGGAAGATTATATTAGAGAGTTCCGATGGTTAACTATACCCTCGATTCTTCATCCAATATAGTTCCAGTGTCTTTAACTGATGAAAGAAAAGGAGGGTGTGAAGCTGATTTTTCACATCTTCTTTTTTATAAGTTGAATCAGAAACATTGGTTGGTTATAGATACATTCAACGATGTTGTTGAAATTGTTGATAATAAGACTAAGTCTGATGTCTTTGATTGTGCTGATACAACTAATCAGTATTGGAACTATTATTGCATCAGATGTTCTAAAAATAAAGAAAAGCTAGAAAAACTTCACGCCGATATTTTACAGCAAGCCGAGAAAGAAAAATTTAATTTTTTTGTTATCTGTCCAACGTATAATTGCAATAGTCGGTGTGTTTATTGCTATCAGCAATATAATCCCTTGCTTGACCGACGCTCGATTTCTCTTGAAAGTTTGGCGGAAATGTTGAGTTATGTTCAAACACAAATAGATGAGATAAAATCAAAATATCCAGAGCAATTTACCGCCCTAGGACTATTTGGCGGAGAACCATTTATCAAAAAAAATAAGCCCATTGTTGAGAAGGTTATGGAATTTGCTAGACTAAATAAAGTCTCGGTTCTACCAACAACTAATTTGCAGGAAATTGAAGAGTTTATTGATATATTTATAAAGTATCGCGGCTATTTCGGTAGAATATGCACTACAATTGACGGTGATAAAGATTACCATAATAGTAGAAGAAAATCTTTAATTACTAAAGATTCGTTTGCGAAGGTCGTGAGTAATGTTAATTTGTTGCTTAAATTGCAAATTCCGGTAACAGTAACAATAAACATAGATAAGTCAAATAAACATATGCTCCATAATTTTCTACAACTAGCAAAGGAAAATAACTGGTGGAATAATCCCTTAGTCAATTTGGAAATAGGACGCGTTGATGATAGATGCTATACAGGAACATCGGATGATATAATGAGTGAAGCTGAATTGTTGAAATATTTGCGTGATTTCAATGAAAAAGAGGCGTTTCCAAACAATATTAAATTGGCGTTTGTGAAAACATCTTTAGCTTTGGCTCAACATTTCGGATTTGATTTTAATCAAAACGAACGCGGACGAAAAAGATTTCACTATTGTTGGTCTGGAACACCAGTTGATAATGTACAATATATTGATAAAAATTTGCGTGTTTTCAGATGTACTTATACAGTAGGACGAGACGATTTAGCTTTGGCAGAGCTGAAAAAAGGAGAAATGTCCGCCAATGTCGAAATGTATAACAGGTCCTCATTTTTAGATAAGTGTTGGAATTGTCCATTAGGAGGGTATTGTGGAGGTGGATGCAGCGTTTCAACTCATGTTGATCAATCACGTTTTTGCCAAGAAGAACAAAAGAATTTTGAATACCTTGTCCAAGAGGTAATTCTCCCAATTGTATGGAGTAAGTTCAATGGCGTCTCCGAATAATTCAAATTACTGTGGGGGAAAAGCTGAAGGTTTGAAATTGTTAAAAGAACATAAATTGCCTGTTCCCGATTTTATGGTGATATCAAATAACGAGGTTCATAACGTTCTTGAAACCCCTGAAGAAATGGCGAAATTATATATGAAGATTAAAGAAAGATTTGGCTGTACCAAATTGGCGATAAGGTCTTCAGCAGATAAGGAAGACGGACAATCAAAGTCGTATGCAGGTTTTTTTTCGACTGTTCTTAATGTGCCTATCAGAAAAGATAAAATTTATCAGGCAATGAAAGAGGTGTATGAGAGCGCAAATCGCAGTGTTTCTAATCCGATTAAAATGAATATAGTTATCCAAATTATGGTAAAACCTCGCATATCAGGTGTTTGTTTTTCAGATTCATTTGATGAACGCGGTCAAAAAATATGCCTAATATCTTTTGTTAAAGGACTGGCGAACAAACTTGTTGACGGAAGAACAACAGCAACGAATGTTTTTTATAAAATAAAAAATAATAAAATCTGTCATTCTGATTACGTGGTGCGGGGAATGTTACATCGGGAAAGCTGTCATTTAGATAAGCTGGTGGCATTAGTACAAAAAATCAGAAAGGAAATAGCTGAAAATTCCGATATAGAGTGGTGTATTGATGAGCAAGGTTCTCCTTGGATTGTACAACTTCGTCCCATTACTCGAAAAATTCATCTTTCAAAAGAAACAGAAAAGTATATTGTCGCTTCGGAGGGAGTTGTTAAAGGTAAGGTCTGTTATATAGATAGTTCTTTACCAACAGGACAACTTAAGAATGCTATTAACAATTTTAAAAGCGGAAACATCTTGGTGTCTGACTATACAGATACATTTTTTATGCCGGCAATAAATAAAGCTCACGCTATTTTAACCTCAGAAGGGGATATTCTTTCTCATAGCGCCATCACAGCGCGGGAATTAAATATTCCATGTCTAGTTGGTATTAAAAATTTATCGTCAAAGATAAAAAACGGCGACGAGATATTTTTGGATACTTATAAAAATATTTTAAAAGTCAACGGTGTCAATATATCAGAAGAAACTACCGATATTGATTGGACTTCCGTGTATGATTTTTCCAACATATCAGAACTGACAATTAAAGAAGATATTTTCCTTTTTGAAAATATTTTTGGAGAGAATATTTTATATCATGATTCTAATTGTTTGCCTGAAAATATCAAACGTGCACGTCAAAAGTTAGAAACCAAATTCGGAGATAAAATTCAAATATCGACCAGCAATAAATATCATTGGTATTTTGAATGGAAAAACTTTTGCAAATTTGCAATTTTCAGAAAATATTATTACAAAGCATTAGAATTAGTTCAAAATTTCAAAGAAGATGAAATCGATCATCTGTATAAAGAAATTATCGAAAAATGTATGGAAATTCAGAAAAGTAAAAGATCAAATAATGAATTAGAACGTCAAGAAATAATAATTTCCTTGTACTTTTTGCTTGATATGATGTTACCGATGGGATTGAGCATAAAGCATGCATATCTTGAGGCGTTTTTTTTGATGTCATTTTCTTCATTATTATCACAAGAAAAAGTTAAGAAGAAAAAGCTGGAAAAAGTGCAAAAATATTTGCACTGTGTTATTGCTCGGAAAAATGAAATATTTAAGAAATTTATGGAAAACGGTTTATTGTCGTATGATTTTATGCAAATACGAGATACACAAATTAGAGAAAAATTCCAAGGAAAATACCCTAAATATTCGCCGAAAATGTATCAATTGTTTTATGAGAAATATATAGAAGACGTAAATGCAGATATTTAATAAGTCAACTAAACATTAATATACAAATTCGTTTTTTGCGTATACCAATCTATACAAAAAAAAGACACCACAATGAACTGTTCCTGAAAAGTTGGATAGTAAAAAAAGAGACCCAAATATAAAACACGTGGTTATTGTATCCCGAAAACGGAAGTAAATACTTCCGTTTTTCTTTATGGTAGGCGCGCAGGGCTGAGGGATAAAAAACAATTTGGGGAATTGTTTTTTGCCCGAAGGCGAGAAAAACCTTTGCTTTTAAAAGTGGTGTAAACCACGCATGAAAAGCTTAGGTTTTCGAGTGCCCGAAGCGAAGTTGGTTTGCACAAACGATTGTTTGCGCAAGCCCTACGAAGCAAGGCCGAACCCGTTGGGTAAGAATACCTGCCGCAATAATAAAAAACCTCGGATAAACCGAGGTCTATTATTATGGTAGGCGCGCAGGGATTCGAACCCTGGACCCACTGATTAAGAGTCAGTTGCTCTAGCCAACTGAGCTACGCACCCATCATCAAAATGGCACTTGCCATCAAAACTGCCGTTACTATAACCAAAAGATTTTTTTTTGCAACCCCTTTTTTTATTTTTTTTGATATTTTTTTTAATGCGCGGGTAAAAGCCTTGCAATATATTGATTCTGCGCTTATATTTCTTGTAAATTCTTGGAGAGGAAAATGCATTTTTATCAGGTTGGCGGTGCTGTGCGGGATATGTTGCTGCATAAGTCCTGCCAGGACAGGGATTTTGTGGTTACAGGCGGAACGGAAAAGGAAATGCTGGCCCTGGGTTTTAAAAAAGTCGGGAAAAGCTTTCCCGTTTTTCTGCACCCGGAAACCGGCGAAGAATATGCGCTTGCCCGCCGGGAGGTAAAAACCGGCTTAGGTCATTGTGATTTCAAATTTGAATTCACGCCGGACATTACTTTGGAAGAGGATTCTCTGCGGCGGGATTTTACCTGCAATGCTTTATACCGAAATCCCGATACCGGGGAAATTCTGGATTTTCATCAGGGGAGGGATGATATTAAAAAGCGTGTTTTGCGCCATATCTCGGAACATTTTGCCGAAGATCCCCTGCGGGTGCTGCGGATGTGCCGGTTTGCAGCGCAGTTGGAGTTTGCCGTTGCGCCTGAAACGATGGCACTTTGCCGCCGGATGGTAGAAGAAGGGGCGCTGGCACATTTAAGCCGGCAGCGGATTTGGCAGGAAATGGAAAAGGCGCTGGGGTGCCGCGGATTTTATCTTTTTGTCCGGACGGCGCACGAATGCGGTGCGTTGTCGGTGCTGCTGCCTGAAATCGGAGAACTGTGGAATGTTCCTGAACGCCGGGACTATCATCCTGAGGGAAACAGCGGGGAGCATACCGTTCTGTCGCTGAAAGCAGCCGATACGGACGACGCTATGGTCAATCTGGCCGTATTGCTGCATGATGTCGGAAAAACGGCTACGGATCCGCAAAAATGGCCGTCGCATCGCGGACATGACTTGCTGGGAGCAGAGATTATCGGCCGGATAGCTGCCCGGCTGCAAATCCCTGAAGCTTATGTCGGGTTTGCCCGTTTTTGTGCCTTAAACCATATGGTGTCGCATCGTCCGCCCGCGGATGCCGCCAAGAAACTTGCCCGGATAGCTGTTGACCTGCTTCGTTTTCACCGCCCGGACTATGTGGAGAGGTTTATTGCCGTCATGTCTGCCGATGTGCGGGGGCGGGACAAGCCTTTCAGCCGTACCGAACAAAAGAATTTTGCCGCCATTGCCGCAATGCTGGAACGGTTTTACCAGAAAGCGTCAACCCTGCGCTTTTGCGAATATCCTGAATTCAGACAGGCCCTGGAAGCTTTGAAAGAACATCGGATAACATCCGTTCAGCTCAGAAAAAAAGAGGCGGAAATCCTGTTGCGGCAGGCGGAAATTTAATGTGCCTGCCCTGTACGGCTCTTTAAATCTTATAAATTGCCAAATCTTATAAATTGTCGATGCTTTCTGTGTAAATCCGATTTAATGCTTTAAAAAAAATAATATATATGTTTCAATCATCAGCGGAGAACTTTATTTTTTAACTTTATGGATTATGGTGCTGTTATGGGAAAATCGCTGAATTTAGCTCTGTTGCTGACTGTTTCTTTGCCGGCCGTGGCGTATGCCGTATCTGCCGCTCCGGCGGAAAAGGCGCCCGCGACGGCGTCGTCGGGAATTTATAAATTGGATGAAGAAAAAGCCGCATCTGCTGCTGTGTCGAAAGCAGCCGGAGATGCAGTATCGTCGGCTGCCCCAATTGCAGAGGAGGAAACAGACCAGCCCAAAATAATAAAAGAGGAAATCTCCGGCGGTCATATTGAAAAGCTGGTGGCGCCTGACGGCAAGGTTATTGCCGAAAAAACGATAAAAGACGGCGAAGTCGTTAAAAAGGTGCTGAACTATTATCATCCCAACGGGCAGGTTTCCCGCAAGGTAACTACGCTGGATGACGGCAAAGGGTTTTATGCGGAAGATTACTATATGAACGGGCGTCTGGCAGCGCAGGCGACATATCTGAACGAGAATAATAAAATCGGCACCGAAAAGAAATACGACAACAACGGGACATTGCGGCAGGAAATTCCGTGGGTTCTGCCCAAAGAAGACGCGCAGAAGCCGTTGGCTGAACAAAAGACGATTCGCCAGGGCAACATCATCACATATTATCCCGACGGGCGTATAGCCGCATCGTTTCCAGTCGGTCAGGAAGACGGCAAAACTCTGTTTTTTAACCGTCAGGGCCGCGTGATAAAGGAAGTCGAAAATGCCCGGGTGCTGAATTTTGCTCCCGAACTGGATGCGGCGGATTGTCAGGACAAGGTTGTGAAACTGAGCTTGGAAGAGCTGGTTGAACTTTATGAAGATGAGGGGGATATATCGTATAACAAGTGCGGCTTGCCGTATCGGGAAAACTTTGTATATGAAATCGCCGATATGCGCGGTAATGCAGTGTCGAAGATAAGTTATGACGATACGGGAATGATTCGGCGCATAACCCCCTATGTCGGCGGTTTGAAAAACGGCGTCGAGCAAAAGTTTGACGCTTCGGGCAATTTGACTGCGGAAATAAATTACAAACAAGGGATAAAAAACGGAACCGCGAGCGGCTTTTTCCCGACCAAGGAGGTAGCCTTCCGCAAACGTTATGAGGACGGAAAAGTCGTTGGCCGGCTGACCTGCTATTTCCCGACCGGGGAAGTTGCCGCGGAGTTTGCATATAAAGACGGCAAAAAGGAAGGAACTGCAAAGATATACGGTCCCAATGCCCGCGAAATCTCTTTTGCCGGCGGCGAAATTGTCGGCGCCGCGCCGAAAGATGCCCGTCGCGCTCCGGAACCGTCCAAGCTTGCGGCTCTGTCCAATCCTGATTCGAAATGCCTGGATATAACCTCTAAGTTGGATGAACTGGCGCTTGATTTGGAAGCTAACGCCAATACCGTAACCAAAGCTTTTGCGTTGGATTTGCCGGATTCCTGCCGGGATTTTTCCTCTTTCAAACCCGAAAAAAGCAATTATGCCTGTTATGATGTCCTCAACCGTCTGCGTGCCGTGTTCCCGACCGGTTATAACCGCGGCGAATATGCAATCGAAACGGTTTATGCCGAAAACGGGCAGCACTTGTATGATATTCCGTACTATCAAAAACAGAAGCAGGGCTTTGCCAAAAAGTTTGACGATAAAGGTCATGTTGTCGCGGAGATTTATTACAGCCGGGATAAATTGGCGGAAAGTTCGCGCAGCTATCATGAGAACGGAGCCGTCAAAGAAATGCTGACCATAGCAGACGGTGCGCCGCGCAAGCTCCTGGTAAGGTATAATAAAGACGGAACGCTGGCCTTCAGCCTGAATTATAATGAAGGAGAAAAGACGGATGCCTTTTTGGCCGAACCGCAAAAGAACAAGGATATTTATCTGAAATTCTATGAAGGCGAACTTGACAATATTCGCGAGGTGAATGCATCTAATCCGCAGAATTATATTGAATATAACTTAGCTTCCGGCGAATATACCGTATATAAGAACAGCGAGTTGATTAAAGGCGGAAAAATCTGCGGTTATGAAAATCGGACAGCAGATGCTGCACCATCAACAAGTGCCACATCTTCAACATCTGCTGCACCATCAACAAGTGCCACATCTTCAACATCTGCTGCACCATCAATGAGTACCACACCTTCAACAGCTGTTGCACCTGCAACAGATGCCGCAGCGTCATCAACGGCTGCCGCATCTGCAGCGTCTTCCGTAACTTCAAGTCAGTCGGAATCCGTTTTGCAGCCTGCGCCAAAACAGGCTTCTGAAGCTCCGGCCTCTGCTGCCGGAACTCCCGCCGCTGCGGTTCCAACCTCTTCCTCGGCAGCGTCCGTTTCAGACGCCGCTCCGTCTACAGTAGCTCCGGTTTCTTCCGCGTCGGTAGCAGTACCGGCCTCGGAGGAAGTTCCGACAGCCGCATCGTCTGTGCAAAAAGCCGATATTCCCGTCCGGAGTGAAAAAAACGAAGTATCACCTGTCCTTCCGGAAGATGCTGCGCCGATGGTAGAAGGGTTGGAGCCTGTTTCTTTTGACGATATAAAACTTAAAAATGCGATTATCCCGACGGCAGAAGAGAAAAAGCAGGCCGAACTGGCAGCCAAAAATATCGGTCCGGTTGCCAAACCGGACATAGATGCGCTGGCAGATGTCGTTGACAAGGAGCATGTCAGCATCGGCGGCGAAAAAACTTCCGGCTCTCTGGCTAAAACCGAAAAATTTTATTATCCTAACGGCAATCTCCGCAAAACGATAAAAACCCGCGGCGGCCGGACGGAAGAAATTAAGGAGTACTCCAAAACCGGACTGCTGCTTACCGATACCGTTTACAAAGACGACGGCATTCTGATTGAAAAATATTTCGGTTCGGGAGAAATTCGCCGCAAGACAAATAAGGCTTATACAGACAATCCGGTAATGGCTTTTATATCGCGCGAAGATTTTTATGACAACGGCAAGGCGCGTTATGAGATAACCCGCAAACCGGAAACCTTGCTGTTTTCCGATAAGCAGTTTTATCCCGACGGTACCCTGAAAGTTGAAACGGTTCAGAATTCTCCGCTGTCATACACAATCAGCGAATACGACAAAGCCGGAAAGCTTGTCAAAGTTATAAAGCAGCTCGGCCCCAACATTTTGGAAGAGGTATATGATGCCTCGGGAACAGTCAAATCCCTGAAATTGAACGGAGCCGATATGCCGGTGAAATTTGCCAAAAACAGCAGCGGACTGTTGCGGGACAATATGAAGATATTTGCCAAGAACGGAGCAGTTTCATCAGAATTCAAAGCCGATGAAAAACAGAACACGCTGCTGGAATACTATAAAAACGGCAAGGTAAAGACTGAAATCGTCTTTTATAATAACGGCGAAATTTCCGTCAAAGCCTTTGACCGCGAGGGAGCGTTGGAAAAGTTCGCCTATCTGGCGCCTGACGGCAAATTACATCTTCAAAAGCCGTCCGTCCGTACCGTTTCGGCTTATCGCGAGCGGCACTGGGTCGATTATAATAATCCGCGTTGGATAGAAAATCAGGACCGTTATTCGGTGAAATCCGTTGCCCGCCTCAATTTGGACACCGCTGCGTATATTTTAGCCGAACTGGATATGCTGGCGCCGGAAATGATGAAAAAGCTGTACGATATTTATAAATAAACGCGTGACTGTTGGAATAGGCGGAACAATGATACAGGTAAAACCGGCGCGTAACCTCATATAACGGGTATGGCGGCAAGTACAGCCAGCGCGTAACCTCATATAACTAACACGGTGCAAGTGCGGCCGGTATAGAAGGGCAGGGCGTGGCAGTCCGGGCGTATCTGCCCTTTTCCTATATTTGTTGCACCCGTAAATTAATGTTTGACAAAAAATAAACGGCGTTATATATCTCAAGCCGAAACAACTATATATATGTCAAATTTAATTAAAATGTTATCATTATGAAAACAGAAAAAATCAGTGTTGCAGAAATAAGCCGTTTGCGTGAAGCTGCAGAAATTGAAAGAAACACGCATCATGAAGTTATGAATCGCATCAGCAAAATCAGTTCTGTCCAAGTCGGCTTCAACTGGCTTCCTGACGGTCTTCCCGCCAAAGAGCAGATGCAGATAGTCAAACGCGGCAACCAGAAGGAAATTATGGCTTTGCTGACGGCGTATGCCAATCTCCGTATGTCTTCACACGATGAGGAACGGTTTGAACGCGTTAATATTGCGCCTGAGGTGCAGATGTATATTTTCCATCAGCCGATAGGGTTTGATGCTGCTCGTATTTATATGTTGGAACACAATCGCCTGTGTCTGGACGTCGAAACGGAATTGATAAAGAAAAAGATGATGTCTGTTATTGCCAAAAAGCGGCTTTCGCCGAAAGCGGAAGTTTTCCTTCTGACGCATTGCCTGCATGAGGGAAAAGAGCAGGACAGCGATTCATCGTTGTTTCCGGTGCAGGAATATCTGGAAAAAAACAGACTTTCACCTCTTGGGCAACAGGCATTGATGACGTATCTTAACGTTGGCGGCGGCAGGGACAGCTTTATAGATGCCTGTCGCAACTGTGTCAAAACGTATGTTGAACGGTATAAGGAACTATCCCTTCCGGCACAGCGCGAGATGGTTAAAAGCGGTGACAGCGAATTGATTATGTCCTATATTCTGTTTTCCAAAAGAGGTTTGGAAGCGGAAGAGGAATTGCTGGAACGCGGCAATCGTGAAGAGGTTGAAGCCTATTTTAAGCGCTATGCAACATTGTGAAAGAAACAACATGAAAATACAAAGCCCCGCAGCGTATGTCTGGCGGGGTTTTGTTGTTTTTGCTGCCGGGTTTGCACTCTCTCCGGCTAAAGAGCCCTCCCTGCGCGCTTTGCCGGCAGGTTGGCGTTTTTGCCGGTTCGTACGCTCTCGGGCTAAAACGTTTCCCAGTGTATTTTTTCCGGATTAAGCCTGTCTTCCGGTTGTTTAGGCGTTTCTTCCGGATAGCCGATGGTAATGATTGCTACGGTGAGCATTGTTTCCGGCA
>OJMG01002886.1_pt1 | contig 13902 bp, 9 predicted proteins | sample 1597141 | NCBI WGS metagenome assembly OJMG01 (sample SAMEA2452119, study PRJEB22498) | human gut metagenome | biome: human feces; feature: human gut; material: feces | place: Australia | collected 2012 | reverse complement strand
AAAACTCTCAATACCAGCTCCGCAGTAATAACTGCGAGGATATAAACAAGTTTTTTCAAAGGGGGCGTCGCGGCAGAACAAAAAGCAGCAAAGACCGAAAAAGACCGAAAAAGACCGAACTGGGAAAGAAAGGAGGCGCAAAGTGGCAGAACAAATACATATCGGGTTTGGGATCGACAAAAACTTCGGCAGATTCGCCGGGATCACCATCACCTCGCTGGTGCATAACAATATCGCTAATGAACTTATCATACATATCGTCTATGACGAATTACTGCCGGAGGATATGGACAGATTAAAAAAGACGGAACAGTTATACCGTAACCTGACACTGCACTTTTATCAGATCACCAGTACCGAGGGGATGACTTTTGTCGTACCGCCGGGGCATATCACCCAGGCCATGTATTACCGCTATTTATTTGCCGAAATGCTGCCGCCCGAGATAACAAAAATCCTCTACCTGGACGCCGATATCATCTGTAAGGGCGACATCCTGCCGTTGTGGCAGACAGATCTGCAGGGCAGAGTTTTGGGGGCTGTACGTGACTGGGGCGAAGCCAAAAGCTGCGGACGTATCGGTTTGAAGAATGGCCGCTATTTTAATTCCGGCGTGCTGTTGATGGATTTGGTAAAGTGGCGGCAGCAAAAGCTGACCCAGAACCTGTTCCAGTGGCTGGAACAGGTTGGTGATACCAAAATACTGTGGGGCGACCAGGATGCGCTCAACGGTGTTATCGACGGTGATTTTGTAGAGCTGCCCAAAAAGTATAACTGCATCATCATCAATAATACTTTGCTGAAAGCTGACCCGGAAGACGTTATCGTGCATTATATCGACTACGTTAAACCCTGGCATATCTACTATTACGACAGTGATGAGAAAAAGCTGTACTGGCAGTATGTCAAAAAATCGCTGTGGAGCGATTTGAAACCACAGGACGGCAATACGGTAGAAACGGTGCTGCTGACGGCGCGTTTGCTGCATAACCGCGGTGAGTATCAGAAAGCGGCTTCATATTACGAAGCAGTACTGAAATACCTGCTGAGGGATAAATATTTTTAAAGACTTTAATAAGAAATAAAGATAAATCAAATTACTAAAATATAGGGAAGAAGGATGAAAATGAGTAGAAAACAAATACTGACAAAAAAGGTGGCCCATACCATACTGGCCATGTCGATCGTATCGGCTGGCGGCTTGAACCTGTGGGCTGGTACAGCCTGGGCGGCAGCCAACGGAAATAACGGCGCCGATGATATCCGGGAAAATGTCAGTATCTCTGACAGCGTTGACATTAGTATGGCTGGTGGTAATGGTACAGACGGTGCTGCCGGCAGCGGTACTGATGATGCCGGCGGCAATGGCGGTAAGGGCGGCGCTGCAAGCTTTAGTGGCACCTTGACTGTTAATGATACCGGTAAAGCTGTAAGTGTAAAAGTGCAGGGGGAAAAAGGCAGTAACGGTGGTGATCAAACTGCTCAGAGTGCTGTTATAACTGGTACTGGCGGCAGTGGTGGTGACGCAGAGCTGCAGCTGACGGTTGGGAGCAATGTGCAGACGGGGGCTTTGACGTTGGCAGCAGAGGCAGGTAACGGTGGTAAAAGTGGTAGTGATACTAGTGGTACGGCTCCGACTTCGGAAGTGACTTTGGGTAATGGTGGCGCCGGAGGTAATGCGGCGGCTGGTATAGCCATAACTGATGGCAGCCTGACAGCGACCAGTATCAGCCTGACTATAAAGGCCGGTGATGCTGGGAATAATGGCTATATTAGTAAGGAGGGCAAGGATAATCACGGTGGCGATGGAGGAACAGCCGGTACTGCTGCTGTGCGGGGACTTGTTTTGAGCGGCCAGCAGGCAGCAGTAAAGGTGACGAATGATATCATAATCTCCGGTATCGGCGGCAGAGGCGGCAGTGGCGGTTCTACTTACGGCGAGGCCGGATTGGCAGCTGTTGGCGGCGCAGCCGAAGCTTATGGACTGGTGGCTGCTGGCAGCGGTGTTTATAGCGTAAGCTTTGCAAACCTGACCTTGACAGCTACCGGGGGGGATGGTGGTTATGGCGGTACAGCCCAGACCTTCCAAGCAGATACAAATAACAGCCATGGTGATCGATATAAGAGCAATGACGGTGCTGACGGCGGCAGCGCTGCAGGTGTAGGATTGTCTATCCAAAATGGCAGTATGCAGCTGACGGCCGAGGCGATCAGCAGTACGGCTGCCGGCGGTGCTGGCGGTAATGCTGGCTGGGATAATAATGCCAATATTCTTGAGGATAGTATTACGCACGCCAATGCCGGGCAGGGTGGCGAAGCCACTGCAACAGGCATCGCTGTTCAAAGCCTCCTGTCGAATGAGCTGGCGGTAGGGGTCATAACAGCCACGGCTACTGGTGGTGACGGTGGCAGTGGTGCTAATGGCAGCTATGCAGATCGCATGGGGGCTGAAGTCGGCGGCAGTGGCGGCATTGGCGGTAATGCTTTTACTTATGGTGTGAGGAACTGTGGCACTATGGCAGTGGCTGCGGGCAGCATCAAGGCTGAGGCGGTTGGTGGTACTGGCGGTACAGGAGGCACTGGCGGTCGCGATTATGTCGGCTCTGATGTTGCAGATGGAGCCAGTGGCGGCATTGGCGGTAATGCTTTTGCTTATAGTGTGTGGAGCAGTGGTACTGCAGCAGTGGCTGCGGACAGCATCAAGGCTGCGGCGGTTGGCGGCAGCGGTGGTACAGGTGCTAAAGGCGTTAGTTATGCTGCTTCAAATGGCGGCAATGGAGGTACTGGCGGTAACGCTTTTGCTTATGGCGTCAGGGGCAGCGAACAGGCGTTGCTTACGTTGACAGTAGACAGTATCGCGGCTGAGGCTGCTGCCGGGACAGGCGGCGCTGGCGGCAGCAAAGGATCTTATGGTGGTTCTTCCGGTGTTGACGGCAGTGCCGGCGGACAGGGAGCGCAGGCCGAGGCTTATGGTGTGTATGCTGATAGTGGCTCTGTGATTACTTTGAGCGCGAAAACTGACAGCGGCACCCCCAGTGGCACGATCACTATCGGCGCCAAAGCCGGCAATACCGAGACACCGGAAGGCAGTAAAGCCTATGCAGTGTATGCCGATAACGCGACAGTGCTGTTTAACGATAAAGCTGTTTTAAACAGCGACGGCTCGTCTACTGACAATACTGTTATAACATATTTAAACAATGCGACTTTGGGCTTTGGCAGTCCGGGTGAAGGCCAAAACGTGGGCCGCACCATTGACGGCGGCACCCTGCAGCTGACGGGCAGTAACACCTTTAAAGTTGCAACTGATTTGTCGAATGTTACTCCTAATGCCGATAAGTTTACTTTTGAGAAACTGGCAGCCGACAGCAGCACGGCAACACAGTACATCACTGTCGGTTATGACAAAGCCTTTGACGGCAGCATGCTGAACAGTTTTATCGGCGAGGTGACGGTACTGACGGTAACTGATTTGGAGTCTGGGCAGAACTTAAATAATTTTGTTGGTAAGGAAAGCGTAATGGACGACCCGCTGACCAGATTTTTAGCAACGCCGACCGTAACAGTGGACGGCAATGATGTCAAGATCACGCAGATAGATTTTGAGGAAGCAGGCGCTTCCGAAACAGTGATGACGGCCGCTGACGCGCAGATGGCGCTGGGCAGTATGTGGCGTATCGAAGGCAACAACCTGATGAAACGCATGGGCGAGCTGCGCAGTGATAAAGAAGCGGCTAAGGGCGGCGTTTGGGCTCGTTACTACCGGGGCGAGCTGAGCGCCGACAGCGCTTATGACCGTGAGTTCAGCCAGGATTATACAGCCTTCCAGGGCGGCATCGACAAAGTGCAGGACTTTAAAGGCGGCAAGCTCTATACAGGTATCGCCGTCAACCGCATCGACAGCAACGCTGGTTATACGGCAGGCAGCGGCGACCTGAGCAGTACCGGTGTAGGCGTATACGCCAGCTGGCTGGGCAGCAAGGGGCATTATCTGGACGTTATCGCCCGCGGCAGTAAGCTGACCAATGACTTTAAACTGGTCGATTTAAGCGGCAACGCCGCCAAAGCCGATTATGACACCTGGGCTTACGGCATCAGCGCCGAATACGGCTACAGACAGCAGCTGAACGCAGGCTGGTTCGTAGAACCGCAGGCCGAACTGAGCCTTGGCCATATCGGCAGCGTCGATTACACGATGTCTAACGGCGGCAGGATAGAAAACGACGGCGTCAACAGCGCCGTAACGCGCGTAGGTATTTTGGGCGGTAAAGAATTTAGCATCGGCGGCCGTCCGAGCAATGCCTATGTCAAAGCATCGCTGCTGCACGACTTCGGCGGCAACGGCGGTGCGACCGGCTACTACGGCAGTGACAGTCTGGCTTTGCAGACAGGTGACCTGACGGGCACCTGGTACGAGATCGGTCTGGGAGCTAACCTGGGCATTGCCAAAAACAGCAACCTGTATTTTGATGCCTTAAAAACTTTTGGCGGCGATCTGCGTACCGACTGGCAGTTCAACGCCGGGTTAAGATTCACGTTTTAAGTGAGGGTTTGAGACACTGGTAAGTTGCAGTAATAAGTTCAGTAAAGTAAAAAATCAGCGATATGAATTAAGTTTCATATCGCTGATTTAGTTCGTTATTTGGTACTATACTGAAGGTGAAATTTTACTTACAGAGATTGCTGATACAGGCAGCTTTATTTTAGCGTTGTGGAAAATTCAGTGGTCATATAAATACAAATTTAACGATACGTACATTTGTGCAAGGCAATAACACAATTATATTGTATTCTAAAAAGTTAATATCCTACTTGTTTGTCTGCTGTTGATGTGCTATATTTATAATAAAAATAATTGCAATAATTTAATAAAATTGTAAAGGATTGAAAAATATGAATTTTATCAAAAGATATGGCATGGTATCCGGGGTGATAGCCATTTGTTTTTGTGTAGTGGTATATGTTGTTTTTACTACACATTCTATTTTTACAATCAGCAGACAAATCAATTATGTAGCAGAACATCCGTACAAAGCCATGTCGGAAATAAATAAAATCCGTGCCAGGGTTTTTGAAATGAATACGTACCTGCCGATTTTCATTAGCGAAACTGAAAATAACCTTGATGGTATCAGAAGTGTACTGAGGACCAGTTGTCAAGAAAATGAAAAATCACTGAAAATATTAGATGAAATATATTTAGGCAAAAAGGAAGATCTGACAGAATTGAACGATGCCTTAGACGAACTGAAAAAGGCGCTTATACAAAGTGTGGAAAATTCTGAAAATAATAAGATGGACAGACCGGCAGTCCAAAAGTACTTTGATAAAGAAATAGAGCCGATAAGGGTAAAAACGGATACAGCCATTCAAAAGGTCATTGATTCGGCAGACAGACGTGTGCTGATCATACAGGAAAGCACGGAGGAAAAAGCTGAAGCCGCCATCCTTTATGCTGCTGTGATAGGTCTGTTGATGATCGTGATTGTTATTTATGCTTATAAATTACGTAATGAGTATCTTATTAATGACGAGCTTAAACGACAGCAGAAGATTTTACAGGATGCTCTGCTGGTAGCGCAGAAGGCGAATGACGCCAAACGTGATTTTCTGTCGCGGATGTCGCATGAGATCAGAACGCCGATGAATGCAATTATTGGAATGTCGGCGATTGCCTTTAATTATTTGGATGATAAAAAGCGTACTGCTGATTGTCTGAGTAAGATAACTTTTTCGTCGAAGCATTTATTGATGCTGCTCAACGATGTTTTAGATATGTCAAAAATCGAAAATGGAAAGTTGAATATTCGTCAAGAACTGTTTGATTTAAAAAATCTGGTTACTTCTTTAGCTGATATCAATTATGGACTTGCTACAGCCAAAGGTTTGTCCTTTGAAATTGTTATTTCAGGATTTAAAGATGAGCTGTTGCTCGGAGATTCTATGCGTGTCAACCAAATCCTGCTCAATTTATTGTCCAATGCAATTAAATTTACGCCTAAAGGCGGCAGTGTCAGGCTGGAAATCAGAATGCTGCGTTCAGCAAGTGACAAGATATGGCTGAGGTTTATCGTGAAAGACAGCGGCATCGGGATGAAAAAGGAGTTTTTGGAACATTTATACGAACCGTTTGAGCAGGCGGATAATGGAATTGCCAGAAAATATGGCGGTACGGGCTTGGGGATGGCAATAACCAAAAATCTTGTTGCAATCATGGATGGAACTATTGAGGTTGAAAGTCAGGAAGGTGCAGGAACTACGTTTATGGTAGACCTGCCTTTTGGAGTAAGTAAAGTTGATAAAAAAACTGCGGCTGAGATGGAGGAGATGCGGGTACTGGTTGTCGATGACGATAACGATACCTGTGAACATGCAGTAGTATTGCTGAAAGGCATGGGAGTCAATGTTGACTGGGCTCTGAATGGTTTTGAGGCTATTGAAAAGGTAAGAAGCGCCTGTGAAGATGACGGGCGTTGCTATGATGTTTGTTTCATTGACTGGTGTATGCCGGAACTGGATGGAATAGAAACGGCCCGTAGGATGCGGCGCTATGTCGGTCCTGATGTTTTGATTATTATTATCAGTGCTTATGACTGGTCTGGTATCGAAGAACAGGCAAAGGCAGCAGGTGTTAATGCTTTTATAGCTAAACCGTTTTTTGCTTCAAATTTATACAATACGTTGTTAACTGTTTCGCGGAAGCCGGAGCTGGGATTTTCTGCAGTAGGCAATAAGGAAACGTATGATTTTGGCGGCAAAAAGGTATTGCTGGTGGAAGATAATGAGTTAAATATGGAGATTGCTTCAGAGCTGTTGAAGTTTGTGAATTTACAAGTTGAACATGCTGAGAATGGTAAAGTTGCGGTAGATATTTTTAGAAACTCGAAAGAAAAGGAATATGCCTTGATTTTCATGGATATTCAAATGCCGCTGATGAATGGCTATGACGCTGCCAGGTGCATAAGGTCGTCAGAGCATCCTGCTGCCGGGACGATACCGATCATTGCCATGACAGCCAATGCTTTCAATGATGATGTTCAGGCTGCGTTTGATGCCGGGATGAATGGACATCTGGCAAAACCCATAGATGTGGAGGTTTTGTATAAAACAATAGCAAGGTATATTTGAGGGATTAATGATAAGCAAATGCCCGCCATGAATGTTGTTTCAGGGCGGATATTGAGTATGTTTGTTATTTTCTGCTTATGATGCAGGTCAAAAGGCGTAACCAGTGCAGGAGCTTTGTGTATTTGCTATTGATGTCATACCTCGTTTCTCTGTTTGTTTTACAGTTCTCTGTGTTTACTGATGATGGCCCGGCTCAGTTCGTTCAGGCAGCTAGTCAGCACGCCTGCTTTGGTGATCTTGGCTGCTGCTGCCTGTGCTTCGGCTAAGGTAACGTCTTCACGCGGGCAGCGAGTGCAGCGCAATCCAAATCTTAACAGCGCTGAAAGTTCTTTGCTGACTTTCTTTCAAGAAAGTCTAAAAAAGCTAAAAAAGCTAAAAAAGCTTGAAGAAAACATTAAAAGAAAACATTAAAAGAAAACATCGTGTTCTTTAAAAAGCAGCCCTTTTAAACAAGGGGGCTGCTTTTTGCATACCACAGGGCCTTGCCCCTGATGACCTGCCCGCCGGGTTTCATAGCCTCGTCGCCGGGTGAATCACGCAGCAGATACCATAAGTTCCAGCGGGTTTCGGCGTCGCCGCTGTACGGTCCGTCAGCAGCGGTGCTGATGATATTTGCATTTGCATAGTAGAGATGCTCCTTTTAGATTTGCTTGGCAAGGGAGTAAAACCCTCACGCTATATATAGGGCAGCGAGAGGGATAAAAGTTTACATCGGTTTGAAATTTTTTTTTGCAAGGTGGTTTTTAACAGCAGCTCATAACATTTTAGTGATATTTGTGAACAATATGTGAAATTGCATTTTGGCATGTAAACTTTTCCGGTGTTTGCTGCCCTATATATAGTGACAGTATTCAGTACTGAATTTGTTAGCAGAGTTTTTAAGACTTATAGGGTTTTACTGCTTATGACTTTGACCTTGAATCTAACAAAGAAATACTTACAGCAAAGTAAAGCAATACTTATTTAGTAAGTACTGAATACTGCCATAAATACTTGCACGACGAGCGGCAAAACATGCAGAGAAGTCCGTTTCAGGCCAGCTGGTGGATCATGAAGCTAATAAAAAACGTCTGCAGAATCTTGTAAAAATATTGTCTAGAAGAATATAAAATAAAAATATGGCAGATTAATGTTGTATTTGATGATATAAATTCGTTTGTGGGCAAAAGAAGTTGTTGCAAAAACTAATTGTTTGTAGTATTATTTTATAAAATAGAATAATATATAATAATCAAATCAGAAAAAATAAGTAAAACAAAAGTAGTTGGTCCGGTAGTTGAAACGATTATATGGGTAAGAGTGGTGTAGAGGGTAAAATGAAAAAACAGCGTTATGATCTAAATGATTTAGGTAGTAATGTGAAGATGATGCGGAAGGCAAGAAAAATTTCGCAGGTGAAATTATCGGAAGCCCTGCAGATGTCGCAGCCGCATCTAAGTAATCTGGAGTGCGGCAGGACGTTGATCAGTCTGGAGATACTTGTCAAACTGGCTGACGTGTTTGATTGTTCGGTAGAAGATATTCTATTGTGCAGTCAGGAAAAAGTTAAAGCAGTAAATTAAAAGGGTCAGAACAAAATAAAAGCAACAGCTTAAACAGCTGTTGCTTTTTTATATGTGTATTCATTGTTTTTACAGCATCTGCCCAAAGGTATAAAGCAGTTTGAGGGCGTAAACAAAAATAACGGCGCCGCAGATGCGGTTGATCCATTGCATATGGCTGGGGCGCAGATTTTGGCAGCAGGTTTTGAAGATGCCTGTAAGCCCGAAGAACCACAGGCAGGAGGCAGCTGCTACGCCGCTGATAAAGAGTGAGGCAGTATCGGCAGGCAGTGATGAGCGAAAGGCGCCCAGCATCAGCGTACCGTCGATAACGGCCTGCGGGTTGAACCAGGTAACGGTAAAGGCCAGCGTAGCCGTTTGCCACAGCGTCGGCTGGCTGTAATCAGAGGTGTCTGTCTGCACCTGCGCATGCAGCAGCTGCCAGGCCAGATAGATCAAGATCAGTCCGCCGCCGCCGAGCAGTGCTTTTTGCAGTAGCAGACTGTGTTCGATCACAAGGCCGATGCCCCAAAAGCAGGCCAGCGCCAGGCTGATGTCAAAGAAGGCGACGATGCCTGCAGTGACGAGGGCAATGCCTAAAGGCGCGGTGAGCGCCGTATTGATGACAAAAAGATTTTGGGCGCCGATGGGGGCAAGATAGGCCAGCCCCATGGTAAGACCCTGTAAAAAAATTTCCAAAGCAGATTCCTCTCGATACTGAAGGCTGTGCCGATTGATCAGAGTACGGCCTGCAGCAGTGCAAAGACGGCGGCGCCGCTGACTATCGCCAGCCCCAGTGATTTTGTTTTATAGACCAGCGGGAAGATGATGACGGTCGACCACAGGTACAGGTTGTTCAGTCCCAGATACAGGCTGCCTGCGGGCAGAAAGACGTCGGGCAGGACCAGCGCGCCGAAAATAGCTGTCGGCACATAGGTGAGCCAGGTTTTGAACCAGCGTGGTACAGGTTTGCCGGCCAGCAGCAAAAAAGGGATGATACGGGAAATATAGGTGACGCCCATCATAATGAAAATGGCGCCCCAAACGTATTCAGCGGACATTATCAGCACCTCCCGCATGGCGTTCGGTGATATAGCAGGCGGCGCCGGAGGCGGCCAGAGTTGCCAGCACGATATGCAGCTTATAGGGAACGATCTGCGAAAGCAGGATCGCCAGAAGCCCTGATACCAGCCCGGTGATGATCATTTTCCGGTCGGTGAGATAGTTGACCCAGATGCCGAGGAACATGGCGATCAGCAGATAGGAGACCAGCTCGGTAGGCGGGTTGAGATAAGCGGCGGCATAGCAGCCGAGGGCATTGCTGAGCGACCAGACGGCGCAGGAGGTGATGTTGAGCCCCAGGGCTTCTTCGCACGTCCAGCGGGGATCTGTTTCCGTTTCAAAGGCGTTCAGGTTGACGGCAAAGGTCTCGTCGGTGATGCCGTGGGCATAGCCGATAAGAAAGTTTTTGCTGCGGCCGTTAAAAAAATTCATCAGCGTGGAGCTGAATAAAAGATGACGCAGGTTGACGATAAAAATAGTGAGTCCGATAGAAACGAGGGCCGCACCCTGGGCCATCATGGCGATGCCGATGAACTGACCGGAGCCGGCGAAAACGAGCACGCTCATTCCTAAGGCTTCAAGCGGTGTGAGACCTGCCTGCTGTGCCAGAATACCGCAGGCGATGCCAAGGGCCAGATAGCCGATGGCGATGGGAATAAGCTTTTGCAGGACACGTCGGTTGACTGTTATAGATGACACGGATGGACACTCCCCTTATTTAAAACGACTTCCTCTATTATAACTTATTTTGGATGGATAAGAAACCTGGAAAAGTGTTATATTTATTACGCCGCAGGAAAATATTTTTTACAGCGCTGGTGTTTGCTGCGGCGACGCTTGCGTTTTAGCAGAGAACTGAGTAAAATAATATAGATAAGGACTAATTTGATTTTAGCATGTGTTTGTATATACATACGACGCTGGAGGAGGTTTTTTAGATGACACAGATCAGACCGTTCTGCGGGCTGCGTCCGGTGCCGGAATATGCGGCAGAGATCGCTGCTTTGCCTTATGACGTGATGGATACCGAAGAGGCGCGGCAGATACTTAATAAGAACCCGCTGAGCTTTTTGCGGGTGACAAAATCGGAAGCGACGATGTCGGATTGTATCGATCCGCACAGCCAGGCAGTTTATAAGATGGCGAAAACAAATCTCGACAGGTATCTGTCCGACGGGCAGATGAAAAAAGATACGACGCCCTGCTACTATATTTACCGTCAGCAGATGGGGCAGCATATCCAGATCGGCCTTGTGGCCGCTGCTTCGGTGGAGGAATACCGCGAGAACATTATCAAGAAGCACGAGCTGACCAGGCATGATAAAGAGCAGGACCGGGTCAATCATATTCTGGCGACAGAAGCACAGACCGGCGCTGTTTTTTTAACTTATAAGGGCAAGCCCGAGATCAATACTTATGTTTTGAGCCTGATGGGATCCAAAAAGCCGGTATATGATTTTACGTCGGAGGACGGCGTGCAGCACACACTGTATGTGGTGGAGAACCTGATGGAGATCGCCGAGCTGACCCGTCTGTTTGAGGACGTGCCTGTAATGTATATTGCCGACGGCCATCACCGCAGTGCTGCGGCTATGCGTGTGGCTGACGAGCTTGGCAAAACGCCGAGGCATGGTTCTAACGAAGAATATAACACTTTTTTAGCGGTCATTTTTCCCGATAATATGATGCAGATCATGGATTATAACCGTTTGGTCAAAGACCTGAACGGTTTGTCGATGGAAGAATTTTTAAGCAGAGTCGGAGAAAAGTTTGAGATCAGCGAGCTGGAAAACGGCCCGAAGCCGGAAGCGCGGCATCAGTTCAGTATGTATCTGACCGGAAAATGGCGTCGCCTGACTGCGAAGGAAGGTACCTTTGCCGCGGATGATGTGATCGGGTCGCTGGACGTTTCGATCTTGCAGGATAATCTGCTGGCGCCGATCCTGGGCATCAAAGACCCGCGTACGGATGAGCGCATCAATTTTATGGGCGGTATCCGCGGGTTGGATGCTTTGGCGGCTAAAGTAGACGCAGGGGCCTACAGTGTGGCTTTTGCCATGTATCCGACGTCGATGGAGGAGCTGATCAAGGTAGCTGATGCCGGTAAGATCATGCCGCCGAAATCGACCTGGTTTGAACCTAAGCTGCGCGATGCGATGGTCGTGCATTTGATCGGAGAAGATGAATAATGAAACGTATCTATAATTTTAATGCCGGTCCGGCCATGCTGCCGCTGGAAGTGCTGCAGGAGGTACAGTCCGAGCTGCTGGACCTGCAGGGCAGCGGTATGTCGATTTTGGAAATGAGTCACCGCGCGCCGATTTATGAAAAAATCAATGCTGAGGCGGAAGCCGACATCAAGGAGCTTTTGGGTCTGGGCGACGATTATTGCGTACTCTTTATGGGAGGCGGCGCCAGCCTGCAGTTTTCGATGGTGCCGATGAATTTTTTGGGGGCTGGACAAACGGCGGCTTATGCCGTGACCAGTAATTTTTCGGATAAAGCTGTAAAAGAGGCGGAAAAGGTAGGTAAGGTCGTTATCCCTTTCAGCAGTAAGGCTGAAAAGTATGACCGGGTGCCGCAACCGGGCGAGATCAGGCTGCCGGAAAACTGCGCTTATCTGCATATCACGGCTAATAATACGATCGAAGGCACAGAGTACAGCGTTTATCCTGAAACCGGTGCTGTACCGCTGATCGCGGATATGTCTTCGGATATTTTGAGTAAACCGATCCCGGCTGAGAAGTTTTCGCTGATTTATGCCGGGGTACAGAAAAATATCGGGCCTGCCGGCGCGGTAGCAGTCATTGCCCGTAAAAAATTTATTGAGGGGCGTTCTAAAGCTCTGCACAGTATGCTGAATTACGAAACTCATCTTGATAACGGTTCGCTGTATAATACGCCGCCGGCTTTTGCGGTCTATATCGTTGGCAAGGTTGCCAAGTGGCTGAAGGCGCAGGGCGGACTGGTGATGATGGAGCAGCGCAATGCGGCTAAGGCCAAGATAGTTTATGATGTGATCGATATGTATCCTGATTTTTTCCGCGGCTTTGCCAAAACTGACAGCCGTTCGCTGATGAACGTGACTTTTGGACTGCCGACCGAAGCGCTGGAGAAGCGTTTTGCGGCCGAGGCAGAGGAGCTGGGGATGGGTGGACTGAAGGGACACCGCAGTGTTGGCGGACTGCGGGCCTCGATTTACAATGCGATGCCGCTGGCAGGCTGCGAGAAGCTGGCTGAGTTTATGGAAGCTTTTTATAAAATGCATAAATAATATTGACCGGGAAATAGCTGACGCTGCTTGCGCAAAAACAGGCAGCGTTGCTTTTTACCTGAACTGGTTTGAGGGAGGGGCAGCAAATGCAATATGATTTACTGATCAAAAACGGGTATGTGGTCGATTATGCGTCGGCACGGGAAGGATATTTTGATGTCGCTGTGCAGAACGGTATGATTGCGGCGGTGGAAAGCAGTATCGGCGGCAGCGCCGTGCGGGAGCTGGATGCGTCCGGCAAGCTGGTACTGCCTGGCTTGGTCGATTCGCATGTACATGCTTCGGCCTGGCTGGGAGGCAGCTACGCCCACACGATGCTGGTAAAGGCTGGTGTGACCAGTGCTTTGGATATGTCGGGGCCGGGGACCAGTGTACTGGAGCTGGCGCGTGAATATGGGACTGGTCTCAATCTGGCTACGATCGAATATGTGCGGCCGGGACATACGGTCAGCAGTGACGATCCTTCGTCAGCAGAGCTGCAGCAGCTGATAACGAAAGTGCAGAGGCAGGGGTCGTTAGGCATCAAGCTGCTGGGCGGGCATTATCCGCTGACGGTGGCAGCAACGGCCAGAGCGATCAGGGCTGCGGCAGAGCTGGGAGCTTATACGGCTTTTCACGCCGGGACAGCCGCTCATGGTTCCAATATCGAAGGCCTGCTGGAGGCGGTGGAGCTGGCCTCCGGCAGCCCTCTGCATTTAGCGCATATCAATGCTTACTGCCGTGGTACGGTACTGCCGGAGGCGGAAGAAACGGAGCTGGCCCTTAAAGCTTTGGCGGCAAATCCTAATATTTCCTGCGAGTCTTATTTATCACCGCTCAACGGTACAAGCGCTGAAATCATTGACGGTCTGCCGGGCAGTATGGTTCCCCGCCGCTGCCTGAAAACCGGCGGCTTTA
>OJMG01002864.1_pt1 | contig 13990 bp, 15 predicted proteins | sample 1597141 | NCBI WGS metagenome assembly OJMG01 (sample SAMEA2452119, study PRJEB22498) | human gut metagenome | biome: human feces; feature: human gut; material: feces | place: Australia | collected 2012 | reverse complement strand
CTATTTTTCCTGTTTGTGCGCATCCCTGATTTTTTCGAAGCTGTCCTGACTGACGGCGTGTTCAATCAGGCAGGCTTCGTATTCGGCGATTTCCGGGTCTACGCCCGCAGTGATCAACTGCATCGTAAAAAACTGGTGCCGCTCGTAGATTCTTTCCGCTATCTCACGTCCCTTATCGGTCATGCGCAGGCAGCCGTCTTTGTCCATAACAAGAAATCCGCCCTTGCGTAGCGCACTTGTGGCGTGGCTGATGCTGGCTTTGGAGTAGCCCATGTGCCGTGCAAGGTCAATAGAGCGCACCGCACCGGACTGCCGTTCAAGAATCAGAATGGCCTCCAGATAATCCTCGCCGGATTTACGAATTTTCATCATCGTCTCCCATCTGCCGCAGAACATTTCGGTGATAGCGCAGTTTGCCGCCCTCAATATAGAGGACGCTATCCGCAGCTTCCGCGATCAGCTCCATATCATGCGTAATCAGCAGGATGCAGCGGCCTTCTCCGGCAAGCCGTTTCAGCAGCTCGACCGTCAGGTGCATATTGAAACCGACCAAACCGCTGGTAGGCTCATCAAACACCAACAGGCTTCTCCCGCTTGCCGCAGCCAGCGCCAGCAACAGGCGCTGCTTCTGGCCTCCCGATAACGAAGCGGGATGCCGATCTGTAAAGACTTCCAGTCCCATCTCTCGCAACCGGGAAAGCGCAGTTTCTTTCAACTCTGCCGTTTCCTTTTTGCCGAGGGAAAACTCGTCCAGCACAGTAGGCGCATAGAGCTGATAATCGGAATCCTGCTGCACAAAAAAGGATTTTTGTGTGAGGCGCTTCCGCTTCAGGATTTCACCATCGAGGGAAACCGCACCCATTGCCCGGTATAAACCTGTGATGATGCGGCAAAGCGTGGATTTGCCTGCGCCGTTGGGTCCGGCAATGGCAAGTATCTTTCCGCTCTGTGCGGCAAAGCTCACTTCCTCCAAAATTTGCTGGCTGTCCAGCATACAGGAGATTGCGGACACCTGCAAGGCGTCGTCCTGATTCTGCCGGTATGCTCCGCCTACGCGAAATGCCGGTGCGTCAAAGGGACGAAGTCCCATCGCCGTCATCTGCTCCGCTGTAAGGGACAGGGCGTCTTTCCGGTCATAGACGGCGGAAATCGCACCATCCTCCATGAAAACAAGCCGGTCAAAGGAATCCCGCACATAATGGAACCGGTGCTCCGAGAGGATTATCGTATGCCCCGCCGTTTTCAGCCGATAGAGCAGCGCGCCGAGGCGCACCATCGCTTCGCTGTCCAGATTTGCGGACGGCTCATCCAGGACGATAACCTTCGGTTCCATTGCACAGACGGAGGCAATGGCGATAAGCTGCTTTTCGCCGCTGGACAGAGGGAATATCCTTCGGTCGATCAGGCGTTCAATGTTCATCTGTTTGCAAACCGTGTTCAGACGCTCCTGCATGACCGGACGCTCCAGTGGGATGTTTTCCATCCCCAGCACAATCTCATCCGTCGTGTTGGTGGCGAAAAACTGGCTGCGAGGATCCTGAAATACGCTTCCCACCATCGTCCCCAAACGATGGATGGGCATTTTCAGTGCGTCCTCACCGTCAAGGGAGTAGCCGCCCTCCAGCTTTCCCGGATAAAAGCCGGGGCAAAGCCCGTTGAGAATACGGGTCAGCGTCGTCTTGCCGCAGCCGCTTCTGCCGGACAGGATCACCAACTCGCCCTTTTTTACATGAAGGTCGATACCTCTGAGCTGTCCCTTTGCTTCACTTGAGTTCTCATAGGAAAAGGAGAGGTTTTTCAGTTCAATCAAAAGACGCCCCTCCTTTCCAGCAGAAACACAGCCGCGGGAATCAAAACTGCCATCGCGCAGAGCGCAGCATCCTTTCCCGTAAAGCGCACAGGACGGTAGGAAATTGTTTCCCCCGAAAAGCGTACTCCACGCACCGTCATGGAGGCAGAGAGTTCTTCGGCGACTTTTGTCGTGCGCAGGATCAGTGGGATCAGTATGTATTCCACCGTTGAGGGGAGATGGGTAAGCGTGTGAACCACGCCTACCCCGATCCCGCGAAACCGCTGTGATGCACGGATCGCCCGATACTCGCTGCCAATCGTCGGGAAAAACCTCAACAGCACGGCAAGCCCGATTCCCACCGCCTTCGGGAGCCGCATTGCCTGTAAGGAGGCAAGCAGAGAACCGGTAGGCTCTTTCGCAAGGCAGATAGCAAAGGACAGAGGAATAATGGATTTTCTGCCAAGGACACCGAGACTTGCCAACATGGAACTGACCGAAAAGGCTACCTCACTTTCTACAAGTCTTACTCCGCCCCAAGCGATACCCGTAAAAACAAGGTAGCACACAGAATAGGGAATCGCTTTGTCTGAGTGACCTGTCAAAAGATGTATGGCAATGCAAAACACAGCAAGGCACAAGCCGCCTATTTCAGAGTGTACCAGAATAATCGACATGATTCCCGTCAAACACAGAAGCAACCATGTGAGCGGATTTGCTTGAAAACGTACCTGTCTATATGCTCCCATCATGCGATTCCGGCAGGCTTAAAGTGCTTGCTGAACATTTTCATACCCAACGCATATCCGGCAACCGACAAGATTGCAGCGGCGGCCAGCGCAATAGCAATATTTTGCGGAGCTAACCAGAATCCCTCAACAGAAGATACCGCCGCCTCAGCATCAACTGCACTCATCCCCATTTTCACATAGGTCTGCACCATACTGTCCCGGAAGAGAAGCAAAGTAAGAGTGCTGCCCATTGAATTAAGGCTCCATGTGAGGACGTGGGGAATTGCCTGACGTACTTTTTTCCCGTATCCCCCTATCATAATCAGTTCATTCGCCACTGCTAAGATTGCAAAAAACATAAACACATAGACGCTGCCGGAAAACAGGAATAACAGCCCGTAAACAAACGGAATGATAAACTGCGTCCCCACTTTTGGGCACTTTTTAATCAAAAGCACATATATAATGCCGTTAATCAAGCCCGTAAGTCCCGGAACGAGAAAATATACCAGTTGAAGATTTGCTGCAAAAGGCATCGCAGCAACAAGACCGATTACTGTTTCCAAGCAGGCCAACAGCAGAACAAGGACGAACTCCTTGAGATTCAAAAATTTTGATTTCATGTTTCTCCTCCTAAGATTGTTTGAAAGTATAGTTTCCAGCCTGATTTTGCAATTCCCACAGTCGTGAGTAGAGTCCGTCTGTCCCGACAAGCTGGTTATGGGTTCCTTTTTGTGTGATCCTTCCGTTTTCAAGAACAAGGATCTGCTGTGCGCCGCGTACGGTTTTCAGCCGATGTGCGATCATAATGATGGTGCGTTCTTTGGATATTTCATCCAACGCTCTCTGCACCATCGCTTCATTGTCCGCGTCAAGGGATGCGGTAGGCTCGTCCAGAAGCAGGATCGGGACATCTTTCAAAAACGCTCTTGCCAGCGAAATACGCTGCCGCTCGCCCCCGGACAGGGTTGCGCCGCCTTCGCCTACCACCGTATCATAGCCCTCCGGTAAGGCGGAGACGAAGTCGTGGCAGCGTGCTTTTCGGCAGGCGTCGAGCATCTGCTGTTCGGTGATGCACTCATTCCCGAAGCATAGGTTCTCCCGAATCGTACCCCGGAACAGATAGGCGTTCTGCATCACCATAGACACCTGCGAAAGCAGGCTTTCCGGCGCGATCTTCTGCTTGTTCCATCGTATTAGTGGTAATTAATCCGTAAATGACTGGTATGTCGCCAGTTGCGTTTAATTCGGTAATTCCTTGAGTCGCTCCCATACAGACATAATCAAAATGTGGAGTATCTCCTTTAATGACGCAACCAATTGCAATAATTGCATCCACATCGCAATTTTCCATCATTTGATTGGCGCCGAAGGTCAGTTCGAAACTTCCCGGTACAGTTTTTACCAGAATATTTTCATCTTTTACTCCATGTTTTTTTAATGTATTGACTGCGCCGTTCAGCAAAGCTCCGGTGATATTGAAATTCCATTCGGATACAACGATGCCGAATTTCATGTTTTCAGCGTTTGGAACAGAATTGAAATCGTATTCGGATAAGTTATGGTATGCTGTTGCCATAATTGTAGTAATTAAAGGGGTTATAAATGTAGGATTTATAAAAGGCACGGATTACATGGATTTCACGGTAGCTTCGCATAATTGCATTAGTACGTGACGTACTAAAAACCGTGAAATCCGTGTAATCCGTGCCTAATCTTCTATTATGTATATAATAAGGAATATTACTTCTTCATCAGTTTAGCCTGTTCGATGTATTTGTCGATGTCCATAGCCTGATAAGACTGGAAGTATTTATCCTTGATCTTGGTATAGGCATTAACGGCATCGTCATATTTTCCTTGTTTTACCAGAATTTCTCCGGCTTGCATCAGGAAGATAGGGCTTAATGAGTTGTTGTCAGCTTTGTCTGCTGCAGATATCAGGGTAGAAGCGGCTTTGTCCAGCTGACCCAGTTGTGCGTAGCAGTTACCTGTTGCACCGAGGATTGCAGGAGCTACCATCTGGTCGTTTCCGTTGAAACCATCAAGCATCTTCACAGCTTCGTCATATTTACCTAGTTGTGCGTAGCAAATTCCTGCATAAGCTTTTGCCAGATTAGCAGCCTTAGTGCCGCTATATTCATCAGCTACTTTGAGGAAACCTACATAACCAATACTATCACCGTTCAGTGCTTGTTCATAAGCATCTTGTTCAAAGTATTCCTGTCCTTTGAAAAGAGCAGCCTGTGCCTTTTCTTCACGTGGTTCAGCATAGAGGTTCTTGTACATGATAAAACCTGCTACGATGATAATCACGGCTACAACACCGCCGATGATTGCGTTTTTGTACTTAACAAGAAATGCTTCCGATTGTGTCAGTGCATCTTCTACGTTCAGATGTTCATTCTGATTCTTTTGTTCTGCCATTTTTATATGATTCTTTTTGTTATTATTCATCGTTTGATAATTCGACTCGCAAAAGTAGTTTTTTTATATCTACAAACGAAATTTAGAGGCATCTTTTTTTGTTTTACGCTCGAAAACCTCGAAAAACTTGCTACTTTTGTGAACAAATTAACGCGTATACAATGATACTGAAACGGATATCCATATTAAACTATAAGAATCTGGAGCAAGTGGAGATCGGATTCTCCGCCAAACTGAACTGCTTCTTCGGACAGAACGGAATGGGAAAGACGAATTTGCTGGATGCAGTGTATTTCTTGTCTTTCTGCAAAAGCTCGGGCAATCCGATTGATTCGCAGAACATTCGGCACGAGCAGGATTTCTTTGTCATTCAAGGCTTTTATGAAGCGGAAGATGGTACACCGGAGGAGATTTATTGCGGGATGAAGCGCCGTTCGAAAAAGCAGTTCAAGCGAAATAAGAAAGAATACAGCCGCTTCTCCGATCATATCGGCTTCCTGCCGCTGGTGATGGTTTCGCCTGCCGATTCGGAGCTGATAGCTGGAGGAAGTGACGAACGTCGCCGCTTTATGGATGTTGTGATCTCTCAATATGATAAGGAATACCTGGAAGCATTGATACGCTATAATAAGGCATTGGCACAGCGCAATACCTTATTGAAAAGTGAATCTCCGCTAGAGGAAGAGTTGTTTCTGGTCTGGGAGGAGATGATGGCACAGGCGGGCGAAATTGTTTTTCGTAAACGGGAAGCATTCATCGAAGAGTTTATACCTATTTTCCAGTCGTTCTATTCCTTTATTTCCCAAGATAAAGAACAGGTAGGATTATCCTATGATTCGCATGCACGGGATGCTTCTTTGCTGGAAGTGCTGAAGCAAAGCCGTGAGCGGGATAAGATCATGGGATTCTCTTTGCGGGGGATTCATAAAGACGAGCTGAATATGCTGTTGGGCGACTTCCCGATCAAGAAGGAAGGTTCGCAGGGACAGAATAAAACTTATCTGGTGGCATTGAAACTGGCACAATTTGATTTCCTGAAGCGTACGGGAAGAACCATTCCTTTGCTGCTGCTGGATGATATCTTTGATAAGCTGGACGCTTCGCGGGTAGAACAGATTGTCAAGTTGGTAGCCGGTGACAGCTTTGGTCAGATATTTATAACGGACACTAACCGGGAGCATTTGGATCGTATTCTGCAAAAGGTAGGCAGTGATTATAAAATATTCCGCGTAGATCAGGGTGTCATCAATGAAATGGGGGCTGGACAATGAAGCGGAACGATGCCGAACAGATAGGAAAACTAATTCAGCAATACCTGCGTCAGGAGAGTCTGGAGTCTCCTCTGAACGAGCAGCGGTTGCTGGATGCCTGGCCGCAGGTGTTGGGGCCGGCGGCAAGCTATACCAGTAATCTTTATATTCGTAACCAGACGCTGTATGTACATCTCACCTCTGCTGCCCTTCGTCAGGAACTGATGATGGGGCGGGAGTTGTTGGTGCGTACTCTGAATCAGAGGGTAGGGGCTACGGTTATTACAAACATTATTTTTCGTTGAGGAAAGGAATCCTGTCTGTCACTTTCATTCCCAGTTTCCGGAGTGTTTCGTTTGCCCGGTCATAATAGAACGGAGTTTCCAGATATTGGTTGCTATGAGCATCCACTCCGATAATGGCAGTACAGCCTTCGTGTGCCGCTATTTCCCAGAAAGCAGGGTGGGGAATGGTTATCAGCCCATGTTTATCATTGTAATCTTCGTAGCCGATATTATATTCCAGAGGCAGATTCAGGCGGGCAGCTGTCCGGCAGATATGCCTGCTGATCAGTTTGCAATGGCGGTCGAATGAGGGATAGGAGCGCATGAACAGATCGGGGTGTGCCAGATAAGCAAATAGCCCGCTCTCCATTCCTTCAATTGCACTTTCTTCATAAAGTTCGAGCATATCTACCGTATGGGTGTTTCGTCCGAAATAAGGGAACTTCTCATCTGTATGGAAATGGTGGTTTCCGAAGATGATATAATCCAGCTGGTACTCTTTGATGATTCCTTTTAGCCAGGGAATATATTCCGGAAAGTATTCGCATTCCAGTCCGATTTTGATGCTGATCTGGTCTTTGTATTTTTCTTGCAGCCAGCGTAGGCTTTCTACATAGCCCGGTAGCTGTTCGGGAGTCATCCGGATGTCGGACACATAATCGGTGTGGTATTTCCACGGAGTGTGGTCAGAGAAACCAAGTTCCTGATAACCGCCTTTGATGGCGCTTAAAACAAATTCTTCGTCACTCCCTGTCGCATGAAGGCAGCGGGTGGTGTGGGTGTGATAATTCGTCCTCATTACTTGTTATAATTATGTCCATGCAGATATCGAATGTTTCTGCCGGAACTTCTTCTACTACTTGAAATGGAAAGCAGATACCTGCTTTGTAAGCTGCGGGAATACGTGGAAGCAGTCGGTCATAATAGCCTTTTCCTCGTCCCAGCCGGTTTCCTTTCCGATCGAAAGCAACACCGGGAACAGCGATAAAGTTTATGCTGGCATAGTCTGTGAATGTTTCTCCAACGGGCTCTTCAATACCGTAAGTGCCGGTTGCCATATCTTCGGGACCGGTATAGAGGCGTAATTCCAAATCATCGCCGACAACTACCGGGAGCAATATTCGTTTCTCATTGCTCCATTTCCGGATAAATGCATGTGTGTCTACTTCATCTTTGAGCGAATGGTAGAGCAATACAGTAGTTGCCGCCCTGAAAGCCGGATGGGCTTCGAGGGCGGCAAGTATTTTAGCTGATTGCAGCTTCTGCAAAGTCGAAGATTCGTGTTGGATCTTCAGTGATGCCATAAGCTTGCGCAGTTCTTTTTTTCTTTCCATCTTTCTTTTCTTTCGTCACTTCCTCTTCTGTCTCGACAGGGGCTTTCGGGAAAGCTTCACCTTTTTCGAGCAGCTCTATACCTTGCTGTACGGTAGCATCCGATTTATTAAAGTATTTCAGATAAGCTTCCAGTCCCAGCATATTATAGATGATGTTGCCATAGATATTCGCTTCCAGACGTTTGTATGATTTCTGGATCAGAATGTTTCTTCTCTTTACACCTTTGGTATCGGCGAAGCGGATAAACTGCTCTACCAGACCTTGGTGACGGAGGTAGTTCAGTAACTCTTCTTCCGTTTCGTACTGGCTCAGTTTCTTCCGGTTGTTGTCCGTGTACTGGAAAGTAAACTGAAGAGTCAGTCCGCGGTTGATTACGGATGACAGATAAGAAGTGACTCCGGTGGTATCCTGTGGTACAAATACGTCCGGCATGATGCCACCACCGCCATAAACAGTACGTCCCAGGCTGGTGAGATAACGTTCGTTCTCGTTTTGTTTGATGCTGTCGCGTGAGAAGAACTCACCATGTTCGTAGCGGTTGTATAAGTCCAGTTCATAATTCCTGTCTTTACCACTTTCGTAAGGACGTTGGATACAGCGTCCCGAAGGAGTATAGTAGCGGGCGATCGTCAGACGGATTGCAGAGCCGTCGCTGAAGTCGATCGGTTGTTGTACCAATCCCTTTCCGAAAGAACGGCGTCCTACCACTGTACCTCGGTCGTTGTCCTGAATTGCTCCGGTAAAGATTTCGCTGGCGGAAGCAGAGCCTTCGTCAATCAATACGACCAATGGCATTTTCTGGCAGCTACCCGTACCGTTGGCAAATTCTTCCGAACGCGGATATTTACGTCCTTGTGTATATACAATCAGTTTGCCTTCGGGCAGGAATTCATTCACCATGCGGATAGCAGCTTCCATATATCCTCCTGTATTGCCGCGAAGGTCGATAATCAGTCCTTTGCATTTCTTATGGTTGAGTTGAGCCAGAGCATTCAGCAATTCTACATGGCTGGTACGTCCGAACTTGCTGACCTTTACATAACCGATATCATCGTTCAGCATATACGCGGCATCCACAGTGTTCTGAGGAATGTCTCCGCGGGTGATGGTGAAGTCCAGTAATTTAGGTTCTCCAACGCGCTTGACACCCAGTTTGACCTGCGATCCTTTAGGACCCTTCAGCGTGCGCATGGCCAGTTCGTTGTTCAGCTTCTTGCCGACAAACAGACTGTCGTCTACGTTGACAATCCGGTCACCTGCCATGAGTCCCACTTTCTCGGATGGACCTCCCTGAATAACGGCATTCACATGAATCGTATCATTCTGTATTGTAAACTGGATACCGATTCCACTGAAACTGCCTTCCAGTTCCGAATTGACTTCTTCAAGATTCTGTGCGGGAATGTAAGTAGAGTGTGGGTCCAGTTCTGCCAGAATCTGCGGCATAGCTTTTTCCACGAGGTCGGTCATGTTTACAGTGTCTACATATTGATCGTCTACGATTCTCAACAGCGCATTCAGCTTGTTGGAAGAACCGTTGATGATTCCCAGACGGTTGCCGGCGAAGTGCTTGGCATAAAACGTACCGATAAGAATACCGGCTACCACGCTGATAGCTATGATGATAGGTGTAAAACGTGAAGAGTTTCTTGTACTCATGTCTATTCCTTTTTAAAAACGTTCGTCTTATTATTTGTTTGGAGAAGAATCTTCGTTCAGTTCTGTATAGATGACTTCGATTCCTGCCCGTTTCAATAGTTCTATTCCATCTTCCAGGCGGTAATGTTCGGAGTAGACTACTCGTTTGATTCCTGCCTGTATGATTAATTTTGCACATTCGATGCAAGGTGAGGCGGTGACGTACATTGTAGCGCCGTCGCTGCTGTTGTTCGAGCGTGCTATCTTGGTGATAGCGTTTGCTTCCGCATGAAGGACATAGGGCTTTGTCAGGTTGTTCTCATCCTCGCATACGTTTTCGAAGCCCGAAGGAGTACCGTTGTATCCGTCGGAGATGATCATTTTGTCCTTTACAATCAAAGCTCCTACCTTACGACGCTGGCAATAAGAGTTTTCCGCCCATATGCTTGCCATACGTATGTAACGTTTGTCCAGTTCCAATTGTTTCTTTTCCGTGTCCATCTTGTTTCAGTTCTAATCTTAGTTTGGAGCGAATACCAGGCAGAGGTCTTCTTTATCAGTCTGATAATAAAGATACAGGTTCCGGCTGTCCGATCCTTTGTAAGAATTTGCTTTTCTCATCCCTTCCAGGATCTTTTCGGCGATACGGTCTTTGCTGTCGATAGGAGTTCCTTTTTCCACTTTCATTCCAAACTCCTGATTTTTACCGTTCGCACTCCAGGTTCCGTTGGTGTTGATTGCACCGCTGCCTGTGAATGTACCTTGTATTATATCGTCTTCTACACTGCCTGAAAAAACCAGCATGAAAGTTTTCTTTCCGTTTATATATTCCATGACGTTGCTTTCGTCTGCTATATCAGGAAAGTTATACCATCCATGACCGTTTGCTTTGGTGATATAAGTCAGTTTCCATGTCTTACCGGTGAAGATGCCGGCTACATCATCCGTATCATTACATCCGGAAAACATAGGGAGCAATAACAGCAATCCTAATACTTTAAGTATCAATCTCTTCTTCATGTCCAATTCTCTCTTTTTTTATTTTATTTCTTTATGCCGTTTCGGATCAGCAATGCGTCAATGGTAGGCTCCTGTCCGCGGAAACGCTTGTAAAGTACCATTGGATGTTCGGTTCCTCCTTTAGACAGGATGTTGTTGCGGAATGAGTCTGCCACTTCCCGGTTGAAGATACCTTTCTGTTTGAACAGTGAGAAAGCATCCGCATCCAGCACTTCTGCCCATTTGTAACTGTAATATCCGGCGGAATATCCTCCGGCGAAGATATGGGAGAATTGAGTGCTCATACACGCTTCCTGTACTATCGGTAATACCTGTGCCTTTTTCCAGGCTTCCTGTTCGTAGGCTTTTATATCGCCTTCGAAAGGAGTGTTGCGGGTGTACCATGCCATATCGAGCAGGCCGAAGCTTACTTGTCTGAGGCAGGCATAGGCTGCATTGAAGTTCGAAGCATCCACCAGTCTCTGTATCAGTTCGTCCGGAAGCACTTCTCCGGTTTCATAATGACGGGCAAAGGTATTGAGAAATTCTTTCTCGATGGCAAAGTTTTCCATGATTTGCGAAGGAAGTTCTACAAAGTCCCAATATACGTTTGTTCCGCTCAGACTCTGATAGGTTGAGTTGGCGAACATACCATGCAGGCTGTGTCCGAACTCATGCAGGAATGTCTCCACTTCGTTGAACGTCAGCAAAGCGGGTTTGCTTTCAGTCGGCTTGGTGAAGTTCATCACTACGGATATATGAGGCCGGCTGTCTTCGCCGGTTGCGGTATCTGTCCATTGCTCCTTATAACTGGTCATCCAAGCTCCGGCGCGTTTTCCGGGACGGGGATGGAAGTCGGTGTACAATACGGACAGAAACTTACCGTCCTTGTCGAATACTTCGTAGGCTTCAACATCTTTGTGGTAAACCGGTATTTCCGTATTTCTCCGGAATGTGATTCCGTAAAGTTTTTCTGCCAGTCCGAATACTCCTTTCTTTACCTGTTCCAGTTCAAAGTAAGGACGGAGCATTTCTTCGTTGATATTGAATTTCTTGTTTTTCAGTTTGTTGGAATAGTAACTCCAGTCCCAAGGCATGACAACAAAGTCGTTACCTTGCTCCTGACGCGCCAGTTCCTGCACTTCAAGGTATTCTTTCTGTGCGGTGGGAGTGTAGGCTTCCAGTAGCTGGTTGAGCAGTTTGTATACAGCGTCGCTGTTTTCAGCCATTCGCTTTTTGAGGGTATATTCCGCATAATCCTTGTATCCCAGCAGCTGGGCTATTTTCATGCGTGTGTTTACCAGCTTCTTTACAATTTCGATGTTGTTGAATTCGTTATCGTGTGTACATTTGGTATTATATGCTATGTAGAGCTTGCGGCGCAACTCGCGGTTGTCGGCATAAGTCATGAAAGGCACATAGCTTGGAGCGTGCAGGGTGAAAGCCCATCCTTCTTTATCTTCGCTTTTGGCTGTTTCGGCGGCGGCTTCTACTATGATGTCCGGTAGTCCGGCAATGTGGTCTTTATTCGTCAGAAGCATCTGATACCTGTTTGTCTCTTTCAGGTTGTTTTCGCTGAAGTCGAGTGTCAGTTTGCTCAGTTCATTGGTCAGCTGTCGGTATTGTTCGCGTGCTTCCCCTTCGAGGTTGGCACCGTGGCGCACAAAACTGTCGTATATATCGTCCAGCAGACGGGTCTGTTCCTGAGTCAGTTGCAAGGATTCTTTTTGGGCGTACACTTCTTTCACGCGGGCAAACAATTTCTCATTCAGTGTGATATTGTTGCTGTGCTCGCTGAGTAACGGCATGATTTTCTGAGCCAATGCCTGTAGGTCGTCATTGGTTTCAGCACTAAGCATATTGCCGAATACGGCAGTCACTCTGTCCAGCAGCCTTCCCGATTGTTCGTAGGCTTCTATTGTATTTGTAAAAGTCGCTTTCTCCGGATTTTGTATGATAGCATCAAGCTCCGCGTTCTGCTGTTTGATTCCTTCGAGGATGGCAGGCTCATAATGCTCTGTCTTGATCCGATCAAAGGGCACAGTACCATGCGGTGTCTGATACTGACCGAAGAAAGGATTCTGAGCGTTCAGTATATTGTTCATGGTGTAAACTAGTATCAATGTTATTAATAATCTCTTCATAATTCTCTTCATAGAAGTACAAAACTACTAAAATTGTAGGTTATACCACGGATAATACCTTGCTTTTTAACAATATATAAAATGAAGACAAAAAAACCGCTACGGTTTCCCGCAGCGGTTTCCTATATGTTTAGACTCCTAATTAAGCGTTAACTGATGCCATGTGAGCGATCAAGTCAAGAACTTTGTTAGAGTAACCGATTTCGTTGTCATACCAAGATACAACTTTAACGAAAGTATCAGTCAAAGCGATACCAGCTTTAGCATCGAAGATAGAAGTACGAGTGTCACCCAAGAAGTCAGAAGAAACTACTGCATCTTCAGTGTAACCCAGGATACCTTTCAATTCGCCTTCAGAAGCTTCTTTCATTGCAGCGCAGATTTCAGCGTAAGTAGCCGGTTTAGCCAAGTTAACTGTCAAGTCAACTACAGAAACGTCCAAAGTCGGAACACGCATTGACATACCAGTCAATTTGCCGTTCAAAGCCGGGATAACTTTACCTACAGCCTTAGCAGCACCAGTTGAAGAAGGGATAATGTTGCCAGAAGCAGCACGACCACCACGCCAGTCTTTCATAGAAGGACCGTCAACAGTTTTCTGAGTAGCGGTGGTTGAGTGTACGGTGGTCATCAAACCTTCTACCATACCGAATTTGTCGTTCAGAACTTTGGCGATAGGAGCCAAGCAGTTGGTGGTGCAAGATGCATTCGAAATGATTGACTGACCAGCGTAAGTGGTGTGGTTAACACCCATTACGAACATTGGGGTGTCGTCTTTCGAAGGTGCAGACATTACAACACGTTTTGCACCAGCTTTCAAGTGAGCCTCAGCCTTCTCTTTGGTCAGGAACAGACCGGTTGACTCTACTACGTATTCAGCACCAACTTCGTCCCATTTCAAGTTTGCAGGATCTTTCTCAGCGGTTACGCGGATTGAGTGACCGTTGACAACCAGGTTGCCGTCTTTTACTTCGATAGAACCTTTGAACTGACCGTGCATGGTGTCATAACGCAGCATGTAAGCCATGTAGTCAACGCTGATCAAGTCGTTGATGCCGACGATCTCTACATCGTTCTTGTCCATTGCGGCACGGAACACCAAACGTCCGATACGGCCGAAACCGTTGATACCGATTTTAATCTTTGACATAATTGTTTAATATTAAGGTTGTTTAACTGTTCTTTCAACACTTCGCCTGCAAAAGTACATAAAAATCGAAAACCCTGCAAAAAAAGGAAATTAAATTTTTTTATTAAAGTCTTGTCTTTCACTCATGCAGCTGGTCCAACCGACGTTAATTCTTCGTGGCGGTAAGGTCAAGACCACTGCAGGCTTTGGCCCGTTTTGCCATGGAAGAGGCGAAGACAAATTCGTTGAGTTCGCGATTGTCGG
>OJMG01002863.1_pt1 | contig 13991 bp, 9 predicted proteins | sample 1597141 | NCBI WGS metagenome assembly OJMG01 (sample SAMEA2452119, study PRJEB22498) | human gut metagenome | biome: human feces; feature: human gut; material: feces | place: Australia | collected 2012 | reverse complement strand
TATTATAGTCTGAATCATTATATAGGGAAATTCCCTCTTTTGGCAAGCTTTTTCTATACCTTCCCAGGCTTTTATCCCGTATCCGGAAAGTATCCTTTTCCGCAACAAAAAAGAAGAACTCCTTCGGAAAAAGGTTCTCCTCTCAGAATTCTTCTTTTTGTTTTTTTGTTCCAAAACCATAACCATTTCGGAATTTTAAGAGCATTTCTTTTTTTGTCCATACACCCAATCCGCATACATTTCCTTCACGGATGGATAGACATACTCCACAAGATACTGCGAGTTCTGCATTTCTTCGCGTGTAGATTCGCCTGAAAGCACAAGGGCTGCAGAAATATCCGCCATGTTTGCGCACGCAATGTCCGTATAGAGACGGTCTCCCACAAGAACAGCCTCATCGCGGGTTCTGCCTGTCATATCAAGTGCCATCTCAACCATCCGTGTACCTGGTTTTCCGATATAAGTCGGCATGCGGTGGACCGCATGTCCGATCATCTCGCAGATGGAACCGCAATCCGGCACGTAGCCGAATTCAATCGGGCAAACATAGTCCGGATTCGTTGCAGCGTAATCGAGCTCCGGGCGCTCGGTCAACAGCCGACAGATATCCGTCAGTTTTTGATACGTCAGTTCATTGTCATAGCTCGCAAGCACACACGCAATTTCTTTTTTCTCCGGATCACGGGTGGTACACACACCGAAGCTCTCCAATTCCCGGATCAGAGAGTCCGTTCCCATCACATAGACGGGACGGGATCCATATTTCTGTTTCAGGTAATGAGCTGTCGCAACGGATGCTGTCAGAAAGTTCCCGCTTGTTGTCGGAATGCCCAGCTTTGCAAATTTTTTCCGGTAATCTGCTACGCTCATCGTCGTATTATTTGTGATAAACACATAATCTCCGCCGTACTCGGACAGTCCGTTTAAAAACCGGTCTGCTCCCGGAATCAGACGGTTCCCCACGCAGATGGTTCCGTCGATATCCAAAAGGAACAGCTTTTTTTCTCCAATCGGTATCACTTCGCGTTGCGGCAGGAAACGGCCACATCCGGATAATTGGTGATGACTGCGTCAACACCGGCCTCCATCAGACGCTCGATCTCCGCCTTATCATTGACTGTCCACACATGCACCGCAAGATCGCTTTCCACATACTGCTGAAGAAAATCTGCCATCTGCACATGAAAGGTTGCCGGATGAAGAGCTCCTGTTCCGATTTTTTTCGCATAATTCACGACATCATAAATAATATCTGCGTAGAGGATGCCGGTGCTGGCTTTCGGATCCAGTTCCAGAATTTTTGCAATGCTGTAATGGTTAAAGGAAGAATAAATCACGCGATCCTCCATCTCCATCTCTTTTGTCAGCTCGAGTACCTTTTTTTCCAGGTCTTTATACCAGAAAATACCGGTTTTCAGCTCTACATTGATCGTCATTCCCGTTGGTTTTAATGCTTCATATACTTCGCGAAGCGTCGGAATTTTTACATCCTGATACTCCGGATGTGTCTTATTAAAGTTCAGGGTCTTTAATTCCGCAAGTGTATAATCTTTGACAAATCCGCTTCCGTCACTGACCCGGTCGATTTCTTCATCGTGGACAACAACCATCTCGCCATCTTTCGTCAGCTGTACATCCAGCTCCACACCGTCAGCTCCCTGCTCTGCCGCAAGAAGAAACGCTTCCAGTGTATTTTCCGGTGCATATGCGCTGGCTCCTCTGTGTGCCCATACTTTTGTTTTCATCTCGTATCTGTCCTCCATTTTCCGTTCCCATTTCCAAGCCTGTACTCTTTTCTATCTTTTGTCCCGGCTGCAGCTTTTTTCTTTTATCATAAACCCTGAAAATAAGTCAAGCGGATATTCGCAATCCGCTTTGCTACTTGCTCATAACCGAATAACTGCTCCGCAGTTTATCAGAAGGAGCTTGCACTCCTCCTGATACAAGCAAGTCCCCACCCACTGCTTATTGCTTCACGCAATGGAAGCAGGGGACTTACTTGATTCGGTTAAAAAAGCGGTACTGACTCTTTTGCATTATTTGGAGGCTTACTATAAATCCGGAAACACGCCGGATTTTTGTCTCCGACGCATTTCCAGTCATATCTGAAAAATCATTTCCGTAACTCGGATCTTCCCCTTCATAGAAACCGTTCAAACACGCTTTGGGAACTCGTTTTTCTTCACTATAGGACGAAATCTTATTTTTGTAAAGCCTGTCTCTTATTCATTTACCAGATTATAGTCCTCGATGGAGCTGTTGATCTGGGAAGCCATTGATTCTACTGCTTTCTCCGGAGTCTCGTTTCCGTTGATCATATTCTCGATTTCTGTTTCCACAATCTGTCTTGCCTCCGGGAATACAGAGAGAAGTGCGCCGGCGTACTGCGGCTTGGAATCGTGCAGCTGGTCGATTGCTGTCTGGAACTGCGGATACTGTGCTACATTATCTTTAAAGGTCTGCTCCTCATCAGCAGCTGTTGTTACCGGGAAGTAACCCGTCTCGGCATTCCAGTATGCCTGAGACTCCGGGGAAATCAGGAATTTGATAAATTTCCAGGTAGCTGCTGCTTTCACATCATCGTTGTTGTTCAATGCCCAGAGAGATGCTCCTCCGATGGAAACACCGCCCTCATCGCCGTCCTTGATTGTCGGGAAATATGCGGTTCCAACTTCAAAGCTTCCGTTGATATCCTGTAAAATCTGTTTCAGGGATGCGGTAGAGCCAAGGGTGATCGCTGCTTTTCCGGAAGTAAAGTCTGTTGTTGCGGTATCACTTCCGGCACGGCCTACGTTTGGTGCAACGTCGGCATCATTCAGGGCTTTCCACTCATTTAAGATATTGAGTGCTCCGCCGTTAGAATCAAATTCAACTGCAATAGCAGCTGCATCACGGCCGTTTCCATTATCCGCATAGGAAAGTCCCTGTTTGCAGAGCCACTGTTCGAAATACCATCCATAGATGGAGAGTGCCAGCGGTTCACCGGCGCCACCCTTTGTTTTCAGATCATCACCGATAGCGAGAATCCCTTCCAGGCTTGTCGGAACTTCGGTGATACCTGCTTTTTCAAACATATCTTTGTTGTAATACAGAATCGGTGTGGACGAATTGAATGGCATGGAGTACAGCTCATTGTTTACCGTATAATAAGCAGCGATATTCGGCTCGATCTGGGAAATGTCATAGCCATCTGCATCAATCAGCTCCTGCATCGGGATGACCCAGCCGGAATCAATCATAAAACGGGTTCCGATATCATAAATCTGTACCAGGTCCGCTCCCATATTTCCGATCTGTGCACTTTTCAGTTTGTTAATCGTATCATCATATTCTCCCTGGTAAACCGCCTCAACGGTAATGCCATCGGTATTTTCTTCATTGAATTTATTGACAAGATAATCCATTGCCTCGCCATTGACACCGCCCATGGAATGCCAGAAGGTAATCGTGGTTCCCTTCGTATCCTGGTTTAAATCCGGTGCTTCTGCGCCATCTGCCGTACTTCCTGCCTCTGCGCTGGCTGTGGTTTCATCCGTTGTTGCACTCTGTGCCTCACTCGTTGTTTTTCCGCCTCCACATCCGGTAAGCGCCATAGCTGCCATAGAAGCCGCAAGAATCGATGCAATCACTTTTTTCTTCATTTTTTTCTCCTCGTTTTTCATACAGTTTTCTATTCTTTTTTCTGTCACAGGAATCAGCCCTTGACTGCTCCTGAAAACATTCCTTTGATTAAGGCCTTCTGGCCCACGATAAAGATGGAAATGGATGGAATGATAATCATTACCACACCCGCCAGCATCAGGGTAATCGACTGTGCGTCGACGCTGTTCAGCATACTGATACCAATCTGTACGGTACGCTTGCTGTCCGAACCTGTAACCAGCAGCGGCCACATGTACATATTCCATGCATTGATAAAGGTGTAAACCGCCATTGCTCCCATTGCTGACTTTGTCAGCGGCATCAGGATTTTTACGATAAACCGCAGATTACCGCAGCCGTCCAGCTTCGCCGATTCATAAAGCGAAATCGGAAAGGTCATGTAGAACTGGCGGAACAGGAAAATTCCCATTGCAGAGGTAAGAGAAGGCAGGATCAGAACAATATAGGTATCGAGCAATCCGAGACTTCCTACTGTCAGATAATTGGAAATAATGGTTGCCTCACCCGGCACCATCATGGTCGCCATGACCAGCATAAACAGAACATTTTTTCCTTTGAAGTTCAGGAAAGAGAAGGCAAATGCCGCAAGAGAACATGTTACAATCTGACCCAGCGTAATGCTGCCCGCAACCAAAAATGAGTTCAGGACAAAGCGTACCAGCGGAATTTTATGAAATGCTTCCACAAAATTTTCCAGTGTCGGATGTTTGGGAACGATATTCATTGCCATTGTGTATAACTCACCTGACGGCATAAATGCTACGCTGATGGTATAAAGCAGCGGAAACAGCATAAACAGACAAACGATCAGGTTCATGGTAACCAACGCTGTTTTCTGAAGCATTTTCTTTCTTTTTGCTTTTGCATTCATTGCCAGATGCAGTGCCTGCAGCTCCTCTGCAGAATAAGTTTTTGGTCCGGCAATCGTAGTTGCTATCGTAGACATCAGTATTTTACTCCTCTCTTTTCCATGTGGAACATAACCAGGGTAAGCGCCATGACAATCAGAAACAAAACAACGGACTGTGCGGCTGCGCTTCCAAACCGGTAATTAAAAAACGCATCACGGTATATCGAATATACAATCAGGTTCGTGGATTCTCCCGGTCCTCCCTGTGTCAGGATTTTCACCTGTCCGAATGACTGGAATGCCTGAATAATGTTAACAACCAGTGTGTAGAACATGATCGGAGAAAGTCCCGGCAGTGTCAGCTTAAAAAATTTCTGTACTGCATTCGCTCCATCTACAGAAGCACGCTCATAAATCGAATCATCAATGTTTCCAAGTCCCGCCGAAAAATACAGGAAATTGATGCCACTGTTCAGCCATGCCGTGAGGACAGCCACACAGATCAGCGCATATTTCGGATCACTGACCCAGTTAATGCTCACATGCAGCAATTTGTTTACGATACCGATCGTGGGATTTAAGATAATCTTGAAAATCATGGCACCTGAGCTCGATGCTACTGCCATTGGGAGTGCATAGGAAGTACTGAATACCCGGATTCCCGGAAAAGCCTTGCTGCAAAGAACTGCTCCCAGAAGGCCAAGCGCCATACTTCCGACTACAACAATCGCCACAAATTCCAGTGTAACCCAGAGACTGTTGTAAAAGGATGGATTCGATAATAAGCTTTTATAGTTATCCAGTCCCACATACAATTTCGCTTCTCCAAGCTTATTTGTCTTATACAGGCTCAGATAAATGGTTTTAAAAAACGGATAAAACAGAAAGATGCTAAAGATCACCATACTCGGGATCAGATACATATAAACTTCTGCTCTTTTACACTTTTCGATTACTTTTTTCACTTTCTGCTCCTTCTTATGCTGTTGCACGTTCTTCTTTTTCAACCGGCCGAGATAAAATATTTTCTTCTGTAAACGGATCAAAGATCTGTGCTTTTTCCATATCTGCATACAATGTAATGCTTTCCTTTGCAGTAACCGGCACCTCGGAAGGCACTCTTGCTGTAATCAGATTTTTTCCGGTATTCATATGCAGATACGCTTCTGCACCTATCATCTCCCGCAGGTCAACAAATGCCTTCAACTGATTCTCTTTATAACAGATCCGATGTGCGGAAGCGGTTGTTTCGTCCTGTAAATCCTCCGGTCTCAGACCTAAGATCACCATTTTTCCGAGATAAGTGCGACGAAGCACCATTTCGTTCTCTCCTCTGGCACGAAGGGTAACTCCTCCGTCTCCTTCCAGATAAACCGCTCCGTTTCTTTCCGTCACCATCGTTTCCATAAAATTCATACTCGGAGCTCCGATAAAACCAGCCACAAATTTGTTTGCCGGATGGCGGTAAATCCGCTCCGGTGTATCCGCCTGCTGCACAACACCGTCTTTCATGACAATAATTTTTGTACCAAGCGTCATTGCCTCCGTCTGATCATGTGTAACATAAATCACCGTCGTTTTCAGTTCCTTATGTAATTTTGCCAGCTCCACCCGCATCTGTGCCCGCAGCTTCGCATCTAGGTTCGAAAGCGGCTCATCCATTAAAAATGCTTTCGGCCGTCTCATAATTGCACTTCCAATCGCAACTCTTTGTTTCTGACCGCCGGAAAGTGCTGACGGTCTCCGGTCAAGTAAATGCTCAATTCCAAGCATTTTAGCTGCCTCATGTACCTTTTTATCAACTTCATCCTTGGGCTGTTTCCGGATTTTCAGAGAAAACGCCATGTTTTCATATACCGTCATATTCGGATAAAGCGCGTAGTTCTGAAACACCATCGAAAGATCGCGATCCTTTGCTTCTACATAATTACAAAGCTGTCCATCAATCCAGAGCTCCCCGCTCGTAATCCCCTCAAGACCGGCAATCATCCGAAGCGTCGTCGATTTTCCGCAGCCGGAAGGTCCAACAAAAATCACAAACTCCCGATCCGGTATTTCAAGCGAAAAATCCTGAACCGCATAATGTTCCTTATCATAAGATTTACAGACATTCTTCAACACAATATTTGACATTCGTTTTTCTTCCTCCTCGTCTTGTCGAGACTCATTATACCTTTCCTTCCGTAAAGCCCACTACCACCGCTTTGTAAAATATCCGTTAATAAAATAACCGGTTACTTTACAAAAAATGTCCACATTTTCCCTTATCTCCGTCTCCATCTCCTTCTTTTCCAGCCACTCTTCCAGATCACTCTTTGTAAAATCCCCGAAAATCACCCGCAAAACCAATTTTCAAAACAAATTCTGAATAGCCATTCCTTTTCCCAATACCCAACAGATTATTTTTGACACAAAAAAACGCCGCAACTCTCAAAGCTGCAGCTCTTTCTCATCACAACATACCATATTCTTCTTTCATGTCAACGCAGTGGGCGCTCCCGCTCCCACATCCGTGTCCGTCCTTCACACAGCCCCGTAACGCACACAAGGGTGATGCGCATTTGCAGGGAGCGTGTAATTCTTAGGTTCTGGTATTTTGCGTTATGCGCCAAAAATCAACTGTCTGAGCGACAGCGAGTTTTGATTTTTGGCGCATGGTTTTAGCAAAATGACAGAGCCTTAGAATTACTAGCTCCCGAAACCGCGCATCACCCTTGTGTGCGTTACGGGGCGTCCATCCCCACCTCAGAACCTATTCCACCGGTTCTGCCGGCACAAACACCCTGCTGTTTTCCTGTTCTTTCGGTTTTTCCGCTCTTTCCGTTGCCTCCCTGCAGAAATACTCCTGTGAATTCACCAGCGTCTTTCCACGCTTATCCGGCTTTGTATACGTTCCGTCTGCCTGTAAAATACTGGCTTTCACATTATCCTTCATCTGGATATCAAGAATATGCATTACTTCTTTCTTGATCTGCTCATCCTCAACCGGGAACACAATCTCCACCCGTTTTTCCAGATTTCGCGGCATCCAGTCCGCGCTTCCCATAAACACCTCTTCATTTCCACCACTGTAGAAGTAGAAAATCCGCGCATGTTCCAGGAAATTGCCGACAATCGAGCGAACGGTAATATTCTCGCTGACACCTGGGATTCCAACCTTCAGGCAACAGATTCCCCGGATAATCAGGTCAATCTTTACTCCGGCTGCCGAAGCACTGTAAAGCGCCGCAATAATATCGCGGTCGCATAACGAGTTCATCTTCGCAATAATATGCGCTTTCTGTCCCTTCTTTGCGTGCTCCTCTTCCATCGCAATCAGATGCAGGAACCGGTCCTTCATCCAGAGCGGTGCAACAATCAGTTTGTTCCAGCGATCCGGCTCCGAATAGCCCGAAAGCATGTTAAATACTGCTGTTGCGTCCTCACCGATCTTTGCATTGCATGTCAGCAGGCCACAGTCCGTATACAGCTTTGCCGTAGAATCGTTATAGTTTCCCGTGCCAAGATGTACATATCTGCGAATGCCTGTCTCCTCGCGCCGAACCACCAGTGTGATCTTACTGTGTGTTTTCAGTCCCAGAAGACCATAAATTACATGGCATCCCGCCTTTTCCAGCATCTTCGCCCAGACAATATTGTTTTCTTCGTCAAACCGTGCCTTTAATTCCACCAGTACGGAAACCTGTTTGCCATTTTCCGCCGCCTGAGCCAGTGCTGCAATAATCGGAGAATTGCCGCTCACACGGTACAGCGTCTGTTTGATTGCCAGTACATCCGGATCCTTTGCTGCTTGTTGTACAAATTGCACGACCGGATCAAACGTCATATAAGGATGATGCAGTAAGATGTCTCCTTTTCGGATGTTTGTAAAAATGTCATCCTCATTCATCAGCGCCGGAACTGCTGCTGGAATGTATTTTGGAATTTTATACTCATCAAAGCCGTCGAGCCCATACATTTTCATTAAAAACGTCAGATCGAGCGGTCCCGGAATCCGGAACAGGTCGTCTTCATCGATGTCAAACTCTTTTTCCAGCATCTTCAGGAGCCGCTTATCCATCTTATCTTCCACTTCCAGACGGATCACTTCGCCCCACTGACGTTTTTTAAGCTGCTTCTGGATCTCTTTTAACAGGTCCGAAGCCTCATCCTCATCGATCGAAAGATCTGCATTTCGCATAACACGGTACGGATGCGCACAGACCACATCGTAGCTTAAGAACAGCTTTCCAATGTTCCGCTCGATGATCTCCTCCAGAAGAATCACATACCGCTGTCCCGTCTTTTCATCCTGCGGAAGCAGAATAAAACGCGGCAGTACCGAAGGAACCTGAACCGTCGCAAATTCCAGTTCTTTCTCTTTTTCCTTCTCCTTGCCTTTCTTCTCTTTCTTATCCTCCGCACGGCTCAGAAGCGAATCCTCTTTCTTCTGCACCAGTGCACCGATATTCAATGTTTTGTTCCGGATCAATGGGAACGGGCGGGCCGAATCCATGGCCATCGGGGTCAGAACCGGGTAAATGTTTTCCTCAAAATAGGAATCCACATACTCCGCCTGCTCCTTCGTCAGCTTCTCGTGCTCACTGATAATCGTAAGGCCAACGTGCTCCAGAGACGGAACCGCCGAGCGATTGTACGTATTGTACTGCAGCTGCACTAGCTCATGCGTCCGTTTGCTGATCTCGGTAAGCTGCTCCTTCGCATCCATGCCGGACAGATCCTTTTTCGTATAGTTTGCATGCACCTGGTCTTTTAGTGAAGCCACACGGACCATATAAAACTCATCCAGATTGGAGGAGGTAATGCTGATAAATTTCAGACGTTCAAACAGCGGAATACTCTTATCCCGCGCCTCGTTTAAAACACGCTCGTCGAAGCTGATCCAGCTCAACTCCCGGTTGCGGAAATATTCCGGTTTCTTATATGGTGCAATATCCATCTTTCTTCGCCTCCTTTTACATCTGCCGTTTCAGTTTGATGACCGGCTGTATGCTGAATACCTCATTGAAGAAATCTAATTTTTCCTGGCACAAACCTTGTTCAAGGGTAAAATCGCGGTTGACCGTGAGCGAAAGCTGCAGCTCGCGCTCCTTTAATGTGGCGCGGATCGCCTGAATCTTCTGCAAATGACTCCGGTCGAGCGCATTCGCCAGACGGACGATTGCGGTCAGTTCGGATACTGTCAGATACTGCTCGGCACTCAAGGACGATTCCATCACCAGCTCATCGTAGGACGGGAGCGTAACCGTGTTGTATCTTGCAATCAATGCCACCATCTCACGCTCAATGTGCGACAATCCGATGATTTCATTTGACATGATAATATTATAGGAAGAATCCGCCACATTATTGAAACTGATGTATTTTCCAACGTCATGCAGCATCACTGCCATCTGGAGAAGCAGCCGTTCGCGCTCTTTCATACCGTGCATCTTTTTCGTCGCATCAAACATGGCAAGCGCTGTCATCTCCAGGTTCTGGACATGCGGACGGTTCACTGCGTACCGTTTTCCGATATTTTTTGCCGCCATCAGAATATCATTTTCGAAATTATGACCGCCTTTCAGCAGTTTCATCTGCTCCGCATACTCGTATGCAATACCACGTGTCATATGCACGCCCGGAATCCAGATATGCTCCGCACCCATCATATCAATCAGACATTTATAAATCACAGCAGACGGATACATCAGTGAAGCGTTTTCCAGCGGAATACCAAGTTTTACGGCGAGCTCCATCGGTGACTGGCGGATAATTTTCTCATACCAGGTATTAAAGTTTTCGCGGGAAATGATTTTTGTCGTTTTTTCTTCAATGTTCTGATAAACACTGTCGGTGAAAACATCGCCGATCAGCATAATGTTTTCAATTTTGCGGTCTTTCAGATACATCTTTTTAAAGCTTGATACTTCGTTCCAGATCAGCTCCTCGACCATCTCTTCGTAATGTTCCGTCTCACTCTGAATTCCGGCAAGACGCTCGCGGATGCGAAGACTTCCCATGCGGATGTTCTGTGTTGTGACAAGTGCATCCTTGTCGAACAGGGAAATCTGAAAACTGCCACCGTCAAGATCGAGAATCGCAGTTCCCTTTTCAATGATCTTGTTAAAATTGTCCTCCATCGCCGCGAGCGCTTTATAGCTAAGAAAACGCTGCTCCGAGTTGGAGAGAACCGTGACAGAAAGACCGGTCAACTGATGAATTTTTCCAAGGACATAGAGACTGTTCGACGCCTCACTGATCGCACTGGATGCCGTTGCACGGTAATCGTCCACGCGATAGCCTTCCATAATCCGCACAAAATCTGCGAGTACACGGCACAGCTCTTCTTCCATTTCCGGGCGAATTTTTCCCAGCGTGTACGTATCTTTTCCAAGCTCCATCCGATGGCAGATCTTATCCACGCTTCGGATACCCTGCTTTTTGGAGATCTCGAAAATCTCCAGAATGACGTCGTAGCTGCCGATATCAATGGCAGCAAATGTGGAATACTGCATATATGCTTTTCCTCCTTCTTTTTCAAAGGATATCCCAAAAAGCCCGCTCCCAATACCAAGCGGACTTTTTGACCTTTTTCTTTTTACTGTTTTCCGAGCAGATAATCGATAAACTGCTGTGCGGTACGGCCGGAAAGACCGCCGTGGGACAGTTCCCATTTGTTCGCTTCTGCCAAAAGCTCTTCCTCACTCAGCGTCACGCCGTATCGTTCGGCCAGTGTGGAAACAATCTTCTGGAATTCTTTCTTATCCGGTGCACCAAAATAAATGCTGACGCCGAAACGGTATACCAGGGACAGCTTCTCCTGTACGGTGTCGGAAGTATGCATATCCTGTCTTGTTCCTTCTTTATCACTGTAATCCTCTTTAATCAGATGGCGACGATTGGAGGTTGCATAAATAAGAATATTGTCCGGACGTTTTTCCAGGCCTCCCTCAATGACAGCTTTCAGGTATTTGTACTCAATCTCAAACTCTTCAAAGGAAAGGTCATCCATGTAAATAATGAATTTATAATTTCTGTTTTTGATCTGTGCAATCAGCTCATTCAGATCCTGAAACTGATGCTTGTAAACCTCGATCATACGAAGTCCCTGATCGTAATATTCATTCAGGATGCCCTTGATGCTGGAGGATTTTCCGGTTCCGGCATCGCCAAAAAGCAGACAGTTGTTTGCTTTCTTGCCCTCGACAAACGCTTTCGTGTTGTCGATCAGCTTCTGCTTTGGAATTTCGTAGCCGACAAGATCAGAAAGGCGCACATCCGGAATGTTGGTAATCGGGATAATCTCAACGTTCTCTCCTGTATGCGCAATACGAAATGCCTTGTGAAGTCCCAGTTTTCCCACTCCGAAATCTTTGTAAAACTGAACCATATCAGCCATAAATTCATCTGCGGATGCAGCCTTTGCCAGACGGATGGCCAGCTCACAGATACGATCCCGGACTTCTTTGTTGAACAGTTTATTCGGACTGTCCGTGTTCTCATAGGAACTGATGACAGAGGCATCGCCGGACTCAAAAATTTCATCAAAAACACAGATATCAAAATCAAACAGTTCTTTGAAACGGACAAAGTCGTGTTTTGCCATCTGGTTGATGCTTCCCTCTACTTTTCCGACAATCTCGCACGAGGTAGAGAATGCATTTTCTTTGTTTACCAGCAGATACGTCAGATAATCATGCCAGAGATTTCCGGAGAAGCCGTAGCGGTTTGCCATCTCGACAAGGCGGTTCAGTGCCTCATAAAACTGCGGCTCATATGCGCTCATATTCTCACGGAACCGGCGGTCCTTCAGGGAAATCTGAGCATTGACCAGTTTTTTGTAGGTCTCCACCAGTATCGTCATATCGCGCAGTACCTCCCCCTCTGCGAAATCGCGGTAGAGGATACATTCTTCTATTCTAATCATCTTTTGTCTCTTCCTTCCTGTCATTTTTCATTTTATTTATGCGAAAAGGCCGCTTGGTACGGCCCTCTCTTCTGGATTAATAATTTCCGAAAATCCGGAATTTCGCGGATTCTGCCTGCAATCCGCGCAGTGCGTTTTTGACTGCCGGATCGCTTAAGTTCCCCTCGAAATCCACGAAGAAACGGTACTCCCATTTCCGCTGCGGAATCGGGCGGGACTCGATTTTGGTCATGTTCAGATCGTTGTAAATAAAATGTGCCAGTGCATTGTAAAGAGAACCGCTTTGATGCGGCAGTTCCATGCATACGCTGATTTTCTGTGCATCCTTTACAAAGCGTTTCTGACCGGAAATAATAACAAAGCGTGTCGTATTGCCCCGGGCGTCAAAAATGCCTTCTTTTAAGATCTGCAGTCCGAAGTGTTCTGCTGCATATGGGCTTCCGACGGCTGCCATCGTCAAATCACCGCTCTCAGATACTTCTTTTGCAGCGGCGGCCGTATTCAGTCGTTCCTCTGTTTTCCAGTTTTCATTGGAATCGAGAAAGCGGCGGCACTGGGCCAGTGCCTGCGGGTGGGAAATTACGGTACGGATTTCTTCGACTTTAGCTCCCGGCAGTGCCATCAGCACATGCTCCACCGGCAATTCCTGCTCACCGACGATATAGTGCGGATATTCCACCAGAAGATCATAAATATCGGATACAATGCCTGCTGTGGAGTTCTCGATCGGAAGCACAGCGTAATCAGCCTCGCCCTTTGTGATCGCCTCCATCGCCTCTTTCCAGGTGTCTACGTGGAAACTGGTGATCGTATCATCGAAAAATTCTTTCATGGCACCGAAGCTATAGGCGCCCTCCACACCCTGGAAGACAACTCTTCTGCCGTGCGTCGGGAGGTGGTCAACCTGTGTGTAATCGGTCATCTCCTCGCCGCCGTTCTCGGTCAGCAGCTGATACTGGCGCTTCCGGCTGATCGACATGATCTGCTGGAACAGCTCCTGGATGCCTTTTGTATTGAATGCATTTGTTCCCTCGCCTGTCAGCTTTTCCAGCTTCTGGCGCTCACGTTCCGCATCAAAAACGGCTTTTCCTGTCTCTATCTTGTACTGCGCAACCTCCGCCGTCAGCGCCATCCGGTGCTGGAACAGGCGGACGATCTCGTCATCGGTGGCATCGATCTCGTCGCGGATTTTTCCTAAGTCTAGCATATCTGGTCCTCCTGATACTCTGCATTTGTTGCAGATATCAATATTTTACTCCATCTCCGTTTAATTTACAAGAAAAGATCTTCCGAAATTCGGCTTTTGTACAATCTTTTTCCTTTTTGACTGCTATTTCACTTTATTTTTTCACATTTCATATTACTCTGCTTTTCGACCTTTTTCCTGCCATTTTTTATCTTGCATTTATCCTGTTTTTGTGTTAAGGTGGAACACAGAAAAAATAAGTTACTGTTCACTCAGCAGGGAAACACCTGCTGTTTCGCTGCGTAAGAAAGTGATTCAGGCGTGAGCAGCCCTCCTTTTGCGAAGCAAAACTTTAAATGAGGGCTGCGAATGTTACAGTTCGC
>OJMG01002860.1_pt1 | contig 13999 bp, 8 predicted proteins | sample 1597141 | NCBI WGS metagenome assembly OJMG01 (sample SAMEA2452119, study PRJEB22498) | human gut metagenome | biome: human feces; feature: human gut; material: feces | place: Australia | collected 2012 | reverse complement strand
ATGTGCCAGTGGCACATGTTTAGCACCGACCGAAGCGGAGCGTAGAAAGGATTGTGGGAGTGCAACGCACGGAACAATTCGTGGGCATCAGTAAAAAAAGAACGTAACAGAAGGAAGGTGCTAAAGTGAAACAGATTGTCATATATAAATCGAGAACCGGATTTACGAAAAAATATGCAAAGTGGCTTGCACAGTCGTTAAACTGTGAGTGCATACCACAGGAAGATGTCGGCGGAGAAAGGCTCTCGGATTACGATGTGATCATTTTCGGGAGCAGCTTCCGTGCAGGAAATGTAGAAGAGCTGAAATGGTACAAAGAGACGATCCTGCCGTTTGAAAAGACAAACGTGCTGTTTGTGACCGGGGCGATGCCGCCGTCTTCTGCAGACGCTGTCAAGTCTATTGAACAGCAGCTGGGCAAAGGAGAGGACAGAGAAGTAAAAGTATTCTACCTGCAAAGCGGGCTGAATTATGAAGCGATGAATCTTGGCGATAAGCTTATGATGAAAGTCTTCTGCAAGATGATGAAGAGCCGCAAAGCACACAGTGAAGAAGAGAAAGCCCTTTTTGAACAGATGCAGAAATCCTTTGATGTCTGTGAAAAGGCAAATCTCGAACCGATGCTCAACTATATACAGGGATTATAAAAAAACAGGAATGTTACATGATTAAAATATGAGATGTGACATTCCTGCTTTTTTTGACTTTATATAATAAAAAGCATCTGTTATACGAACTGAACAAACGTATGTAAGATACGAAAAATTCAGTTATATCAAGGACTTTCAGCAAAAAGAGAAAAGTGGATTTGATTGACAATTATCGGAAATAGGGGTACACTGTTGGCGTAATAGAGGGCTAATTTCATAGGAGTTTTGTGGTGAGATTGCGTTTATGTGATCTCTTTAAAGGAATCCGGTGAGAATCCGGAACAGTTATTCCCTGCTGTATGGGGGACGAAAAAGATTATTTGCCACTGGTTAGTCAAACTGGGAAGGCATCTTGAGTAGGAGGAACCCAAGTCAGAACACAAACACAAAACCGGTTTATCAGCAACGTCCGCAGGCATAGCGGAGGTGTATTTTTTGTCCCCTTTTGCCCGGTGTCTGAAAATTATGAAATTGGAGAACACACAGAAAGGGAAGGAGGAAAACGAAAAAGGAAAACACAGATGTGAGCATGTGTAAAATAAAAAAAGCAAACAGAAGCGAATCGCCAAAAAGCGAATGAGGAGGAACAAATGGAACGAAGAGAAAAAAGATTTGCTTCCAGAATTCTGGCATGGTTTCTGACCTTTTTGATGATCACAACCATGATTCCGACAAGTGCATTCGCAGCACTGCCGGGACAGGACACGGGAGCAGTTGTTTCAGAGGATGCGTCATCGGATGAAACAACGCAGGATGGTATTCTTTTAAAGACAACTTTGACGGACAAGCTTAAGGTAAAAGGACAGCGCAAGCTGTTCGATGTCTGGGCAAGAGATGCTGAGGACAACACGCTCAAACCGACAGCAACTCTTGACGGACAGGTACTTTCGGCAACCTGGAGTGATAATGTAAAGACAAGCTTTACGCTGGATTTCCAGGGCATGGAAGAAGGAGAGCATACCGTTGTTATTTCCGCAGAAGACGGAAAAGGAGCATCGAAAACACAGACTTATACCGTTATTTATCAGAAAGCCAAAAAAGGCGAATTTATCGGTTATGCAACGGTCAGCATTGAAGCCTTTACAATCTCAAAAGGTTATATCGTAGAACCGGTTCTGATGCCGGTTTACGAAGGTGACAATGCAGCGAAAGCATTTGTAAACCTGATCCGTGAAGAAGGCTATGATGTAGAATACACCGGAAGTCTGACCAGCGGTTTCTATCTGTCCCATATCGTAGGATCTAATGCAAAAAAACCAAAGAATGCGACAAAGAAACTGGATCTTGCCGGTGCAGCACTTGAGCCGCATATGGCAGAAAAACTTCCGGATCTGATGTTTGACGCCGACGGCGGAACAGAAGGTTCTCTTGGTGAATTTGACTACAACTACATGTCAGGATGGATGTACTGTGTAAATACGGTATTCCCGAATGTAGGATTTGCAGATTATTATCTGTCTGACGGCGATGTCATGCGTGCACAGTTTACTCTGAAGTACGGCGGTGATATCGGAGGTTCCGGCGGTATGGGCGGCGGCTATGATGATTCTTACAGCGTCGCAAACAAAGATGTGCTGACCACCACTCTGGCAAAGATCAATTCTGCACCGAACAGTGCCGAGCTGAAGGCAGATCCGGATATCGCAGCAAAGATCACAGAAGCAAAAGAAGTTCTGCAAAATATTGTTGCAGAACAGAGTGAAGTAGATAAAGTAAACGATGAACTGAACAAACTGCTTGGCGGTGAGATCACAAGTATCACACTGGATCAGAGTGAGATCACACTGGAAAACGAAGGTACCATGCAGTTAAATGCAAAAGTGGAGCTGACAGGCAAACCGACCGAGCCAATCGAATGGAACAGTGAAGAACCTTCTGTTGCAACGGTGAAAAATGGTTTGGTAACAGCTGTCGGTGCAGGAACGACCACGATCACGGCAACCTGCGGCGAAAAGACAGCAACCTGTAAAGTAACCGTAAATGCAAGTCCGCTTCAGGAAGTCCGGCTGGATAAATCAAAAATGGAAATCCTGAAAAATGACAGTGAAACACTGACAGCGACACTGGTTCCGGCAAATACCACAGATGACAGAACTGTTACCTGGAGCACAAATGCAGAAGATGTCGCAACGGTAAATCAGAGCGGAAGAGTAACCGGTAAAAAAGAAGGAACGGCTGTCATTACAGCAAAGGTTGGTGACAAAGAGGCCGACTGTACGGTAACAGTCAAAGAAGTCCATACACAGCGGATTTATTTTGATGACAGCAAACTGACCCTGAATAAAGGAAAGAACAAAACCTTATCTCTGAGATTTGATCCGTCCAATACAACGGATGCAAAAAAAGCGACCTGGGAAAGCTCAGAGCCGAGCGTTGCAAGTGTTTCCACAAGCGGATACGTACGTGCACTGAAAAAAGGAACGACTACGGTCACGGCAAAAATCGGTGACATGACTGCTTCCATTGAAATAGAAGTTGTAGAAGTGCCGATGACCGGCGTAAAGATCAGCTATGGCTCTAAATCACTGAAAGTAAAACAGTCCACCTATATGTCAGCAAGCTATCTTCCAAGTGATACCACAGATACCAAGAGCGGAACCTGGAAGAGCAGCAATACAAATGTGGCAACCGTTTCCAGTTCAGGAAAGGTAACTGCAGTCAGTGAAGGCGAAGCGATCATCACATTCACAAGCGGTGCTTTTACTGCAGAATGTTATGTAAAAGTTCTGGCTGCAAATGCAGACGTGTTCAGCACCATATCCATCACTCCGAATCAGAAAGAGATTGGATGTGGCGTTTCTGATACACAGAAGATTATGGCAGATGTAGGCAATGGAACCGATCCGGTCGTATGGACTTCTTCCAATCCGGCAGTTGTGGCAGTCAGCACAGACCAGTCTTTGGCAGCAGCACAGTCAGCAGAGAATACGATGCAGGTTGGAAAAGAAGCAGTGGTCACAGCAACCGGAAAGGGAACAGCAGTGATCACAGCAAAATCAGGACAGAAGAGCGTAGATATTCCGGTAACCGTTGTAGCAGCCGGCATGAAAGAGTTCAAGATCCTGGCAGGAACCAATGCAGAAACTTCTTTTGCATACGAGATCACACCGGAATATAATATTACGAAAAACAAATATCAGGTTGTCATCCCGGATGCAATTACCAATGTATATCTCTACTCCAAACTTGCAGATAATGTAACTGCAACGGTAACAGCACGTTACACAGCGGCAAATAACGGATCTGCGAAGAATATTACACTGAGAAGTGGTGCGACATCAAGTGCCGCCTACCTGACCAAAAAAGACATGAATGGCAACACACTGTATGTAGATGTGAAGAAGGGAGACGAGACAACAACTTATGAATTTGATGTTGTTCGTGAATCCACTCTGACATCCTTAAGTGTGGCATCTGCAGATGGAGAAGAAGTACTTCATCCTGGCTTTGATAAAAATGTAACAGATTACACAGTCAGTGTAACCGACAACAACGACAGCGTAAAAATAAATGCAGCAGCATTTCTGGAAAACGCAGCAGTTTCTGTCAACGGTACCGCAGTGACAGGAGAAACATCAGTTCCTCTGAGCGGAGATGAGACTGTGATCACCGTCAAAGCAGCAATGGAAGATGCACCGTCTCAGGCAAGAGAATACAAGATTCATGTTCTGAGAAAAAAATCCGTAAAACTGACACTGAAAGCAGATCCGGCAGATACAGTGATCACACTGAAAGATGCTGACAGCAAAAAGCTGAAAGCAGAGAACGGTGTATACACACTGAAGGCAGAAGAAACTTACAGCTATGTTGCCGTAAAAGCCGGATATGTTACAAAGAAAGATACGATTTCTATTACAGAAAACACCGAGAAAACCATCACAATGGAAAAAGCACCGGAGAGCACCAGAAAAGATGTATCCGCAGCATGGAAAAACTTCCGTAACAGTGATGACAACATGGGTATTACCTCTGCAAAAACACCAACGAGCGAGGCGACAACCTACGAAAAATGGTTTAAGAAACTGGGAAGCGGCTGGGGTGCAGCACCGAGTGTGCAGATCATCGTGGATAATTCCCTGATCGTCATGAGTGCAAACCATATTTACAAACTGGATCTGAATACAGGTGATATCCTGCAGACAGGCGATATGGTAGCAGCGACAAACTTTGGATACACACCGCCAACCTATGCAGACGGCATGATCTTTGCACCGCTGGCAGACGGACGTGTACAGGCGTTCAATGCAGAGACACTGGAATCTCTGTGGGTTTACCAGGATACGCTGAAAGGCCAGTCCTTAAGCCCGATCACTTACAGTGACGGTTATATTTATACCGGATTCTGGAATGCAGAGACAAAAGATGCAAACTATGTGTGCATCCCGGTTACGGATGAAGATCCGACGAACACACAGGAAGCAAAAGAAGCAGCATGGCAGTACACAAGCCTTGGCGGTTTCTACTGGGCAGGTTCTGTGGTACGCGGTGACTATGTTGTATTTGGTACGGATGACGGCACAAGCGGTTCAGACGGAACCGGACATGTATTATCTCTGAACAAGAAGACCGGAGAAGTTATGGACAGCGTCGATGTAATCGGTGACCAGCGTTCTACGATTGCTTATGACAAAGAAACAGACAGACTGTATTTCACAACAAAAGGCGGCTACCTCTACAGTCTAAAACTGAAATCCGACGGAACCTTTGATAAAGATACGCTGAAATCCGTACAGCCTGGAAGCATGAGCACCAGCACACCGGTTGTATACAACGGAAGAATCTATATCGGTGTGACAAGCGGAAGTAACTTCAGCGGAACCTATTCGATCAGCGTGATTGATGCGGCAACGATGACAGAGATCTACAAAGCACCGCTGAAAGGATATCCACAGTGCTCTGTACTTCTGTCAACCGCTTATGAAAAAGAAGACGGAAGTGTTTATCTGTATGCAACTTATAACAAGAATCCGGGTGGTATCACTCTGATCCGTGATAAAAAAGGACAGACAACTCCGGATGTAGAAGAAATTTTCACACCGGAAAAAGCAAGACAGCAGTACTGTATCACAAGTATTATCTGTGACGAAAACGGTACGCTGTACTATAAGAACGACAGTGCATGCGTTATGGCGGTTGCATCCAGTGAGGCATATATGACCGGCGTAACATCAAGTGCAGAAGGCAGCACGATCGATAATGGCGTGGCATTTGACGGAAAACTTTCCAGTCATGACATCGCTGTCCTGACTTCGGCAGATAAGACGACTCTGACCTTTACTGCTTCCGAAGGAAGCAGCATTACCATCGATGGCGTGGAAGGAAACAGCAGAGAGATGGAACTGACAGAAGCAGGCAAGAGCTTTGATGTTGTTGTGAAAAAAGGAAGCGATGAAAGAACTTATAAATTCACACTGAAACGTGAAAAACCGAATACCAACTTAAAAGAACTGTATGTCAGCGACAGTAATCAGTTTAACATGGGACTGGTCAGCTTAACACCGGCGTTCAGTAAGACAAATCATGTTTATCATGCAGAATACAGCACAACACGCCGCTTCCTGAATATCTGGACAGCAGCAGAAGATACAGGTTCAACTTATAAACTGTATCCGGTAAGTGCAGTAGGAAAAAGCACGGTCATCAGCAGTTCAGAAGGAAATATCATCCGTACTGCAACAAACAGTGGACACGACCGTTATGCGATCTATTTTGCAGACAACAGTGACTGCGCGACCGTTCGGATCGAAGTAACTGCAAAAGACGGCAAGACGAAAGATTCTTACTATGTAACACTGAAACAGCAGACAGGAAATGCACCGGTGATCTCGGCAGAAGAAGGTGCAGGTGTGCGTAAGAGTGCAACAAGTGCATCAGTAACATTCACAGCAAATGAATACGGTACGTTGTACTATAAAGTATTGCCGGAAACGGAAACTGCACCGGAATCCATTGATACAACAGGTGAAGGCATCCAGGTTGAAGTAGGTGAAAATACACTGGAATTAACCGATATTACCGATGCAGCATACAAAGTCTATATGGTGCTGAAAGACAGCGACAGTACACCAAAGACAAGTGAAATGCTGACCGTCAGAGTGGCGTCGGTAGAAGAACTGCTGGCACCGGCAAAAGAAGCAGCCATCACAGAGCTGAACGTATACAAAAATGCAGAGGATTACCGTGATGCAGAAAAAACACAGATCACAAAGATCCTTGCAAATGCAAAAGTCCTGATCAACAATGCAAAAACAGCAGAAGAAATTGCAGAACAGTTAAGCGATGCAAAAGCAGATCTGGACAAACTGAAAACAAGTGCAGAACTTGCAGCGGATGAAAAGACACAGACCGATGCAAATGCAGTAAAAGCACTGATCGAAGCACTTGGAGATGTAACACTCGAGAAAAAAGAAAGCGTAGAAGCAGCAAGAAATGCATACGATGCACTTTCCACAGATGCGAAGAAACTGGTTTCCAATTATGATGTTCTGGTTCAGGCAGAAAAGACCATTCAGACTCTGGAAGCAAAGAAACAGCAGGAAGAACTGAAAAACCAGATGGATGCAGCGGCAGCAGCATCCGTAAGCAGTGCGATCACAGCAATCGAAGAAGTAACGCTGGATAAGAGAGGTGTGGTAGAAGCAGCAAGAGCCGCATACAACACACTGACAGAAGATCAGAAAGCTCTGGTAACAAACTACACAGATCTGACCGCAGCAGAGAACCGCATTGCAGAACTTGTACAGGAGGCAGCAGACAAAGCAGAAGCAGACAAGGCAGAGCAGGCAAAACAGGAAGCTCTGAAAGCCAAAGCACAGCCAGTCATCGATGCCATCGCAGCAATCGGAGAAGTAACGCTGAACAGTGAAGAAGCGATCACAGCAGCAAGAAGTGCATATGAAACCCTGGAAGCAGAAGTAAAAGAAAAAGTAACGAACCTGTCGGATCTGGTAATCGCAGAAAAAGATCTGGCTGCACTCAAAGCGGAAAAGAAAGCGGCAGAAGATCTGAAAGCTCAGCAGGAAGAAGCAAAGAGACAGCAGGAAGAAGCAAAGAAAGCTCAGGAAGAAAAACTGAAAGAGCAGGAAGAAAAACTGAAAGAACAGGAAGAAAAACTGAAAGCAGAGAAAGACAAGTATGGATTTAATGAGAAGACAACTTTGAAATCTGCAAAGGTGAAAGGCAAAAAAGTAACTCTGAAATGGAACAAGGTTAAGGGTGCAAGTGGATACGAAATCTACTGCAAGACTGGAAAAGGCAAGTGGAAACTTGTGAAGACGCTCAATAAGGGCAGCAAGGCAAGCTACAAACTGAAAGGAAAAGCAGGTAAGAAATATACCTACAAAGTACGTGCATTCCAGAAAGTAGAAAATAAAGTGATCTACGGTCAGTACTCAAATACCAAGTCTGCAAAGATTAAAAAATAACAATTAAATTTCCGTATGCTGAGAGCATAAAAATATGAAATATATGCTTATCAGCAAGGAAGATGGATGATCAGGGGGGGCAGAAATCTGCCCCCGGATCACCATTACAAAGATTACAATCTCAGAAAAAGAGATGCACTTACAGAAAGAACAGGAGTGTGGAGAAATGAGCAGAAAAACAAAAAAATGTGGTTATAGAAAACGGATTCTTGCAGGAGTTCTGTCGGCAGTTGTAGCTCTGTCATCTGTCCAGATGCCTGTTACTGCTGTCCATGCGGCAGCGTGGGATCAGAATAAATTTTCAGACAGTCTGAAGCTGCGTTTCTGGAACAATGAAAAGCCGGGAGTGCGTTTTTATATCAATGCAGCGGCAAAATATATTCTGGAAAACCAGCAGGAGCAGTCAGAAAAAACAGGAAACAGCTACCCGACCGTAGGAAGTACGTTTGGAGAATGGTCAGTATGGGATCTGCTGCGCGGCATGTATACAGGAGCAGATTATATCAACAGCATACCGGAGAATTATTTTTCTGACTATTTAAAACGTGTGGAAGCACATGTAGAAAATAAGAAAGGAAATCTGCATGCGGCAAAGTCTACCGAGTGGTCAAGACTGATCTTGCCGCTGACTGCAATGGGATATGATATCCGAAGCGTGGCAGGCTATGATTTTATTGAAAAACTATCTGATTCATTCAGTTTTTCGTATCGCCAGGGCATTAACGGTCCGATCTGGGAGATCATTTCCATGAACAGCGGCGGTTATGAATTTGACCAGACGGATCATCCAGAAACAGCAAATACCTTTGGAAAAATGCTGGATTACATTCTGAATCTGGAGATCACTGATGCAAACGGAATCAAAGGCGGCTGGGCATTGTCAGGAAATGTACCGGATGCCGATATCACTGGCATGACACTGACAGCATTTGCACCATATTATCTGAGTCAGGAAAAATATGAGCAAACAGATGCAACCTATAGTTATGATGAGTTTGCAAGTGCGGTAGAACGCGGTATTCTCGTGCTGGCAAATATGCAGAAGCCGAACGGCGGTTTTGAGAGCTGGGGAACGGTCAACAGCGAATCGACCGTATGGGCGATGATGCCGCTTCTGGAAATGGGGATCGATCCGAAATCAGATAAGGTAACGTTGCCGCATATCGGAAAAACATGCAGCTTTGTCAAAGAAGGAGCGACACGGGACGGCGTTTACACCGACAATATGGTAGATGCACTTCTGACCTTCTGGGCAGCCGGAAGCGGAAGCAGTGCGTCGATCGGCGGATTTAAACATGTAACGGCAGGCTACGACGGAGGTGGCGGTTCCGGCACAACGGTCAATCCGATGGCAACCGACCAGGCACTTTACGGACTGATCGCATACGACCGTTTTGCACACAAACAGAATTCCCTTTTTGATATGCAGGATCAGCTGGACGGTAGTTATCTGAATGCCACGGCAGATACTTATACGATCACCTATGACGGTCAGAAAGAGGGCGAGACCTTCACAACAGAAGCTTCCCCTTATGCAGAAGTACTCTTATCCGAAGGAAAAGTAACCGATGAACAGGAAGCATTTTTGACGGAGTGGAATACCAAACAGGACGGAAGCGGAATCAGCTATTATCCGGGAGAACTCCTTTCCATGCCGGAGCAGGATATCACGCTTTACGCACAGTACGGACAGCCAAGTTATGCACTGAAATTTGAATTAAACGGTGGTACTCTTTCCGATGACATCATTCTTCCGGACACCTACAGTCCGAAAGACCAGATCACACTGCCGACCGCAGATGAGATCACAAAAGCAGGATGTAAATTTGACGGATGGTACACCAATGCGGAATTTACCGGAAGAAAAGTGACCGAAATACTGGCACACAGTTATGGCGATAAGACTTTTTATGCAAAATGGACGGTAAATACTGAAAAAGCAAATCAGTTTTATGCGATCGTGAATCGTCTGTCCGGCCATGCGACAGCCATTTCTGATAAAGAAGACATTGAAAAGGCGAGAGAATTGTATGATTCAATGCTGGATATCGAGCGGGAGCGGATCACGGCAAGTACTTACCATACTTTCTTGAAGAAGGAAAAAGAACTGAAGGAACTGCTTGCAAGCATGGATCAGGCAGAACAGGTCAGTGCGATGATCAAAGCACTGGATAAAGAACTGACGCTTGCAGATGAGCAGCCGGTAGTGCGTGCAAGAAATGCCTACGATGCACTGACAGAAACAGAAAAAGCGATGGTAGAAAATCTGGATATTCTGACGAAAGCAGAAGAAAAGATCTCACAGATGAAGGAGAACAAAGAAAAGGCAGATGCCGTGATTCGTCAGATCGAAGCAATCGGAGATGTGACCTTAGATTCCAGAGAGGAGATCACAGCGGCAAGAGAAGCATTCCAGGCACTGACAGAGAGCCAGCAGGCACTTGTTCCGGAGCGTGTGAGAAAACTTCTGGAGAATGCAGAAAAGAAGATCACAGAGCTTTTGGAGAAGAAAGACAGGATCGATGCATTTTCAAGCTGCGTTAAGCGGATCCCGGAAAAAGTGTCACTTACAGATGACAGTCTTTCACTTCTTATGAATGCCCATGCCGCATGGCTGAAATTGAACGATGAAGAAAGAGCACAGGTAGATGGAAAGCTGATCGAACAGATCAAAGAAAAAGAAGCAGAGCGTGTCCGGAAAGTGTTAAAAGACAGTGCCTATACGATCGCTCTGGCGATCGACGGAAAGCAGATGACATCCGAAAATTTTGCCGAAAAGATCCAGGGTCTTGGCATCCGTGGGGAGAGCCATATCTGCTTCCTGATCGGTGGATCACTCGGTATGTCGGACAGCCTGCTTCGCCAGGCAGACGAACGCATCAGTTTTTCGAAAATGACATTTCCGCACCAACTGATGCGTGTAATCCTTCTGGAACAGATTTATCGCGGTTTCCGAATCATCCATCACGAACCATATCACAAATAAATCAGTCTTTTTTAGCCTCTTCTAAGACAGAAGTGCAGTGAGGACAGCGTGTTGCCTCAATGTCGATCTCTGTTTTACAGAAGGGGCATTTTTTTGTTGTCGGAGCTTTTGGCTCTTACGCTTTATGACCGATCGAAGTCAGCTTGTTGATCGCCTTTAACAGGCAGAACAGGACGAAAGCCATAAAGATAAAGTTTACAACATCCGAAAGAAAAGAAGAGGCAAATGCTTTAAACTCTTCAAAGAACTTTTTCATATGTAAATTCCTCCTTCATACAGAATTGCAGAAGGTTCGTGATGAGGATTCCACGATTTCTCGCAACGGTTCCATATCCTCACAGTTACGATTTATCTGATTTATTTTATCATAATGGCAGGGGCATGGTCAAACTGACCAGAATCAGGTTTCAGATCTTATGTGTGGTTGTTGTCCTGGTACTATGATAGAATGTCTGTTATATGTCTTAAGGTATCTGAAAATAAGAAAAATGATATTAAATATTCTTGAAAAACAAAATATTAAAAATATTTATAATGACTATATAAAATAATTCTGATAAAAAATCGAATAATTATTGACTACACGAACGTAGTATGATATCGTGAAATTACAAGCAACGTGACAGGAAGAATATGGAGATCTGCAAAAAAACAAAGGAGGAAACTGGATGAAGAAAAAATGGATATAGTAGTGCTTTGAAAAAAATTGTAGTAAAGGATAAAACTTCTAGAAAAACAGTGAGTAAAACAGTTGATTTAGTTGTTGATGGTGACAACAAGGAAACGTATATTGATTATGATATAGATACTTGGATTGTGGATGACGATAAGGAGTTTTCGATGACATTTAACTATCCGATTCAACAAACGAGTATTAAAAAAGATATTACAATAAGTGACTATAGACTAAACAATACTTTATCTCTATTGCCGGATAGAACATACAGTACAGACCGCAAACAGATAGCATTAAGTCCGCTAGATGGTGGATATGAAACAGGTCATTATTATTCTTTAAATATTAATGTAAAATCAGATGGAGGGAATAGCTTAGTCAATAAAAATAAATATTACTTTTATAGGTTAAAGGAGGCATCGTAATGATAAGTACAAAAAAATATTTGTTCATTTTACTTGGATTTTTAATAGCAATCATGTATTTGAATTCGGCATCGGTACTGGCAGAGGATAGACAAAATCGAACGAGTGATTCATACTATGTTGAAGAAGTTAGTTATCGTTATATTGATGAAGATACGGAAGAAGTTTTTAAAGAGGAAAAGCGTGACATATTCAGAAAAGCAGGATTGTCTTATACGGCGACACTGGCAGAAGACTGGGAGCATGCTTCACATAACAATGGGTTGATAGAGGAAAGAATAGAAGGAGAACAGGGGAAAACTTATATGCTTGACCTTGAACACCCGAATAATATTCTGAAAATAGAGAGCCTTTCCGAAAATTCGGAGGAAAATGTAATTCAGGTCTATTATAAGGCATATCATTTGACAGGATATTATACGACCTATGCAACTGTAACATATATAGATAAAGACACAGACGAAATTATAGAGACGAAAGAAATGGAAGTTCAGTGCCATTCACACTTCTCTTATGACATTCCGTTTCTTATTGAAGATTTGGAAGGTGTATCCTATCGATATGACAGCAAAAATCCTAAAAACGAAGAAATTGTTTCTTATACAAAAGAAAATGCTTTTCGGAATCAGATTAAATTATATTATAAAAAAGGAAAACTGGGAGAAAATGAAGCGGTTGTATCTGTTTATAATGAATTTTTGAATGAGAACTACTACCGAAAAATTTTTATTGAAGGACTTACAGTAGGAGCTGATTTCTATATTAATTATGATTCTGAAAGTATTCCGTCAAATAATTCATCTGCTTATTATTATGTTTGGGATTTAGAAACAGAAGTAGTTTATATTGAGTCACTTTCCAGAAATCTGGCAGAAAATATTATTAGAATGAGTAACGTAAAGTTTCCGCCAGGCAGTGAAGCTACAGAAGAAGTTGTGAAAATTGAATTTATAGATGCTGATACAGGAAAAGCATTTCGAACAGCTCGCAAACGTCTAGACCCTGGAAATCAGATTAATTATACGGCACCAAATAAGCTCACTGCTGATAACGGAAATGTCTATTATTTTGATAAGGACAATAAAAATAATCATTTGTCCATTAAAGTAAGTAAAATTGAAAAAGGCAGCGATGTATATAAAACAGGAAATGTCATCAAAGCATATTATTTTACAAAGAAAAATCCGGGAGATCCTGCGGCGGTTCGTATTTCTTATATGGATTCCGCTACCGGGAAATTAGTGCGTCAGGAAGATAAGGACGGACTGATCGTTGGAGAGTCTTATCTGCATCAGCCAGAAGAAAACTTTAAAATCGGCGATGTAACTTACACATACGATCAGGAAAATGCAAAAAACAAGCTGCAAATCGAAAATCTGAGCGGACATCCGGGCAAGGATGAGATTGTTATTTACTATAAGGCATCTGCACCAGATTCGAATCAGAACTCAGACCATGATTCAAAGCCAAATCCGCCAAAAGTCAAAAAACCGGTAGCACCGAAAAAACTTCAGGCAGTACGAACCGGTACAACAAAAGCGAAAATCACGTTCAAGAAAGTAAAAAAGGCAGATGGTTATCAGATCAGCTATGCGGATAATAAAAAATTCCGAAAGGCGAAAAAACTGAGTACCGGAAAAACAAGTGTTGTCCTCAAAAAACTGAAAAAGAACCGGAAATATTATGTGCGTGTGCGGGCATATCAGAAGATAAATGGAGCTAAAAAATATGGAACATACAGCAAAGTGAAGGTGATTGCAAAACGATAATACAATGATGCCAGGGGTCAAAAGGTCTAAATCCACATGAGCTTGCTCATAAGTGGATGAAAGACCTTG
>OJMG01002859.1_pt1 | contig 14000 bp, 12 predicted proteins | sample 1597141 | NCBI WGS metagenome assembly OJMG01 (sample SAMEA2452119, study PRJEB22498) | human gut metagenome | biome: human feces; feature: human gut; material: feces | place: Australia | collected 2012 | reverse complement strand
CCTCCTTGTAATAAAATAGATTCCAGTAAAAAATGATTGTAATGCGTCAGCCCTGACCATATTTGTCAAAAAGCTTTACCACATATATGAAAAAGCTTTACGACTACTGTCAAAAAATTAAAACATGACGAGAAAAAATTCTTATATCCCCATATAAGAATTTTATAAGAAAAATATAAGGGGTTATTATTTGCTTCTTGATGAAACAAAACCTAGTTTTGTGAATCAGACAATATGGAGAACCATTTGAGAAAGTATATAATTCAAACATAAAGATTATTCTATTATGAGACGGGAACGATCTATACCAATAAAACTAAACAACATGAAGAAACTTTTTGCTTTTATCACGTTCTTGGCTTGTACAGCTTGTACAACGGAAGATCCAAATCATCTATTGGATTTATTCATTAGGAAGGATTGAGATTTCAGAAGATGAGAAAACTATCTATGTTTCTTGTTATGAACCTGAACCCGCTATCTTGCGTATTGATATATCCGAATATATTTAAAGACAAATACTACTTTTATTGACTAACATCATACAGATATGAGAAAAATAATATACATCTATTTAATTCCTTATTTATTGTTACTGAGTTGTCAAAACACGACTTACCAAGAACAAGTACAATGTATTGATTATGACAATCTATCAAACGGGGATTTTATAATTAAAGATATTGAATATATCCCTTTGGAAACGACCGATCAATCTTTATTAGGAAGCATCAAGAAAGTTCTTTTCAAAAACAACAAGTTCTATATTTTAGACACAAGCGAGAACAACGGAGTCTACATCTTTGATAGAAAAGGGCGATTTCTATCTGCAATAAATAAACAAGGAGAAGCTCCGGATGAATATATCGAACTCATGGATATGGATGTAGACAATGAAGGGAACGTTTATATCGCAGACAATGCCCGAATGAATCTGTTGAAATACAATCCAAGCAATTCGGAACTTCAAGAAATCATTCACACAGGATTACATTTCTTTGAGTTTGCCTGTTTAGATTCCCACTCCTTTTTGTTACGAGATGTCTTCGATCCCAAAGAGGCAAAGGCTAAACTAGCTTATTATGATGCAACAAGCAAGAAGCTTGAACCTATTCTAAAGAGCCAAACCTCTGCTATCAATGAGATGAGTATAATGAAATGTTCAAAACATTACTTATATCGTTCGGGAAATCAAATTTATTATAATGAAAGATTTACTCCTGAGATCTATTCTCTATCAACTGAAGGGAAGTTGATATCAGCCTATTCAATACATTCTGATTCATACATACAAGAAGATGAATTAAAAGGAATGGAAAACAAACCTTTAAAGTTCATCCAAGAAACAACTCATATTAAAGATATTACCTGTTTATACGAAAATGAGACCTATTTTATATGTGCCCCATTTATCGTACCGTCCTCTAAATATGTTTTAATACCTAAAGAATCTCCTCAACAGACAAAAATAATCAATCTAACAGATAAGAAAGAATTCATAGGTACGTCTCAAATAGAAGGTGTTGCAGAAGATAAATTCATCACAATACTAACGCCTGCCAATGCTTCTGAAGAGATTTTAAGTAAAGAGCCTTTACTAAAATCTTTAGAAGATGATTCAAATCCGGTTCTAGTATTATTTTCCATTCAAAGTATATAAATTGTGTTACCATGAGAAAAATATTTGTTTTCATAAGCATTTTTACTATAGTTGTAGCTTGTTGGAGATGTCAACCAAGCAAACAACGTGACAATGTATCTGAATTGACACAGACGAACAAAGAAATCATTATTGCCTATAAAGCTCCTTGTTTCACAGACAAACGGCATGTATCCATTCAAGTATTAAATGACCAATATCTATTCCGGTATGCACATCATCCGTTTATATTGGACTCATTATTAATTGTTGGAGATATGAATGAGAAAGCGAATATATGTATATTTAATCGATACACAGGTAAACTAATCAAAGCTTTTGGTAATACAGGAAACGGGCCTAGAGAATTAATAACTCCTATGGAATTTTCAGTGGATAAGGACAAAGGGAACTTATATGTTAATGACTATGGGAAAAAATCTATTCTTAAATATGATTTAAAGAATTGGGATAAAACAACAGTCCCTTCCTATCTTGAAATCAAATTAAATAGTTCAATTGGCGATCGAAGTCATATACTCTATGTAAAAGATTCTTTATTCATTGCCAAAGATTTATTTAACAGATTCATATTAGGAACTCCTAATGAAACAATACAGGAAATAAAAACCCAAACACCAGATCCGGATATTTTCAAAACACAAGATGATTGGTACGCTTTTACAAACTCATATTCATGCGATGCTATTGCTCCCTCTGGTGAAAAATATGTATCTGCAACCCTTTTTGGTGGAATCTTAGAAATTTACAATATAAAAGGGAAAAACATACAAATGCCCTTATATCGTTATTTCTATAAGCCGATTCTCCAAAAGAAAGGTTCTGTCTATAATCCAACAGAGGAAACTATTTATGGTTTTTGTCATCTGCATGCAACAGACAATTACCTATACGCCACTGTACATGGGAAAAAGAATCCAACATCTATGCCAACTGCTATTTGGAAATTTGATTGGGAAGGAAACCCTATAACAGAATATCAATGTGATAACACACCCATAGAAAGCTTCACTGTTGACGAAGAAAAGAACAAGATTTATGTTATTGCTTACAATCCTGAGGGAGAACAAATATTAGGAGAGATAAATCTTTAATCAGCATTTAGCATATTATTAACAATTACATCAAATTACAACATCATGAAAAAATACTACTTATTCCTATTACTTCTTTTAGTGCCCATTTGTACATGGTCGCAAGTGAAACAACGATCTTTATATCGTTTACAAACTATCGCCCCGGGGGAAAAGTGGCCTTTGGAAGGTCCTTCCAGCGAAGCCATCGGACATAAAATCAGACATGTAGTCGATAAAGAAGGAACTAGATATATAATCATGCTGGAAGAATACCAACAAGGGAAACGGATAGAAGATTCTTCTGATCCAATGGAGTTAGCTTTTTCAGATAAAGGTTCTAAAATACGTTGGGAACTGGTTGTCGATACCACTTCTGCTTCATTTGCCCGGGTTTTTGCCCTCTTACCGAATGGCGGATTCTCCCATCGTATGTGTGTGCCCCAAAGCGGGAAGCATCTGAATTATGTATATATCCCATACGAACCAACACTTATATACGACCAAGATATTCCGCTTTGCCTGATTTACGAAGAAGACTCCAGCCATCCGAAACAAGAGAACTGGATTAAAGCATTCATTGAGAAAAACAAATCCTTGAAAGATTTTCCTTTTTCCCGATTAGAACGATACTTCCTTATTTTTTATCATGCCAATCTGACAAATACCAAATAAAATGAAAAACTATTTAGCAGCAATATGTTTATTCGTAGGGTTTACGTCATGCCAACCCAATTTGAAATATTCAGATTCAACATCTTTGGAATGGAACGACTTCCCTGACGTTTATCCGGTTCACGGGACGGAAGTGAAACTGGATGAAGAATTATTACGTCCCAGCCGTTGTTATTTTACCGATCAGAAGCTGATCTTAAAAGACGATTCGGAAGACTATCTGTTACATTTCTATGAGGTGGATCATTTCCGAAAAGCAGGAAGTTATTTCACGTTTGGTAACGGACCGGATGAATATTTATGGATAAACAATGTATGGACGGACGATTCTTCTTTGTGGGTTTCTGATCTGCGCAAGAGTACAGTACATCGGTACAAGCGTTCGGATTTCATCAAAAATATAGCCCCTTCAGAACTGATGGCAGAGAAAGTTGTCAGGCTTCAAGATCCATACAGTTCATTGGTATCTTTGCCAGATAGCAGTTTTCTGACACTAGCCGGAGACATCAGTAAGAAAAGAATTTCACATTACGACAAAAACGGAATCTTTCTGGAAACGGCTGGAGAGTTCCCTACTTGGCAAGAAGAATTATCTCCATTCGAATTGTTAGAAGGCTTTCGGGCCAATCTAGTGCTAAGCCCCGACAAAAAGTCGGTCTTCTTATTCTATATGCAAACAGATTTGATTGAACAATATGACCTGCAAGGCAAGCTATTAAAAAGGATACATGGACCTGAAAAGTTTTTCCCTGCCGTGAAACAAAAGTCACACGGAACCAATGTACATGTCAGCTCAGTTGCAGGAAAGTCCAGAGACGCATATTTTTCCCCTCTAGTCACAGACGACAAGATTTATGTCTTATATTCCGGTGAATATTTTAATCCGGAAAAAATGAATTATCTGAAAAAGCATCTCTTTGTTTTTGACAAGGAAGGAAAACCTATTTGCCGTTACGAATTGGATCAACCCATATTTTGTTTTACCATTGATGAACAGAACCAAATTTTATATGGAATAAGTGATCAACCCGAATTTCATATCTTGAAATTTGAGTTAGGGCTCAATAAAAAGAGTACAGACTTATAATTATTAACAGATAACGAAACGACTTATGAAATTCATTCAAGTACTATTGATTCTAGGTGTATTGGGAAGTCTGAATGCTTGCCAACATGCCAAAAAGGAAACTCAAAGTCCATCCATCCAAATCGATTTGGAAAGTGAACAGGTACAAGACAGTTTGGCCTTTTCCTTATTTGTGGATTCTATGACATCTATCCCATTGGAAACAACAGATGATTGCCTGTTGGGTAGTATTCGGGATGTGATCATTGAAGATACGTTGATAATCGTACTACCACGAACTCGAGATGCCGTTTATTTCTTTAACCGGCAAGGGAAATATTTACGTAAAATAGCTCGACTAGGAAATGGACCGGGAGAATATTCATTTGTTATTCAAATGTATTATAATAAAGGCCGTAAGAGTTTGTCGCTTGTCGGACCGAAAGTAATGGAATTCGATCTTTACGGCAATCTCAAAAACGAGTTTAACTTAGGATATTATGCCATGAACAGCGTTTATCAAGAGACGAATGGGAATTACATACTCTCCCGATTAGGCAGTACAGACTTATCTGAATGCGTGATTCAAGTAGATTCTACCGGGAAAAAGATACAGACTCTTTATACACGAAATCCCAATTATAAGATCCGTTCAAGTTTAGAACAAGAATTACTAAAAGTCGGAAACGAAATCCATTTCATTTCCCCTCAGATTGAAAATAAAATCTATGCGTGGAATCAAGACACTCTGCGATTGGCTTATAATTTTGATATCTGCCCGGAAATATCCAAGGATCATTATACACAAAAACCAAATGATTGGGGATTAAAGGAAGATTATCTTCGGACCATTTATCAAGAAAGCGAAAAGTGGATTCTTTTATGTTACTGGTCAGAGGTAAAGGGTACTCGATTCTTGGTATATAACAAAGAAACAGATAAATATTTCTTAGGTAAAAAATTATGGAATGACATCGATGGAACCGAATCTCCTTATTTCTTATCTGCCTCATCCGGTAATGCATTTACCAATTACCGGAAGTCCACAGAAGAAGATGCCAATCCAGTCATTCAGATTTTACATTTAAAGCATTAAATTTTGAAACCATAGAATAGAAACAATATGAAAAACATACCTTTCATCATCCTTGTAATATTCATGCTGAGTTTTACCACGTGCAAACAAGAAACTCGCATAAAAGAAGACAATGTCATCCAAGTTGATTTGGATAACCCGGAAAAAGCATCTCTTTTCGATTACTTCCGTTCCATTGAGTTAATACCTTTGGAGACCTCGCCGGATGTCCTTGTGAAGGGATTTACTAAAATGGTTGTCCACCAAGGCAATTATTACGCCCTCGACAAACCGCAAAGTATTATTTTTGCCTTCGATCCGACAGGTAAATGTCTTTTTAAGATCGATAAAAAAGGGCAAGGTGTCGGAGAGTATTCATTTATTGAAGATTTTATCATTAACCCTTATAACGGTTATCTTGAACTATTGGAACCTTACGGAGAAATACATCGGTTTGATTTATCTGGGAACTATGTAGAATCAAAACGGGTTACTTACCCCGGTTTTCGTGTTGTACATACATTGGCAACATTAGATTCATCCGTTTATGTTTTCCACACTTGTTTCGAACCTAAAAAGATTATCTACTATAACTTGACCGACCAAAAACTATTACATGAAGAATTTGAAGAAGATGAGTCTATTGGAAGCTATTCCCATGCACCTTATTTATATAACGATGAATGGTTCTTTTTCCGTCCATTCCATCCAGTCGTTTACAAGTTTGGAAAAGAAAAGTTAGAACCAGCTTTCCGGTTTGATTTCGGGAAGTACGCCACGGATGGAAGGACAACGTCCTATTCAAAAGAAGCCGAAAGGAGTTTTAAGAAAAGAACAGAAGAAATGTTTGACCAGTTTTCTTATATGATACACTCGGTCCGGCATAATCAAAAATACGTATTAGCCTCCCTTTGCTGGAAGGATTATGATCATAAAGGGAATATTTTCTATAACAAAGAAACAGGAGAAACCAAATACATCCTCAATTTTGACGAAAATGTTTGGTTTAATTCCTATCGTGGGGAAGAAGTCATTGTTACAGATGAATATGTCTTGATGCCAATCCAATGGGTAGATCTGGAAAAACGTGTCTCCAAAGACATGCTGGATGAGAAACAACAAGCCATCTTGGAAGAATTATTGCAAGCAGATATGGAACAGAATCCAATACTTATTAAATACTACTTCAAATGAAAGTAGTACATATAATTAATACATATCTTTGTCTCTATAAGATTTCCATTACAGAATGCTGTGAGGAAAAGAGAGAAAAGACGATAAATTCTATCATTAATTCACTAAAACAAACCGAGATAAAGAAATTTCATCCGGTCTTAAACATTTAAAATTATGAAACAATCTATCTATTATTTACTCGCTGGCCTATTTCTAATGACAGCTTGTAATATGAACAAAACAGCAAATCTGTCTGAAATGGAAGTTATCCCCATCGATAATAACCTTTCAGATGAACCAGCGTTAAAAAACATACGTTATATAAAACTTGAAACATCCGACGAATGCTTATTAGAAAATGTCCAAAAAGTCATTGTCTATAATGAGAAAATATATATCCTTTCATCTGTTGGTAATGGTAATGTTTATGTATTTCTTTCCAACGGCCAGTTTGTAACCAAATTCAATAAAGGAGAAGGACCTGAAGACATTATGTATCCGACAGATATAGCCATCCATGAAGAGAATGGAACTTTAGCTATTCTAGATACTTATCGTAATATTAAAGAATTTAATTTGGACGATTATAGCTTTTATAAAAAGACATCATTCGAGAATCCTTACTTCGCTCTTGAAATTATTGGAAAAGACATCTTGTTATTTGATCCCAACAGCCAATCCAAGTCCGATTATTATTTATATAATCTAACCGAAGATAGGAAAATGTTCAGAAAGCCATTCAAAGGAAAATTCTTTTCACAATCGAATTTCTTTACTAAAATCAATAAACAAGCAACTTTGGTATCCTGTATTTTCTCTGATACGATTTTCCATATGGACAGTCAATCCAAGACTTGGGTCCCTTATTTCTTATTAGACACAAAAGGGAAAAGTGCCAATCTACATCTTGATGATATTCATAGTTTAGCAGAATATACTAAGATGATTGAAGGGAATGATTATTTATCAGGGGTTTGTGACTTTTCATTACTAAACGACAAATTATTTTTCTCACTAAAAGGAAAACAAAATGTATTTGTCACTTATGAAAAGGGAAAATCAACAATACATCATCGACTATTTCAAGATTTCCCCAATATATATACATCTTCCGGGAGAACCGATAAAGAAGTTATCTTCGCCATCGATATGCCGTGGTTAATGGAATATTTTGAGGAACACGAACCAACAACGGCGATCGGCAAAGAATTAAAAGAAAAATGTACGGATGAAAATGATAATCCCGTACTATTGTTGGCTTCTTTTTAATAACCACATAATGTTATGTGACGTCTGCCAATAGCATTGTGGGCCTTGGTCACACAATACTGTGGGACGTGTTCCCATAACGTTGTGGGATCCGATCCCTCAGTAGTAAGGGACGTGTCCACTTAGAAACGGAACCCACCCTATCGGCAAAGATGCTCTTCGCTTACTTGCGAAGAGAGCCTTTGCTTCGTTGCGAAGGGTGTATTCGCTTACTTGCGAAGGATGCCTTCGCTTCATTACGAACAGTGCTTTCGCATATCAGCGAAGGAGGTCTTTGCTGTAAATATTAAACGAACTAACATAAAAAAACAAACATATGAAACTTACATTCATTTATCTATTTATCCCTTTAACTCTCCTATTGCCATCTTGCCAAAAGAGTAATAAAGAGATTTCAAACGTACAGGAAATAGACTGTTCCTTCGATGAGAGTATGACTATAAAATTGTCGGAGATAACAGATTCAATAGAGATTGTTCCCTTGGAAACAAAGGAAGAGTCTTTTATCGGTATGGCCTGTCAAATCGAAACCTATAACCGGAAATATTACATCGGGACGGGTATGCCACAGATAAATAAGATATTAGTTTTTAATGCAAACGGGGAATATATCACCCAATTGGACAAAGTGGGGGTTGGTCCTGACGAATATACCGAAATAAAAGACTTTATAATCCTCAATGACAGTATAATAGCCCTTACAACCCATGCCGATCCTCGGATATTAATGTACAATATCTATAACAAACAATGTATCTTAAACAAAAGAATCACAGCCTATCCGACCAATATTATATCCGACAAAAACAGTCTATACGTACTGTGCAGAAGTCTGAAGTTATATAACGCTCCTGAAACAAAAGAAAAGGTTACCAATCCCGACATGATACAAAAATACAACCTGAAGGGAGAATTCGTCGGTTCCCTATTCCCTGCGGATGAAATCATACAAAATAAGATCAATTATATCACCTCTTCCCAATCATTCTATGCTGATAAGGAAGATCTATACTTCAGCTATCCTTGGTGTGATACGATTTACTCCATTCAAGACAAGCAGGCAACACCTGTTTTCTTCTTGAATTATGGGGAAAAAAGAATACCTGAACAAGCGTTTCAAAATGTAGAAAATATTATGGATATCATGAAACGAATCCGCGAAAACGAAGGAGTTTTCCTAGGCGATAATTACGAAGTCCACGCAGATTATGTATATGTAGGATTTGAAGATACTGAAGAAAACAACTACCTCCTGCTTTATAACCGGAAAAACAAGACAGTCATAAAAGGATGTCGCCTGGTTGACGACCTTTTATGCAAAGGGAATACCTATAAATTAAAATCCGCTAAGAGCATTCATGACGGCATACTAACATGGAGTATTGAGATGGATGAATTCAAGGACTTTTATGAAAGATTAAAAAGTCATCCGGATAAATACAACGCATTTCGGATAAAGTATAAGCAACTTATTCCGATATTAGAGGACGCGAAAGGAGATGAAAATCCGATATTGATAAATATGAAGATTAAACTATAAGTTCACGATGAAAAAGTACATTCTGTTTTTAGCCGCTTTCTTTACGCTTTGTTCCTGCCAGAACAAGACGGAAGAAAACCCAAGTAAAGCACAAATCGTATCTATCCAGGACTTCGTAGGAAAAACACTGGAGTTAAAAGACTTGGGATGTAACGTACAGACGATCCGGTTGCATACCGACACGGCTGGATACATCGGAGACATCAAAGACATTTGTCGTGTGGATTCGTTCCTCTACATATTGGATGGAGCGACGCTTTCGGTTTCCAAATTCAATCAAGACGGACTTCTGCTTCGCCAGATCTCGACCCAAGGGAACGGTCCCATGGAATATATACAACCCATGTCATTGTGTGCAGACAAAAGCCACGTGTATTTGTTGGATTTGCCCGGTATGTCCATCATCTCATACAACCAAGACTTAAAGGCGGAAGAAGAAATAACGCTTCCTTTCCCTTGCTCAGAATTCATCCGGACAGAGAAAGGTTTCTTGTGTTATAATATGGCACCCACAGATTCTCTCAAACCCTTGGTACACATCAGTCGGGAGGGAAAAATCATTGACAGCTATTCCATAAACATATTTCATAGCCAGATGTCTTTAGGGGCTAAAATATTCTGTCAGGATGATCAAGGGAATATATTCATTAATCCTCCTATCACCCAGACCATCTATCGGTGGAATCCGGATTTGGAAACTGCTGAAGAATACATAACCTTCGATTTCGGCTCCAAGAATTATCCCCATGATACCGAATTGAATGTAACTCGTTTGGGAGAATTGCCGTATGCTTTCCCGATGTATTTCTTCCACATACAAGAATCCTTCCTTTACAGTTTTCTGTATCAGGACCAATCATATTATTACCAGAAAACATCAACGGCAGACAAAGCAGGTAGCATCTCCAAACAATCATCCTATCCGTTCTTTCCACGATGGCAAATAGGAAACAGATTAATTGGAACATGCCCCAGCGAATTCCTGCATTTGGGTTCCGAACAAGAAGCAGGCGAAGTGTTGTTACTCTTCACATTTTGAATCAGAAACCAACGAGAATCAATTTTAATTCCCGTTACTTTCAAAAACGATTCTCGTTGGTTTCATTTGAGAAAGCGAATATAGTTGTTGTCGTTCATAATTTAAAATAAAAATAGATATGAGAAATGTATATTTAGTTTTGATCTTATGTTGTCTGGTGAGTTGTAACCACAAAACAGAAGAAGGAAAGAGTCTTATGGTTACACATGAATCCATCCAGTTGAAGAATGATTATTTAGGCAAACCAGGTCCTATTATTGAGTTAGACAAAAAGATTGTAGGCATTGACTATGCACTCGATTCCTGTCTCTTTTATATAGATATGGAAACAGACAGTCTGTACCGGTTTGGTCCGAGAGGTATTGGACCCGGTGAATTTATTTATCCGTACACGATACAACATCTGGATAAGAACTGTTTCGGCATATTTGACCTTCAAGCCCGAAAATACACCCAAATTCAGATAAAGAATCATCAAATCCACATGGAGACACCCGTACCTGTTGCCAATGATAAAATTAACATGTCTTTTGATGTCAAGCAAATCTCAGACAATTCTTATTTGGGAATGGGTCCGTATCCAAAGGAAATGTTTGTCTTTATGGATTCATTAAGCAACACGAAAAGTTCATTCTTCGAGTTCCCGTATAAAGATTCAAGCGAAAAAGCACTCAAGAATCATTTGCGAGCCATGGCCTATCAAGGTCGCCTGGTTCTCAACACAGACAGAGACAGAGTAGCTTTTACTTCTATATGGGGAGAGATCTTTCATATATACAAGGTAGAGAAAGACAGTCTCGTTTTATTGAATAAATCAGAAAAAGTCTATCCTAAATATACCATAGAAGATAGTCAAGATGGATATTCAGCTCCTATGTACGGATCAAACATTGTCGGCTATATTTCTTCTACCGCTAATAACCAATATATTTACTTGCTCTATTCAGGCGTTAAACTGGAAGATTATGCCAAAGCCCAAAAAGAATTTGATGCAAGTACAATACACGTATTTAATTGGGAAGGAGAAAAAGTCCAAACATTAACATTAGATATTCCATGTACCAACATTTGTATCAGTTCAGACAGCCAGGTATTATGGGCCATTGCCAATAATCCGGATCCGGAATTAGTTAAATTCATTCTATAAAAAGCATTTATGAAAAAGTATATTATACCAATAGCAATCCTAATTATAGGATTTATGATTTATCGAATGTTACAAACAAATAATGTAACAGAACCAGCTACAGAATATGAATTGAAGCCAACTGCCAAACAGATTCATATTCCGATTGACGATGATACTAAATTATTCACTCGCGCGATGCATCACTTCACGGATGTGAACGGAACAGAATATCTGACAATCGAAAATACAGAAACAGCAGACGATTATTATTACATCAATTTCTATCGCCTAGATTCTTGTAAATTGTCTCATAAAGTGAAGATAGCAAAAGAAGGTCCTAATGGAATCCCTAATATGATGGGACATGGCATTTTAGATTTGAATCATATATTCATCCATGCTTTTTCTACACCTGAAGTATATGAAATAGATCGGAATGGAATCATTCTGAATAGATTCTCTTATCCTACGGCGCAAAATGGGAAAATGACTACTCCTACAGATTTTAATAGTTTAATATATAAACCTCTAATCATACAAGATAACAAACTGTTTTGTATGCAATATCCAATGCCTCCCAATTGCACTGGAGAACAATTAAAACAAACCCCTTTGACAGTCATCATAGATACGTTAACCCAAAAAGTAGAGACCTCACAGCTTTGCTACCCTGAATTATGGTCTAAAGGTGACGGTATGGGAGTAAATCCGCATTGTAGTCGGATCTTTGATGGTGAAAGATTCATTTATGCTTTTCGGATGAGTCATGATTTACTCGTTACTAAAGATCACATTCATTCTGAAATAATTCCTACAAAAAGCAAATACATTGAAGAATTACAGACAGAAGGTTTTTCTAGAGATCTGGAATTTGATACGTTCCAGAAATTAGCATCAGAACAAGCAAGTTATGGAAACATTCTATATGATAAATATCGAAAAGTTTATTATCGCTTTGTCTATCCCAAATGTTCCATAGAAACAATGAATCCGGAATATATCTTTTGTCGGAAAGAATTTTCAATCATGGTTCTCGATAAAAACTTCAAAATTCTGGGCGAGACACTTTTCCCTGCTGGGAAATATGTACCTGCTCTATTCTTCATTAATGAAAACGGACTTTATCTTTCCACGAATAATACAGATAATCCGGAAATGACCGATGACGAACTGTCTTTCCAATGTTTTAACTTTCAAAATAATAACACAAAATAGTTAGCTACGACATGAAGATTTTATTATTCTGACAAGTCTGAATAAAAGATTTTTCCTCTTCATATCCTTCTAACTCCAAACAAATTTGTACTTTAGGGTGTTTATTGAAACGGAATACAAAAGAGATGAATAGGATGAATGAAATGAAACTATATTTGGGTGAGGTATTTTATTTTACAGATTCGCCTTTGCTGTCGGCAGAGAATATCGTATATGAACCCGACGGTGCTTTATGCGTCTGCGATGGATTGGTTGTAGAAGCCGGAACATCGGCTATCCTGTTGCAGAAATATCCGAAGGTGGAAGTCGTCGATTATCAGGGTTCCGTCTTGATGCCGGGATTTATCGACGCACATCTTCATTATGTGCAGACCGAAATCACGGGAATGTACGGAAGGCAGTTGCTCGACTGGCTGAACCAATACACATTTCCAGCCGAAAGAGCCTTTGCTGATACGGATCATTGTCGCGAAATCTCCCGCGCATTCCTGAAAGAGCTTTTCCGTAACGGAACGACCACGGCAGTTGCCTTTTCGTCGGTCCATCCGCAATCGGCAGATATTCTGTTTGAAGAAGCTTCCCAATACAATATGTGTATGCTGACTGGGAAAGTACAAATGGACCAGGAAGCGCCTGAATATCTTTGTGACACGCCGGAGCAAGGAGAAGCCGACGTGCGTGCTCTGATACAGAAATGGCACGGGAAAGGACGAAACAAATATGTCATTACACCTCGCTTCGCTGTCAGTTGTTCTCCGGCCGAGCTGGAAGCCTGCCAGCGGATTCATGCTGATTATCCGGATACGTACATCCAGACACATATATCGGAGAACAAAGGTGAAGTCGATTTCGTCAGGACATTATATCCGGACTGTCCGGATTATCTGTCGGTGTACGAGAAATATGGCTTGCTTACCGACCGGACCTTACTGGCTCATGCCATTCACCTGAGTGATTCGGAACGGAAACGTATGGCCAAGGCACAGGCAATCGCCGTACATTGTCCGACATCCAACGGTTTTCTGGGAAGTGGTTTGTACGAAATGGAGAAAGCCAACGAGGCCGGTATGCAAACAGTAATAG